>OHYB01001054.1_pt1 | contig 11153 bp, 10 predicted proteins | sample 1580181 | NCBI WGS metagenome assembly OHYB01 (sample SAMEA3882510, study PRJEB24775) | human gut metagenome | biome: human-associated habitat; feature: intestine environment; material: feces | place: Netherlands | collected 2009/2010
TGGACTTGTACTCTGCCTTGAACTGCTCAGCCAGCTTCTTCAGGTCATCAGCGTCAAGATCAACGTCCTGCTTAACACCTTTTTCTTCTTTCATCTTGTCGATAAGTTCTTCAAAATACTTCTTACCAACTTCCATAACTACATCAGAGAACATCTGGATAAATCTTCTGTAGCAGTCCCAAGCCCAACGTGGGTTGCCTGAAGCTTCTGCCAGTGTCTCAACAACTTCTTCATTCAGTCCAAGGTTCAGGATCGTATCCATCATACCTGGCATGGAAGCTCTTGCTCCAGAACGAACGGAAACGAGAAGCGGATTCTGCTTGTCTCCGAATTTCTTTCCTGTGATGCCTTCCATTTTATCGATAGCTTCCATGATCTGACCCATAATTTCGTCGTTGATCTGTCTGCCATCCTCATAGTACTGTGTACAAGCCTCAGTTGTTACTGTGAATCCCTGTGGTACCGGGAGTCCCAGGTTTGTCATCTCTGCAAGGTTTGCGCCTTTTCCACCGAGAAGATTTCTCATGTCGGCGTTACCTTCAGTGAACATATAAACCCATTTTGCCATGTTCAATGACCTCCTAAAATAATTTTTTACAAATAAATTTACATTAATTCGCATATAATATTTTAATAGTTTTACATGGTTGAGTCAAGCGTTTTGTTCGTAATTATGTACAATCTTTACAATGCTTTTTTGTTCATTTATGCCTCATTCAGATTCGTTACTGCACACCATGTCGAATATTATAGCTTTTCTGTCTGATCTGTCCTTTATTTATGCTGTCAGGGTCAAAAGGTCTGAAACCACGTGTGCTTGCACACTGGTGGTAGAATGACCTTGAGACCCGCCCCGATATGAGCATAAAAGTGGGGCGTAAGCACCATGATATGCGAATAGCGGGTAGGATTGTGGGAGTGCGTAGCACGAAACAATCCGTTGGCATCATTGTTGGGGGCTTTTGACCCCAACATCTTATTTATTTATCATCGGCATATCCTTTTCTGCTTTGTCTGTCCCCGGCTCATTTATACTGCTCCGTCCCTCCTCCAGTTTCACACAGGGAAGATTCCAACGGTAATGTGCAGCTGCAAGCCGGATCAGCAACGTCACTGCTGTTCCGGTGATCAGGGACGGAATCTGCCCATACCGACGGTAAACCAGTACACTGCAGACCGCCCCGGCAATCGATGCACAGGCATAGACATGCTTTACGAAAATATAGGGTGGAACCCCTGCCATCATATCCCGCAGCAGACCACCTCCAACACCGGTCAGCGTTCCGAGGAAGCAGAGAAAAAACATATTTTTTTCATATCCTGCTCCCACACCCGTTGAAACCCCCATTGCCGTGAAAATCCCCAGTCCCAGTGAATCCATCAGAAAAATAATCTTTGTATACACTATCTGGTATCTGCTGTGGAGCAGCTTTTTATTCACATACAGCAATACAAACGGAATGACCGCAGACACCACTGCCGCCTCTACATAAACCGGTTTAGTAAAGGCTCCCGGTATCTGTCCGAGGAACACATCCCGCATCATTCCGCCACCGACTGCTGTTACAACTCCAAGCACGATCACTCCGAAAATATCCATCTGCTTCCGCATTCCGACCATAGCTCCCAACCACAGGCACTCCAGATGCCAAAGCCTCAATTAGTTCCATAATACCTCCGGCACTATTCTGCTTTACATTTCTTCAATGAATGCCCTGTATCCTTTATATGCCTCATATACATCGGCTTTGCTCGTCACTTCCCATGGAGCATGCATGCTCAGCACGGCAACTCCGCTGTCAATGACTTCCATTCCGTAATTTGCCATGATATAGGCGATCGTTCCTCCACCGCCCGCATCTACTTTTCCAAGTTCTGCAAACTGATATGCCACCGCCTGTGCATCCATTGCATTTCTGATCTTTGCAAGATACTCTGCATTTGCATCATTCGATCCGCTCTTTCCACGTGATCCTGTAAATTTATTAAATACAAGACCTTTTCCGAAGAATGCCGCACTACGCTTTTCAAAGACTTCCGCATACATCGGATCATATGCTGCACTGACATCAGAAGAGAGCATTCTGGAATTCATCAGGGTTCTTCTGACTTTCAGTTCTGACTCACCTTCCGTCAGTGCCACCAGCTCTGCAACTGTATTTTCAAAGAAACGGGAATGCATACCTGTCGCACCAACGCTTCCGATCTCTTCTTTATCCACTAAAATACAGCAGGCTGTATGCTCCACGGCTTCTACATCCAGCATTGCAAAAAGAGATGTGAAAGCACACACACGGTCATCCTGTCCGTATGCAAGCACCATGCTGCGATCCAGACCACAATCACGTGCTTTTCCTGCCGGAACAATCTCCAGTTCTGCAGAAAGAAAATCTTCCTCTTCCATCTCATAATACTCTTTCAGCAGCTTCATTACATTTGCCTTGACAGCTTCTTTTTCTTTCTCTTCCAGACTCTCATCCTGTTCGATCGGACGACTTCCGATCAGCAGGTCCAGCTTTTCTCCTTCAACAACTGTGGACGCTTTCTTTTCCATCTGCTTTGCTGCAAGATGGATCAGCAGATCTGTAATAACGAAAACCGGATCATCTTCCTTTTCTCCAATGCTGACATTTACAACTGTTCCATCCTTTTTTGCGATTACTCCGTGCAGTGCCAGTGGAAGTGTAACCCACTGATACTTCTTAATTCCGCCATAATAATGTGTATCAAGATAAGCAAATTCATCATTTTCATAAAGTGGGTTCTGCTTTACATCAATACGTGGGGAATCTATATGGGCTCCGAGAATATTCATTCCCTCTTCCAGTGGCTTTGTTCCCATATGGAACATTGCGATGGTCTTGTCCATGCATACTGCGTATACCTTATCTCCTGCCTGTACTTTTTCACCGTTTCGGATGACCTCTTTCAGGTTCTTATACCCTTCTTTTTCAATTCTTTCAATCGTAAGACGTACACATTCCCGCTCTGTCTTTCCGGCATCCAGGCAGGCCTTATAATCCTCATTTACTGCCTCAAGACGGCTCAGTTCCTCTGCACTGTACTGACTCCATGCATTTTTTCTCTCCATTGAAATCTCCTCCTTATTTTCTTCTGATCTGTTTCCATCTGATCTGTATGGTACTGCTCTCTCCACAGATACCCATAAAATCTTCTCACATCTAAAAGAGTCCTTTTCTAACCGAAAAGCCGGTCATCTCTCGTATGAGATCTGATCCGGCTTTCCATAATTCCCCGAAAGACTGCACAACTTTCGTTCCGGAGAAAGGCAAATATTCTACCACTCAAATTTCTTTTCAAAATATGCTTTCAGATCTTCGATCTTCACTCTTTCCTGCTCCATCGTATCGCGGTCACGTACTGTAACTGCTCCGTCTTCTTCAGAATCAAAGTCATAAGTTACGCAGAATGGAGTACCGATCTCATCCTGACGACGGTAACGCTTACCGATATTTCCACGATCATCGAACTCGCAGTTATAATACTTACATAACTCAGTATATACCTTTTCTGCTCCTTCATTCAGCTTTTTGGAAAGTGGAAGGACACCGATCTTAACCGGAGCAAGTGCCGGATGGAAATGCAATACGGTACGCATATCCGGCTTCTCTTCTGTTCCGATGTTCTCTTCATCATAAGCACTGCACAGGAACGCAAGTACCATACGGTCTGCTCCCAGTGATGGTTCAATTACATATGGGATATATTTTTCTTTTGTCTCATCATCAAAGTATGTGAGATCCTGTCCTGATACATTCTGATGCTGCGTCAGGTCATAATCTGTACGGTCTGCAATTCCCCACAGCTCGCCCCATCCAAACGGGAAAAGGAACTCTACGTCTGTAGTTGCCTTACTGTAGAAAGAAAGCTCTTCCTTATCATGGTCACGATAACGCACTTCATCCTCTTTCAGGCCAAGAGATGACAGCCAGTTCAGGCAGAAATTCTTCCAGTAGTCAAACCACTCCAGATCTGTATCCGGTTTGCAGAAGAACTCCAGCTCCATCTGCTCAAACTCTCTGGTACGGAATGTAAAGTTACCCGGTGTGATCTCATTACGGAAAGACTTTCCGATCTGACCGATACCAAATGGAAGTTTCTTTCTGGATGTACGCTGTACATTCTTAAAGTTTACAAAGATCCCCTGTGCTGTCTCAGGACGAAGGTAAACTGTATTCTTTGCATCTTCTGTAACACCCTGGAATGTCTTGAACATCAGATTAAACTGACGGATATCTGTAAAATCATGCTTTCCACAGGTCGGGCATGGAATCTGATGTTCTTCAATAAATGAACTCATCTCTTCCTGAGACCATGCATCTACAGAACCTTCAATCTCAATTCCTTTTTCTGCACAGAAATCTTCGATGATCTTATCTGCACGGAAACGCTCATGACACTGCTTACAGTCCATCAGCGGATCACTGAATCCTCCAAGATGTCCGGATGCGATCCATGTCTGTGGATTCATAAGGATGGCACAGTCTACACCCACATTATACGCGTTCTCCTGAACGAATTTCTTCCACCAGGCCTTTTTTACATTATTCTTAAGCTCTACACCGAGATTTCCATAATCCCATGTATTCGCAAGTCCACCGTAGATCTCTGAACCCGGATATACAAATCCTCTCGATTTCGCAAGTGCTACGATCTTGTCCATTGTCTTTTCAACCATTTTATGTTCCTCGCATTCTTTTTCATTTTCCATCATTTGATACACGCTGAAACGCCCACCGCATCAATGTTTTCTATTGTAGCGGTTTACGGACTATTTTGCAAGACCTCTTACAGCAACGTTTCCAGAATTTCCAGCGACTTAAACTTCCGATCCACGTAAAGTCCCATAAGCCGTTCTGTCACTTTTGAAAGCTGCTGCAAAATCTCCGGCTTCACGTTAAAGGTATACAAATGTTCTACTTTACTGCTTTCTATGTATTGCATGCTATATAATGTGGAAGAAGCCAGTCTGATACCGTCCCGCACTTCACCGGCACATGTTTCACAGACCAGTCCTCCTCTGCCGGCACTGAAGACTGCTGTTTCTGCCTTATCCCCACAATTCACGCACTGAAAGACCTGCGGTCCCTGTCCGTTGATCGTCAGGATCTTCAGTTCATAAATGCACCGGATCAGGGCATCCGGAATATGCGGATTCGTCAACGCCCGCATCGTCTGATACAAAAGCTTCAGCATCTCGAGTTCGTCGTTAAATTCTCTCGCATAATAATTCGCAACCTCAAGAAAATAAAAACCATAATACGCTCCCAGCACATCCTCCCGGAGTTCCGAAAAATAATTGATCACCTTTGCCGACTGGATCGTATAAGAACTTCTTCCCTCATACATGGTAAATTCACCGAATGTAAACGGGTTCACTACTCCGACAAGCGGACTGTTCGGTCTTCTCGAGCCTTTGGCAAATGCCGATACTTTTCCCTGTTCTTTTGTAAGCAAAACGACCCGGCGGTCATATTCCCCCACCGGAGTCGTCGAAAGCACCATCCCTGTCAATACGATCTGGTTCACGTTGTTCCTTCTTTCTGCCGTCATCTTCCCATTCTGAAGACTGACCGTCTGCAATACAATTTTTATAACTAAGATAATCCTTGATCTTTCCGCTGTGCAGAAACTGATCCCAGTACATTTTCTCCATCAGGCCACCTCATCCTAAGTCTGCTTCTTTCTCTGGAATTAGGTTCCCCGGATTGACTTCATTTTATCATAGTGTGCATAAATAGGCAAACATTCCCATCCCTCATTGACATTTATCGCTTTCTTTTTTATAATCATCTGCGGAGATAGTATCTGTCGATACAGAACTATACTCTGACTGAATCACTGAAATCTCATCTGAAACCAGAGATCATTGCAAAAGTGCAAGAGCTTATATTTTTAGGAAATAAGACTCAGAACCTTCGAAAAAGTCTAACATTCTATTTTATCAAAGATTTTTTCATCATTGGAAACTGAAGTCTTTCCAGAAGGAAAGGATAAAAAATGACAATTGAAATGTTAAAAGGAAAGATCCACCGGGCAACTGTCATTCAGGCAGAACTGGATTATGTCGGAAGCATCACGGTAGATGAAGAACTGCTTGAGGCAGCCGGTATTCTGGAATATGAAAAAGTCCAGATCGTCGATGTCAATAATGGCAGTCGTTTTGAAACATACACGATCAGCGGAGAACGCGGGAGCGGCATGATCTGTCTGAACGGTGCTGCTGCACGTTGTGTCAGCACAGGTGATAAGATCATCATTATGGCATATGGACAGTATTCATCCGAAGAAGCTGCATCACATAAACCTGCGGTTGTATTCGTAGATGAAAAGAATCAGATCAGCCGCGTGACGAACTACGAACGCCACGGGCTTCTCAAAGATATGGACACATAAAAAGTTCCACTATCATCCAAATAGTTTTCCGAGACAACAGTGACTTCAGAAAAGAGCCTATCTCCGAATCTTAAAAAGAGGAGAAAAAACATGCAGGTAACAACAACTATCAATGAAACGAAAGAACTGATTAAGAAATGGAAGAAAGACGGAAAATCTATCGGACTCGTCCCGACAATGGGCTTTCTGCACGAAGGTCATGCAAGCCTGATCCAGAAATGCCGGGAGGAAAATGATATCGTCGTTGTGTCCGACTTTGTAAATCCGACGCAGTTCGGACCAAATGAAGATCTTGAGGCATATCCGAGAGATTTTGAACGGGACAGCCAGCTTTGCGAACGGATCGGTGCAGATCTTATTTTCTGTCCGTCACCGGAAGAAATGTACCATGACCCACACGCATTTGTCAGCATTGATCTGCTTTCCGAAACGCTTTGTGGAAAGACAAGGCCCATTCATTTCAAAGGCGTATGCACCGTTGTGTCAAAACTTTTCAACATCGTGACACCGGATCGTGCTTACTTCGGACAGAAGGATGCCCAGCAGCTTGCGATCATCCGCAAGATGGTACTGGATCTGAATTTTGATATCGAGATCATCGGATGCCCGATCATCCGGGAGGAAGACGGACTTGCGAAATCTTCCAGAAATACTTATTTAAATACTCAGGAAAGATCTGCCGCACTCTGCCTCTCAAGAGCAGTCAGGACAGGGCAGCAGATCATTCAGACAGGCATGGACGCAGAACAGGTACTGGCTGCCATGCGTGCTGTAATTGAAGCAGAACCACTGGCAAAGATTGATTATATTTCCATGGTAGATGCACTGACAATGCAGCCGGTAGAGCGTGTTGACCGGAATGTGCTTGTAGCAATGGCTGTCTACATCGGGAAGACCCGGCTGATCGATAATTTTAGCTACGAGGTTTCATTATGAGCAGACTCTTACATACACTTGAAAAAATTGCATCCCTGCTCACAAAATATATCGGACTGATCATTATCTGCTTTTCCGTTCTTGCCTTTTTCTGGCGTGACGGATTTGCGTGGACGACCACTTATACTTCTGTATTTTTGGGTGTTGCCATGTTCGGCATGGGGCTGACTATTCATATGGGAGATTTTAAAGTTGTCTTTACCAGACCGAAAGAAGTGATCCTTGGTTTTATTGCTCAATATACACTTATGCCGGTCATTGCCTGGCTTCTCGCAACGGCATTTCACCTTCCGGCTGATCTTGCACTGGGAGTGATCCTGGTTGGCTGCTGCCCGGGTGGAACTGCAAGTAATGTCATCACTTATATTGCCGGTGGTGATGTTGCTCTCTCAGTCGGGATGACCATTGCCTCCACGCTTGCCGCACCGCTGATGACACCGCTGCTGGTATACCTTCTTGCCGGTGCATGGGTGGAAGTTTCCTTCTTCAGTATGGTAATTTCGGTGGTAAAGGTCGTTCTGATCCCGGTACTCCTGGGCATTTTTCTGCGATGGATCATCGGCAGGCAGATTGAAAAAATTTCCGGCATTCTGCCTCTTATTTCCGTTGTATCGATCGTCATGATCATCAGCGGCATCGTAGCTGTCAATGCAGAAAAGATCCTGACATCCGGTTTTGCGGTTCTCGGAATTGTAATGCTTCACAATCTTGCAGGCATGGGGCTTGGACTTGGAGCTTCCAGACTTTTTCGTGTGGAATATACAAAAGCTACTGCCATTGCGATCGAAGTCGGGATGCAGAACAGCGGTCTTGCGATCACACTTGCCACTGCCAATTTTGCAGCCAATCCATTTGCAACGCTCCCGGGAGCAATCTTCAGCGTATGGCATAATATTTCCGGATCTGTTTTCGCAAGTATACGTCGTAACGGATATCACCAGGAAAACGCCCTGGAAACTCGGAGCGTCTTAAGCGAAACTTCTTCATAAATATAGAACCTGGTTTTTCACACCCCCGCTGTATTTGCAAAGAGTTTTTCACCAAATTCACCCCTGCTCTGTGGAATTTCTGTCTTTTCCACAAAGCAGGGGTGTTTACATCGAATCATTCACCAATATTCTGATCGGTGCGTTTTGCCCTCAATGGTTTCATTCAAACCGCAGATGTCCGACTTTTTCTTTCACTGTCAGACGCTCTTCCTCTTCTTCCGGGATCGACACATACATTTTGAATATCTTCTTTTCACGATCGGGATCAAATTGCGGATCGATAATACGTTCCTTCATTGACTGAGATCGGATTGGATACACCGTTCGTTCCAGTAGTCAACGTACCTACTTTTGTAGTACAGGCCGAGTTGGAATATACCCCATAGACTGCATTTCCAAGACTGTAGCAGCTATTATTGTCCGTCATTGCTGTATTAGCCGATGTCTTGGTCAGATACATGGTTCCGGTTGGTGCGTACGTCCAATATCCTAAATGCTGGGTATTTGAACCCGTACTTACCGCATAGGCTTTAAAGGAAGATGGTACGGAAGCCTTATGTGCTTCGACAAAGTTAAAAAAAGCTGTAAATCCGGTACTCTGTGCATTTCCACTGGTTGCACTTGAAAACGGAGACTGTCCACTGTAGTAGTAGCTGCTCAGTGTGGCCGTGACCAGAACGGCCTGAGAGGTGCTGCTGAAATTATACTGTGCTGCAGCCGGTCCATTGTAGCCATAATACATGGCAGCTTTTACTCCGGAATTTGTAATCTCGGTCGGTGTTCCCGTTGCCGTCCCTGCTGGTGGGGTTGTCTTTGCGTACTCCAAGCAAAAGGCCGGCTTTCCGTCTACCGCAAACTCTGCAGAGGAAATATTGTTATAGGTAACTTTGTTGTAAAGAATTACGGCTCTTGACATTTTAGGATTCGTAATACTGTTGCGAATCAATGGCACTGCACCGCTTTCTGTTAATTCCAGATCACTCTTTCCGGCAAAGTAGCCATCATCCAGCCATCCCTCTTCATCCAGCCAGTCTTCCACGCCTAATGCCTTTGCAAGCTGTAACCGTTGTTGGTATTCCTTCTCATCCGGAAGTTCCCATTCTTCTGTCTGCGTCACCTCCTGCTTTGGTTCTTCCGTTTCTTCGGCAGCCTGCTCTTTTTCTTTCAGGATTACCTGCAGCAAGCTGTCTTTTTCCGGCATGGAAAAGGTAACGGTTCCATCGGCAAGATCCATCTGCTCCTTATTGACACGGACTTCCTTTATCTCTTTTCCGTCCGCAGGAGTAATGCTTGCTGCTACCTCACTTCCCGCTTCAATCTGATAAGTTGATGCGGTCTTCTGCTCAACATGATCCCCTTTTACGGTTACTGTACTATCTTCTGCATCTACGGTCAGAAGATAGGTACTTTTTGCTTCTTCCGGCTGTTGATCTGCCGTAGTTTCTTCGGCAAAACCAGTTACATTGCTGGTCAAGATCAATATCGCTGCCAGGAAGAAAGCGGTTAGTCTTTTTCCTACTTTCATGACTTTTTCCTTTCTTTTTTTGTATTTAGGGTATGAAAAAAAGACTCTGCATCTGCAAAGTCTTTCCCTAGCTTATTTCTCTATTTTCTTTTCTGCTTTTTCATTTTGTCGCTCCACATCCACTACATTTATATCCAGTAGTAACAGCCTCTGTCCATGCTGCGGAATCCTGCACCCATTTCTGTTCATTATGACCAGTTGCTTCATGGTGGATTGTTCCAGTCTTTACTGGAAGTACGGAATAGCCGTAAATACAATCTGTATTTAAACTATGATGTTCCCACTGATTGTCATTGTCAAATACTGCCCCACATCCACAAATCACCTTTGTTGCATAAACATCTTCATCCCAAGCTGCGGAATCCTGCACCCACTTATTTTCGTAGTGTCCCGTTGCTTCATGGTACACACTTTTTGTCTGGGCTACCCAGGTATGTGTATGCTGCGGCTTACTCTGACTGCTACTGGAAGAACTGGATCCGTTGGATTTTGTTTCGGTCTTCTTTGTACTGGAATTGCTGGATGACTTATTGGAGGAAGGTTTTGCTTCTTCCTTTTTAGTCGTAGCCGTAGCTGATGCAGTACTGGTTTTCTTGGTATCATCCTTTTTTTCTGTCTTTTCTTCTTTTTTTGCCTCTTCTTTTGTCTCTTTTTTTTGTTCAGAGGCATCCTCTTTTGCAGTATCTTCTTTTTTTACTTCTGTATCAGAACTTTTTTCCTCTTCTGCAGTCTCTTTTTTTGTGTCGGTTACAGATGCTTCCTGTTCCTTCTGATCTGATCCATTTCCCGAACCGCTGAATGCGACTCCACAGCCGATCAGGACCAGGACAAGAAGAAACAATCCGATACTTGCTGCTTTCTTATGTTCTTTGAACCATTTCATAGCCTTTCCCTTTCTACTTTTTTTAAAAGTATGAGTCCCGTTAATTAAAGTATAGTAAATTCCTGGCAAAAAGCAAGCTTACATTTTCTCAAGATTGCGTAAATTTACCTTCGGAAATAATGGTGTAGAGTCCACCCACGATGCTCTGATAAAATATCAGGCAATGACTTTTGGATTTAATATAACTCTTTTTTGTATTCGAAGCAAGCCCAGTTTTTCTTCTGGGCAGACTCCGGCTTATTCCTCTTGGCTGTGCTTTTGACCAGATACTTTCATCTGTCAAGGATGCCCTGCACCACTTGTGGCTTCGTCCTTGACAGATGAAAGTATCTGGTCTTCTTTGTAATCAAGAGGAACAAACCTCTTGATTACATTCCATGTGCACTGTCTATAATCCCCATAT
>OHYB01001072.1_pt1 | contig 10960 bp, 8 predicted proteins | sample 1580181 | NCBI WGS metagenome assembly OHYB01 (sample SAMEA3882510, study PRJEB24775) | human gut metagenome | biome: human-associated habitat; feature: intestine environment; material: feces | place: Netherlands | collected 2009/2010
GACAAGCACCCGCCCCTACAGGATGTCACTTAACAACTGCTGCCAGCTTTTGCAGGATCGGCGCGCTGGCCAGGTCCTGCTTGGTGGTTACCGGCACGGGCAGCCAATGGCCGTTCTGCTCCTGGATCAGCCCCAGTTCCTGCAGGGCGGCCAAGCTGGTCAGGGTCTTGCCGGTGTTCTCCGGCCCTTGGGCGGCAAACACAGGCTGCAGATCGCCCGAGGCGACCTGCCCGCCCCGGATGCGCTTGTACAGCATCACGGTGTCGGCACGGTCGGGCAGCAGCGCGGCGGCGCGGGCGGATTCCAGCGTGCCGCCGGTGCGGAACGCCTCGAACCAGGCGGCCTGCTCGCTGGGCAGATTGCCCAGCCCCGCGGGGCGGATGGCCCGCAGATGGGCCGAGACCATCGGCCCGCTGCGCCCGGTAAAGATTGAAACTTCCAGCGCGGCTTCCACCGCTGTGCCCACCGGGTAGGCAAAAGTCGACGGTGCTACGCCGAAGATTGAGGCAAACAGGGTATCGTTGCCCTGGCGCAGCCGCACCCGGGTGTGGCGTCCCTCGGCACCCATAGGCCAGATACCATCGATCATAGCGTCGCAGACCAGCAGCACCGGCATGGGGTTTTCCCGTCCAAAGGGCGCCAGACGGGAGAGTTCCTGCACGTTGGGCAGCGTCAGCTCCGAGAGCTGCACCGCAGCGTCCAGTTTCAGTTCCGGCGCACCGGGGCGCGGCGCATGCTCGGCTGCCCAGGCGTTGATGGCCTGGCGGAAAGCGGGCAGCTTTTCTTCCTCAATTTCCACACCGGCTGCCGCCGCATGCCCGCCAAAGCGGGTCAGGTATTGGGCGCAGCCAGCCAGCGCACCGTGCAGGTCGAACGGGTCGGGCGCACGGCCACTGCCGCGTCCCTCTCCATTTTGCAGCGAGATGACGATGGCGGGGCGGTTGTACTTTTCCATCAGCCGCGCGGCCACAATGCCGATAACGCCGGGGTGCCAGTCCTCGCCGGAGACCACCAGTACGCGGTCCCGCTGGCGGGCTGGGTCGGCTTCCAGCGTCTTTTGGGCGGCAGCGAACACTTCCTGTTCCGTCTGCTGGCGCTCGGTGTTGATCTCCGCCAGGCGGGCGGCAATGCCGGCGGCCTGGGCTTCATCGGTGCAAAGCAGCAGCTTTAACGCGACCGCCGCATTATCCATGCGGCCCGCTGCGTTCAGCCGCGGGGCCAGGCTGTAGCTGACGGTGTCCGCGGTGACGGGCTTGCCCGCGACCCCGGCGTTTTCCATCAACGCCTGCAGGCCGGGGCGCATCGTGTCCTGCAAAAGGGCAAGGCCCTCCCGCACGAGGGTGCGGTTCTCCCCCACCAGCGGCATCACGTCAGCCACGGTACCCAGGGCCACCAGCTCGCCGTACATTTCTAGCAAGTCCGCAGGCTCGCAGCCTTCCAGCGCGGCACAAAGCTTAAAGGCCACACCCGCGCCGCACAGATCCTTAAAGGGGCTTTCGTCATCCGCCCGCTTGGGGTCAACGACGGCGACGGCATCGGGCAGGGTCTCGCCGGGCAAGTGGTGGTCGGTCACGATAAGGTCCAGCCCAAGCTCCTTGGCGCAGGCGGCTTCCTCGATGGCCGAAATGCCGTTATCCACGGTCACCACCAGCTTAAAGCCCTTTTCGGCCAGGCTTTCCAGCGCCGGGCGGGTCAGACCGTAGCCGGTGCCGCGGGTGGGTAGCTTGCAGCGCACGTGGGCGCCCATGCTGCTTAAACATTCATACAAAATGGCGGTGGCAGAGATACCGTCCACGTCATAGTCGCCATAAATAACGATGGTCTCCTCGTTTTCCACGGCCTGCTCGATGCGGGCCACGGCTTTGTCCATATCCCGCAGCAGGAACGGGTCCGAAAGCTCGGCCCCGGCTCCCAGCAGGGCCTGCACTTCGGCCGGGTCGGTACAGCCGCGGGCGGCCAGTACCCGGCGCAGCAGCGCACCGCACCCGGCCCCGGCCAATGCCTGCTCGGCGGCGGGGTCTGCGGTTTTGATCTGCCAGGCGGGATAGTTCATAAACGGGTTCTCCTTTTATCTTTTACTTTACCTTAAAGTCCGCGTCAAAATCATGGGTCAGGCCGTCCTGGCGCAGCATGGCTTCCAGGGTGTCGATCTCGGTGGAAACGTCCATGCTCACATCTTGCAAAAGGGTGTCGTACAGTTTGGTGTAGGCCCCATTCAGCGTATGCAGGATGGCGGTGATGTCCCGCCGGATCTCGGCGGCGTTGGCGGTGTCGCTCTCCCCTAACCCTTGCGCCGTGTCCAGCAGCTTGCGGGTGGTGGGCAGGTAATATTCCCGGAAGCGGCGCACCCGGGGCAGCTGCTCGGGGTGATTATGCACGAAGCCCAAAATCGACGCGCAGGTCTTCTGCATCCGGGTCAGTTCTTCGTCCGTCTGGATACCCAGCTTGCCACGGCAGATTTTTAGATAGTTCAAAAAATCCACGCCGTCGCGGTTGAATTGTTCGGCATCCGTCAGGGTTTGCACGGGCGCGGCCTGCGGGGCCGGGGTACCGGCCGGGCAGAGGGAATCGTCCAGATACAGCGTGCTGTAGTCGTCGCTGATGGCGGCGTTGGGCAGGTCGCCGTTGGCCACAGCTTTGGCCACCGTGTCGTAGGCTTTTTCCTGCTTAATTTGGGCCTTGCGGGCCAGGGATGGCAGGTCGCAGGTCCAATCGTTGGCGGCTCGCAGCAGTTTGCGCAGGCGGCCAAAGTAGCTGAGCTTTTTCATACCCACAATGGCCATGAACAGAAAACCCAGCGTGACCGGGTAAAATACAGCGGTCAGAATCGGCAGCGCCACAAATTCGTCGGGTGTCAGTCCCAGCGTACCCGCGCCGACAGCGGTCAGGATGCCCAGCACCAGCGCTGCGATGCCGAAGCAGCCGGTGAAGGTCCAGCCCACAGCCGTAAGCACCACGCCCACCGACTGGCCGCCGTTTTTCCATTTGCGCTCCAGGCGGCGTTTCCAGGCGGAGAAGCTGTCCGGCTGGGCGTTGGCACGGTTCATGGCGTCTCCAGCCTGCTCCAGTGCATCGGCAATGCTGCCCAGCACCGAGGAGCCGACCTGCGTGCCAAACTGTACGGCAGAGTCGATCATATCGCCGAGGTCATAATCGTAGTTGTTTTTGTTGTTATCGGGCATTTTATATCCTTACTCACACGGTTTGTATCGTTTCATCAACTCAGCGGCACAACGCACACCGTCTACGGCGGCGGTCATGATGCCGCCGGCGTAACCGGCGCCCTCGCCGCAGGGGTACAGCCCGGGCAGGGCTTCGCACACCAGCGTTTCCTTATTGCGTACCAGACGCACCGGACTGCTGGTGCGGGTCTCCAGGCCCGTCAATACGGCGTCCGGGGCACGGTAGGCGGCCAGCTTGCGGCCAAAGGAGGTCAGGCCCTCCCGCAGGGCGCTGCTCAGTTCATCGGGCAGTAGTGCGCCCAGGTCAGCAGGCGTTACGCCGCGGGGGTAGGTAGGCTGCACAGCGCCCAGTTCCAGCTGGCCGCGCCCGGCCAAAAAGCTGCCCACGGTCTCGGCCGGGGCCAGGTATCCACCGCCGCCCGCACGGTAGGCGGCCTGTTCCAGCTGGCGCTGAAAGGCTACCGCCTTGGTTGGGTCATTATCAAAGTCGCGGCCGTCCACGCTGACCACCACCGCTGCGTTGGCGTTTTTGCCGTTGCGGGCATGCAGGCTCATGCCGTTGGTGACCACAGCGTTTTCCTCGCTGGCAGCGGCGCAGACCGAGCCGCCGGGGCACATGCAGAAGGTGTACACGCACCGCCCGCCGCTGACATGCTGGCTGAGTTGGTACTCGCCCACCGGCAGCACCGGGTGGCCGGCGGCGGCGTGGTAGAGGCTCTTGTCAATTTCGGTTTGCAGGTGTTCGGCCCGGAAGCCCACCGAGAAAGGCTTGCATTCCAGCGGCATGCCCTGCCTGTGCAGCATGGCAAAGGTGTCCCGGGCGCTGTGGCCGACCGCCAGGATCAGCTGCTCGCAGGCAAAATCGCCCGCTGTGGTCTCGATGCTCGCCAGGGCACCGTTTTCGATCTTCAAACCGGTCAGGGCGGTGTTGAACCGCACCTCACCGCCCAGCGCGATAATTTCCTGCCGGATGCTGCGGATGATGCCGCGCAAAAGGTCAGTACCCACATGGGGCTTTTGCCGCCAGGCAATGTCCGCCGGGGCGCCGTGCTGCAAAAAGGCATCGGTCACAAAGGCGCAAAGCGGGTCGCCCACGCGGGTGGTCAGCTTGCCGTCGGAGAAAGTACCTGCGCCGCCCTCACCAAACTGGATGTTGGCGTTCAAGTTCAGTTCACCAGTCTTTTCAAAATGCTCGACGGCTTTCACGCGCTCGTCCAGTTCTGGGCCGCGTTCCAGCACCAGCGGACGGAAGCCGCTGCGGGCCAGCAGCAGCGCGGCAAAGAGGCCCGCCGGGCCAAGGCCCACGACCACCGGGCGCGTTTTTAACGCTGTATCGCCCACCGAGAAAGAAAACCTGGCGGGCTGTGTGAAACAGACGCAGGGCGAGGCCCCGGCGTATGCCGATTCCTCACCCTCGTCTTTGAGCGTGATCGCCATGGTATAGACCAGCACGGGTTTGCCGTGCCGGGCATCTACCGATAATTTTGCCACCCCGCAGCGGGCCGCTTTGTGGGCGGGCACGCGCAGGATGTGCAAAGCCTGAGCCGCCGCCTCTGCGTCCGGGTCAGGACAGCTGAGCGGCAGACGGATATTGCGGACTAATAGCATAGATAACCTCTTTGGCTCCCTCTGTGAGACAGACTCCCCCGACGCGGGGGAGGTGGCACGAAGTGCCAGAGAAGGAGTGCTGTCAGTGAAGCTGACTGAGGGAGAGACATTCAAACCAAGGCTCTCCCCACCCGCTTCGCGGGAGCCCCCTCCCAGAGGGGGCCATTTGCGGGATGCGCACTTTTTATTTCGCCGTGACTTCGCACTGTACCGTGTAGCTGCCGGTGGCGAAGATGCGGGTGGAGGACGGGATCTGGATGGTGACCGGGATGGTCTGCTGGCCTACTGTCAGGCTGATGCTCTGGCAGTCGATCTGCGCGACTACGCTGTCGGCGGACAGCTCCTCGATCTCATCCTTCGGGCCGTACAATTCCACGCCGCTGACCAGGCTGGACAGGATCTCCATATCATAGTTGCTGGGCACGTTGACCAGCCGGATGTTGGAGATGTTCAGCGTAGTGGAGGCCATATCCGTAGTGTTAAAGCTCAGCGTTACATTTGTCACGCCGTCCAGCGAGACTACGCCGGCGGGCAGCTCGATCAAACGCTGGTAGTCGCGGTCCATCTCGAACTCGCGGGCCAGGTCAAAGTCGGTCACGGTCAGGCTTTCCAGCGCACTGACGGTGCGGGCCGGGCCTGCTACGCGCAGCTTCTGCTGGCTCAAGGTGTAGTGCAGGCTGCTGGTGTCAAAGCCGTTGGGCACGCCGATGAAATCCACTTCCAGCGGCAGCTCCCGCACCTGGTAGATCGTCAGCGTGACGTTGGCGGAATCGCTGTCCATCGTGGTGTACTGCGGGGTGATGGTGTTGCCGTTCTCGTCCCGCAGCTCCAGCGTGGAGGGCGTGGTGGTGGTGTCGGCCAGCGCGTCGTCGCTCAGCACCGGGGCCACCACCTGGCTGATCTGATCCAACTCACTGGTGGGGCCGCGCAGCGTGATCTCAGCGGGAACAGCGGAGGTCTTGTTCAGCATATAGCCGTCGGCGATAGAGACAGCCGAGGCATCCACCGTGACGGGCACGGTTTTTTCGCTGACTTCATCGAACACGACGTCGATCGTATCGTAGGGTTTTTCCACTGTACACTTGATGTTGCCGGAGTAATCGGTGGTATTGGTCACGCGGGCCTGCAGGCGCAGGGTGACCTTGCCCGCACCGCTGACGCCGGAATAGCTGGGATAGACCATGATGTCGGAGCTGGTCATCTTACCAATGCTGGTGATGTTGCCCTCGACCCGCACGGTTACGCCGCTGATGTCGGGCCGCTCCACAATGTCCAAGCCCTGGTTGGTGTAGGTAGTGGCGGAGTTGGCGTAGTTGATGGGCACATCCCGGATGGTAGTGCTGCCCTGGGGATCGATGTAGATGGTAACGACCAACCAGGTAGCCAGGCCGCAGGCCAGCGCCATCAGGATGGAAACCACGCGGTTATCCATCAGGGATTTGCGCCCCTGGGGTGCGTTATTCGGCTTTGGCATGGGGTGCGTTCCCTCCTTTTCGCAGCAGTTTTTTCAGCACGGATTCGTTGTCCTCCTCGGTCTCCTCAGGCGGGACGACCTCCTCCTGTAAGAGGTTAAAGAGGTTCTGGCGGTCCAGGCGGCGGATCAGCACGCCGTTTTTTGCCAGCGAGATAATGCCGGTCTCCTCGGACACGACCACGACGATGGCGTCGGAATTCTCGCTCATGCCCAGGCCGGCGCGATGGCGGGTGCCCATATCCTTGCCCATATCCAGGTTGTTGGAAAGGGGCAGCACGCAGCCTGCAGCCACAATGACGCCGTCCCGGATGACAACTGCGCCGTCGTGCAGGGGTGTGCCCTCGTAAAAGATGGTGCCCAGCATTTCGGGGATGACGTCAGCATGCATCGGCGTGCCAGTGCGGATGATCTCGTCCAGGTTATTGCGGCGTTCCAGCACCATCAGGGCACCGGTGCGGGTGTCGGAAAGCTGTTCAGCCGCATCGCAGATGGCAACCACAGCGCTCTGCCACACACCGCGCAGCGAAGGATCGGTGCGGCGGTTGCCGAACAGCCGGTTCGCCCATACGGTGGTCTGGCCCATGCGCTCCAGTGCACGGCGCAGCTCCGGCTGGAAGATGACCACCGCCGCCGTAAAGGCCACAGTGACCACGTTGTTCAGTACCCAGGTGACGGTGCGCAGGTCCAGCAGCACCGCGAAGCCGTAGAATAAGATCAGCAGCGCGATGCCCTTGACCAACTGGCCGGCCCGGGATTTGCGGGCGAACTGGATGAGCTGGTAAAACACAAAGGAAATGATCAGGATGTCGAGCGTGTCTGAAAACAGATCGAACGCCCGCAGACTGCTGATGATAGCGGATAACGTTTGGTTTTGCAGCATGGGTAAAGTCCTGTCCTTTCCCTCTTAAAGGTTGGTTACGTTCACTCGATCAGAGCGACAGCGTGGGCCGCAATGCCCAGCCCTTCGCCGGTAAAGCCGAGATGTTCCTCGGTGGTGGCCTTTACGCTCACAGCGTCCAGCGGCAGGCCGAAGGCATCGGCGATATTCTTACGCATAGCCGGGATGTGGGGGGCCAGCTTCGGCCGCTGGCATAGGATCGTCGCATCGATGTTGCCCACCTTGTAGCCGTGAGCGACGATAATTTTCGCTACTTCGCGGGTCAGCGCCAGGGAGTCCGCGCCCTTGTAGGCGGGGTCGGTATCGGGGAAATGCTGGCCGATGTCACCCAGGGCCGCTGCGCCCAGCACGGCGTCCATCACCGCGTGCAGCAGCACATCGGCGTCGGAATGGCCCAGCAGGCCTTTCTCGTAGGGGACCTCTACCCCGCCTAAGATAAGCTTGCGGTCCTCGACCAAACGGTGTACATCATATCCGTGACCAATACGCATGGTGTTCTCCTTTTGTAAGTCCTCTTTGGTGGTGATTTTTAAATTGGCGTAGTCACCCGCCGTCAGTGTGACGGGCAGGCCGGCCAGTTCAAACAGGCTGCAATCATCGGTGACCAGGCTGGCTTTCTCGCCGCTGACAGCTTCCAGCGCCTGTAAGTACAGTGCCCGGTCAAAGCACTGGGGCGTCTGCACGGCGTAAAGGGTGGCGCGGTCCGGCGTGGTGACGACTTTGCCGTCCTTGTCCGCCACCTTGATAGTATCCTTCACGGGCACCGCCGGGGCGGCAGCGCCGGTCTTGGCGGCAGCCTGCAAGACCTGGGTGATGACTTCCTCGCTGGCAAAGGGGCGGGCAGCATCGTGGATGGCCACCAGCTGGCCCTTGGCGGCAGCCAGGCCATTATGCACACTGTCGGCACGGGTCGCGCCCCCCTGCACCACGGTGCAGGGCTTGGGGCAGGCCGCGGCGATAGCCTCGCACTGGGGGCGGTTGCCGCCCGCCACCAGCACCAGCTCGTCCACCGCCGGGTGGGCGACAAACAGGGCACAGCTTGTCTCCAATACCGTGCGCCCATCGGGCAGGCAGTAGCTGAGTTTATCAAATCCCATGCGGCGGGAGGCCCCCGCGGCCACGATAATGGCAGTTACAGTTGGCAGCCCCTTTTGCGGCATACAGCTGCGCCCCCTTACACTTAGATATATACTTATCATTATACAGGGTCAGCTTGAAAAAATCCACTAAAATCAAGAGGTTTTTTCGGTGAAAGTTCCGAAGGTGCTCTCCCACCTTACACGACCTTATACGAGCGGCACAGAACCACCTTGACGGAACTGCCTGTACCTTCTATAATAGTATATAGAAATAACAAGCCACAGAAACGGAGGCTTTTGCCTATGGCGTGGATGATCGTATGTGACAGCTCCTGCGAGATCCGGGAGCTGGAGCACCCCAGTGCCGGGGTGCAGTTTGCCCTTGTACCGTTCAAGATCCGTGTGGGTGAGCGCGAATATGTGGACCTGGCCACCCTGAATGTGCCACAGATGCTGCAGGCCATGACCGACTACAACGGCGCCAGCACCACTGCCTGCCCCAGCCCGGAAGAATGGGCCGAGTATTTTTTGCAGGCCGATAACTGCATTGCGCTGACCATCAGCAGCAATCTTTCCGGCAGCTATAACGCCGCCGTGGCCGCCCGGACCATGGTGCTGGAAGAACACCCCGAAAAGAAGATCTTCATTCTGGACACCCTCAGCTGCTCCGGTGCGCTGGCCGGTGCGGCCGAGCTGGCCAATAAGCTTATCGGCGAGGGCCAGACATTTGAGGACATCTGCTTTGCGCTGGAAAAGTTCGCCGAAAGCACCCACATCCTGTTTTCCCTGGCCAGCTTTGACAACCTGGCCAAAAACGGCCGCGTCAGCAAGGTGGTGGGCTTTATCGCAGGCCGCCTGAACATGCGTGTACTGGGCCGCCGCACCTCCGATGGTAAGATCGACTTCTACTTCAAGACCCGCGGCGAGACCCGCGTGCTGGCCAAGATTCTGGAGCAGATGGACGAGGACAACTACGACGGTGTGCACCCAGTGCTCATCAGCGAGTGCGGTAACCAGACCGCCGCCCGCCTGCTGGAACACGGCATTCTGGCCAAATGGCCCGAAGCCCCTGTGCGCATCGTGCCCTGCAGCGGTCTGTGCAGCTTCTATGCCCAGGACCAGGGTATTATCATCACCTACTGATTTTTGCAATTTTACCAACAACACCCCCGCACAGCCGTTTTGGTTGTGCGGGGGTGTTGTTTATTTTTGATAAATAAAAAAGGATTATTCTTTGTTCGCCTTGCGCTTCATACGCTCCAGCAGGGCAGCTTTCTGCTTGTCCCACTTGGCGTCGGCCTCAGGGGTGGCAGGCTCAGTGCACCGGGCAAAGCTCCAATGCAGGCCGTCGCGGCGGCTGAGCTTGAACCGCAGGTACCACGCCCCGCAGTAGGGGCAGGTGCAACGGGTGTAGTAGCCGGTGTTCCCCCGCTTGAGCCACACTTCGTCAGGCGTCAGCGGTGCGCTGCACTCTGGGCAGGCTGCCTCGGTCAGTTCGGACACGTTGCGGTAGTCGTCATGCTCCATCCGGTTCATGAACAGGCGGATGTCCCGCGCGGCGGGGTTCGGCTCGGCGCCCAGCAAGGCTTCTTTCAGCAGTTCTTCCTCGGTGGGGTAGGTCGCCAGCCCCTCGGCCAGCGGCAGCTTACGGCAGACCTTGGTGGTGTACAGTGCGTCATCCAAAGCGTTGTGGAAGGGTTCCTCCTTGGGGATGCCCAGCCGGTCGACCACGCTTTCCAGCGTCAGGCCCTCCCCTTCTTTGCGGGGATAGGCCTGCAAAAAGATACGCTGCAGGTCGTACCAGCGGTCGGGCCAGTTCTCATCCAGGCCTGCCAAAAAAAGGTTCTGCTTCAGAACAGGTACGTCATCCAGGCCCCATTCGGCCAGCTCGGCGTCCGGGCCGGCCCAATCCAGGAACTTCTGCAGACCCTCTTTCATCGGCAGCCCGGCGTCCAGGTCGCCCTGGCTCAGGCCGGTCACTTTGGCGATGTGGTGCTGCAATTTGCGGAAGATGCGCGGTCGCAGGTTCACTTCAAAAGTATCCAGCACGTCGCCGCGGGCATTGATGCGCACCGCACCAATCTGGATGATCTCACCCCGCAGCGTCAATTCTGTACCGTGGTACAAAAACGTTTTGGGCTGATACCCGATATTCCATTCGAGGTCAAAAACGATCAGGTTCACTGCGGGTCCTCCAAGATGAATTTTTCAACGGCCAGCCCTACCCCGTCATGCTCATTATCTGCGGTGACGTATTTGGCTGCCTGTTTTACTTCCGGCACAGCATTGCCCATGGCAACACCCATGCCCGCATAGCGGATCATGGGCAGGTCGTTCCAGCCATCGCCGCAGGCCATCAGGTTTTCGGGGCCAAGGCCCATGTTTTTCAGCAGCAGCGCCAGCGAGGCGGATTTTTCCACCCCCAGGGGCATCGTTTCAATAAAGAACGGCGCCGAGCGGTAGATGGAAAGCTTGCCCGCAAACTTTTGCTGCATCAGCTCCTCCACATGAGGCATATCCACGGGGTCGCCAACCAGCAGCAGCTTGTTGATAGGCCACTGGATCTCGGCGGGCAGGTTTTCCACCTGGCGGGCCGGGATTTTGTTGATGCGGGCTTCCTCGCCAACATAGGGGTTGGCGGCATCCTCGGTCACAATGCCTTTGGCATCATAGGTCAGCGGCATCACGTTCCAGTAGCGGGCAAAGGTGCACACCGGGT
>OHYB01001077.1_pt1 | contig 10930 bp, 8 predicted proteins | sample 1580181 | NCBI WGS metagenome assembly OHYB01 (sample SAMEA3882510, study PRJEB24775) | human gut metagenome | biome: human-associated habitat; feature: intestine environment; material: feces | place: Netherlands | collected 2009/2010
CGCCCGCCATCGCAAAGGGCATCTGCCGGGCAAGAGAGACCGCTCCCATCGAGACGACGCTTCAGCTGGTGGACGTCATCAAGTCCGCCATGCCGCCACAGGCGCTGCGGGAGAAGCAGCACCCCGCCAAGCGTAGCTTTCAGGCCATCCGCATCGCCGTCAACTCTGAACTGGACGCCCTGAACGAGGGCCTGGACGCTATCTTCAACTGCCTGGCCCCGGGTGGTCGGCTCTGCGTCATCACCTTCCACAGCCTGGAGGACCGCCTGGTCAAGAACAAGTTCCGCCGTTGGGCGCAGCGCTGCACCTGCCCGCCGGAACAGCCCATCTGCACCTGCGGCGGCGTGCCGAAAGCCAGGCTTATCACCCGCAAACCCATCGAGGCCGATGCCGAGGAATTGGAAGTCAACCGCCGGTCCCGCTCGGCCAAGCTGAGAGTGTTGGAGAAGGTATGAGCCTAAAGGCCCCCTCACAGAGGGAGCCTTTAGCTGACGCACACCTGCAATGACAGAACCATTTAAACAGATACACCGATAAACAGATACACCGAATTCAGATAGAGGTACCCAATCATGACGACAGTTTTACTTCATACAGGCCAGACGGCGCCCATACTGGAACCCCGCCAGCCGGAGATGCGCGTGGTACGCGGCGGCAAGCACGGGCTGAACCGCGCCCGGCAGTTTGCCGCGGTGGCGCTGCATGTTATTGCCGCGGCGCTGCTGCTGGGGCTGATCTTCAGCGTGGTGCACAGCCAGGCCCGCATTACCGAGCTGAACGGCCAGATCAACGATACCCGCACCGACCTGACTGCCGCCCAGAGCGAGTACGACTACCTCTCCACCAAGATGAGCGACATCACCAGCCGCGCCAGCTTGCAGGATGTGGCCGAGGGCCAGCTGGGCCTGGTCAAGGCCGACCAGAGCCAGATCACCTACATCCAGCTGGAAGAACAGAGCGTCATTGAGAAAACCGGCAGCGACGCAGGCCGCGTTCTGGTGGGCATCCGCACCGCCGCGCTGAATCTGCTGGATAGCTTTAATCCGTAACAAACGCAGGTACGAGCCTTTTTGCAAACGGCATTTCCGCCGCACGCGAAAAGGCTCGCCTACGCATCCGGGGATAAATCCCGCATAAAAGGTAAAATCTATGGCAAATACCCAACCACCCAGGAATCCCAACTTAAAAAGCAACGTCCGTATCCGCACCATCATTGCGGTGGCGGCGTTCACGCTGGGGGCATTTGGCCTGCTCATCTACCAGCTGTACGCCCTGCAGCTGCGCGATGCCGAACACTACCGCACCGAGGCCGTGACCCAGCAGCTCCAGGACACCGAGCTGCCCGCCACCCGCGGCAACATTTACAGTGCCAACGGCAAGCTGCTGGCCAAAAGCAACACCGTGTGGAACATCATCGCTGACCCGGCCCAATCCGAGAAGAACGGCGCCACGGAAACCGAGATCCGCACCGGCGCCGAGCATATCGCCGAGCTGCTGAACGACGGCACTTCCGCCGATGACATCTACGCCAAACTGACCGCCCGCAACAAGAATGGCGAGCTGTACCAGTACCGTGTGGTGGCCCAGAACGTGGAAAAACCGGTGGCCGACGCCATCATCGAATACTCCAAATCCTACCGCACCGTGCCGGAAAAGGAAGGGGAGACCGGCTACCGCATCGCCGTCCTCTCCACCGAGCAGTCCACCACCCGCAGCTACCCCTACGGTGCGTTTGCGTCGTCGGTCATCGGCTTCTGCAACAACGATGAAAACGGCAAGCTCGTCGGCGCTTACGGCCTGGAGAAATCCTACGAGGAAGATCTGGCCGGTACGCCGGGCCGCAGCATCGCTGAGACCAACGTCAACGGCGAAATTCTGGCCAACACCGAGGCCGATGTCCACGACGCCATCGACGGCAACAACCTGAACCTGACGCTGGACGAAAATGTGCAGGCCATCGTGGAAGAGTATCTGGCCGAAGCCATGGATACCTTCTCCGTCCACGGCCGCGGCAGCGCTATCGTGATGAACGTCAAGACCGGCGCGATCCTGGCCATGGCCTCGCTGGAGCAGTTCGACCCCAACGACCCCATGACCGTCTACGATGACAAGATGCAGACCATCCTGGACAAGACTGACGCCCTGACTGCCGACGACATCGATTGGCTGGAGGGCCGCTTGGGTGAGAAGAACGTGGCCGGCATCATCGCGGATAGCGTTATCAGCCAGGAAACCACCGAGGATGAAAATGGCAATACCATTTCCAGCGAATACACCCAGCTGCAAGGTATGCTGCGCGAAGCCCAGTGGAAGAATAAGAACATCACCGAGCTGTACATGCCCGGCTCGATCTTTAAGCTCATCACCGCATCGGCAGGTCTGGATTCCGGCATCATGAACATGAACCAGACCTTCTACTGCAACGGTGAGCTGACCGTCAACCAGGGCAGCGAGCTGTGGGAGCACACCTACCACTGCGCCAACGGCGAGGTGCATAACCTGCAAAACATGGCCCAGGCGCTGGATAACAGCTGCAACCTCTGGTTTATCCAGGCGGCGCAGACCTTGCAGCCTACCGTGTTTTACGATTATATCCGGGCCTTCGGTTTTACCCAGCCCACCGGTGTTGACCTGCCCAGCGAGACCCGCTGGACCAGCGTGTACAACGCCCAGCAGATGGCCGAGGTCGACACCAACCTGTACACCGCCGCTTTCGGCCAGAACGAGGCCATCACCCCCATGCAGATGGCTACCGCCATTGCGGCCATCGCCAACGGCGGCTACCTGGTCACCCCGTATATCGTGGATTCCATCACCGACGATGCGGGCAACATCATCAGCCAGACCGACACCAGCGTCCGCCGTCAGGTCATCTCCGAGGAAGTCAGCCAGGAGATCCTCTCGATGATGGAGAACAACGTTGACCCCAACGGCACCCTGAGCATCCGCCACTCCTGCAAGAACGCCTACGTGGCAGGCTACCGCATCGGCGGCAAGTCCGGCACTGCCGAACGTACCGACCGCCACCTGCGCGGCGACGGCGACTACTACAAGGCCATGAGCTTTTCCGCCGTGCTGCCCATCAACGACCCCGAGATCGAGGTGTTCGTCCTGCTGGATGACCCCCGCTGGATCCATGATTATGCCAGCCAGGTCGTGGCCCCTGTTGTAGGCAACATCATCAGCGAAGTTGCGCCCTACCTGGGCATCGAGCAGGATGCCAACTACAACCCCACCGGCAACGTGACCGTGCAGACCTGCCTGGACTACACCTGGACCAACGCCCAGGTCACCCTGAACCAGCTGGGCCTGCAGCATAAGCTGATCGGCTCCAACGGCAACATTGTGTACCAGTACCCTGTGGGCGGCAGCTCGGTGCCCGTTGGTTCCACCATCTACCTGTACACCAACACCGACCAGGACGCCATGACCACCGTGCCTGACGTGACGGGCAAGAGCGGCAGCTTTGCATCCCAAATGCTGAAAGCCTCCAACCTCAACGTCCAGTTCGAGGGCGACAGCTCCGGCCGGGTAGTATCCCAAAGCACAGCCGCAGAGACCAGCGCCGCCTACGGCACCATCGTGACCCTGACGATGGAATCGGACGGCAGCGATACCGCCGATACGACGGACACCACCGATACCCAGGTTGAGGAAACTACGGAAGAAGCAGTAGAAGAAAATACAGAGCAATAAACGACCCAAAGGCCCCCTCTGGGAGGCTTTCCGCCTGACATACTACTCGCATATCCATAGAATAAGGAGGCAATCCCATGCAAACCATTCCTGCCAACGAACTGCTGGCTGGCCTGACTTTGGCCGAGCCGGCGGACATCCACGCTGTTGTTACCGACAGCCGCAAGGTCGAGCCCGGCTGCGTGTTCGTCTGCTTCCCCGGTGAGCGCGTCGACGGCCATACCTTCGCCGCCGGTGCTTACCGGAACGGCGCCGCCTATATCATCGCCAACCACCCCGTGGACGGCGTGCCCGAGGACCGCACTGTCATCGTGCCGGACAGCGCCCGCGCCATGATCCGCATGGCCTCCAACTACCGCATGCTGTTCAGCCCCAAGATGATCGGCGTTACCGGCAGTGTGGGCAAGACCACCACCAAAGAGTTCTGCTACGCCGTCCTCTCCGCCTTTGGCAAAACCCTCAAGACCGAGGGCAACCAGAACAACGACATCGGTGTGCCCAACACCCTGTTCCGCCTGGATAACGACACCCGGTACGCCGTGGTGGAGATGGGCATGGACCACCTGGGTGAGATCGAGCGGCTGACCCGCTGCGCCCGCCCCTCCGCCGGCATCATCACGATGATCGGCGTGTCCCACCTGGAAAATCTCGGCACCCGCGAGAATATACTGAAAGCAAAAATGGAGATCTGCGCAGGCCTGCCTGACGGCGCGCCCCTGGCCCTGAACGCCGACAACGACCTGCTGCCCACCGCCAGCGTACCCGCCCGCCTGCGCCCTGTATGGTTCGGCATCGAGAGCGATACCGCCGATGTACGCGCCGCGGATGTCCACACCGGCACCGATGGCACGACCTTTACGCTGGTGGATAAGGACTACGGCAGCTTTGCCGTGTCCATCCCCACCGCGGGCCTGCATACCGTGTACGACGCCTTGGCCGCCTACGCCGCCGCCACCCGCCTGGGGCTGGACCCCGCCCGGTGTGCCGCCGCGCTTTCCCGCTACCAGGCCACCGGCATGCGCCAGCATATCGTGGAGAAGGGCGGCATCACCTTTATCGAGGATTGCTACAACGCCAGCCCGGACAGCATGAAAGCTGCCCTCTCGGTGCTGAAGGCCCTGCCCAACGCGCGCAAGATCGCCCTGCTGGGCGACATGCTGGAACTGGGCGACGCCAGCGAGAGCGGCCACCGCGCAACAGGGGAGTGGGCCGCCGATGCGGGCGTGTCCCTGCTGATCGCCTACGGCCCCAACAGCGCCGCCATGGCCGAAGCCGCTAAAAACCGTGGTATTGCAACTGTGCATTGCCAAACGGCCGCAGAAGTGTTACAATACTTGCAGCAGTCTGTCCGCCCCGGCGATGCAGTGCTGGCCAAAGCCAGCCATGCCATGAAACTGGATGAGATCCTGGCGGACTTTTACGCTGCTTTGCCGCAGGCGTAACGCACAGCCCCGTGCAGCCGCGCCTACGTTTTACTTGAGGAATATGGAGGAATGACTGCATGGAGCCTACTGTCTCCGCAATTTTAGCCGCCGGTGCCGTTGGCGGCTTTGCCGTTACGGCTATCACCTGCTGGCTGTTGATCCCGGCTTTGCACCGCCTGCACTTTGGCCAGACCATCCGCGAGGAAGGCCCGACCTGGCACAACAAGAAAAACGGCACCCCCACCATGGGCGGCCTTGGGTTTATCTTTGGCATCTTGCTCACCATCGGCGTCGTGTACGGGTTGTTCCACAGCTCTGCGCCGGAGGTGCTGGGCCCCCAGCAGATGGCTGCCGGCATGCTGGTGCTGTTTCTGGCCTTCGGCAACGGCCTGATCGGCTTCCTCGATGACTTCATCAAGGTCATCAAGCACCGCAATCTGGGGCTTACTGCCTGGCAGAAGATTGTTTTGCAGGTCGCTGTCACCGTCGGGTTTATGATCGGCTTACACAGCCTGGGCCTGCTCTCCACCAGCGTCATGTTCCCGGTAGCGGGTATGGTCGATCTGGGGCTGGCTTACTATCCCATCGCGTTCTTCGGCATTATCTTCCTGGTCAATGCTGTTAACCTGACCGACGGCCTGGACGGCCTGTGCACCGGCGTGACCTTTGTGTCCATGCTGGGCTACCTGCTGGCAGGCAGCCTGCTGGGCTTTGTACATGTTTCGCTGCTGGCGGCCACCACCGCCGGCGCCTGCGTGGGCTTTCTGCTGTGGAACTTCTACCCGGCCAAAGTCTTTATGGGCGATACCGGCAGCATGTTCTTTGGCGGCATGGTCACGGCGCTGGCTTTTGTGATGGACCGCCCGGAGCTGGTGCTCTTCTTCGGCATCGTTTATATCTGGGACGCTATGACTGTGGTCATCCAGCGCATCTACTTCAAGGCCACCCACGGCAAGCGCATCTTTAAAATGACCCCCATCCACCACGCCTTTGAGCTGCGCGGCTGGAAAGAGGTCAAGATCGACGGCTTCTTCGCCCTCATCGCCGCCATCGGCGTGGCGATGGGCATTTTCTACATCTGCATCGCATAATCAACCATAAGCAACAAGGAGGCTTGCACCCATTGGTTACGCATCTGTATGGCATTTTGGGTGTGATCCTTGACCGCACCTTTGGTAATATCATCCGCATGCTGCGGGTCATCCGCCTGCCCAAAGAGGAACGGGGCCATCTGTCCTGGACCTTTGTGGGCACGCTGGCCGTCATATTGGCCTACGGGCTGATCATGATGTTCTCGGCCAGCTATTCCAGCGGCTACACCAACCATGGCGGCAACATCTACTACTTCATCAAGCCCCAGGCCATCGTGGCCGCGGTGGGCTTTGTCGTCATGCTGGGCGTGTCGCTTATCAACTACCGTGCGCTGCGGTATATGTTCTGGACATTTTACGTCATCACGCTGGCGCTGCTGGTGCTGGCGCTGTTCATGCCCAGTGACAATAACGGCTGCTACCGCTGGGTCTACCTGCCGGGCGGCATGTCCCTGCAGCCCTCGGAGCTGGCCAAGTTTGCCGTCATTTTGGGCACGGCGGATATTTTGGACCATCACCAGCGGGAGATCAAAAGCCTGTTCCAGTGTGTTTTCAAGCCCGCCTGCCTGCTGATCCCCATTCTGGTTTTGCTGAAGCTGGAACCCCACAACTCGGCCATGCTGCTGATGGCCATGATCTTTGCCACCATGCTGGTGTGCGCCGGGGCAGGCGGCGTAAAGCTGTGGGCTGTTGCTGTCCCGGCCGGTGTGGCTGTCCTGGCGTATTTTATCAAGTCTCTGGCCTCCGGCGACGGTTATGCGTCGGAGCGTCTGGGCGGCGTCTGGGGCCTGACCCCCACCGATACCGCCGGTATGCTGTGGCAGACCCGCCAAAGCATCTACGCCATCTCCACCGGCGGTCTGTTCGGCGTGGGCATCGGCAACAGCGTGCAAAAGCACCAGTGGCTGCCCTACGCCGAGAACGACTTTATCTTCGCTGTCGTGTGCGAGGAACTGGGCTTTATCGGCGCCATCGCATTGATCGTGCTGTTCGGTGCCCTCATTGTGCAGGGCATTGCCATCGCCCTCAACGCACCGGATTTCTTCGGCTCGCTGCTGGGCATCGGCATCATGGCGCAGATCGCCTGGCAGGTGTTCTGCCATATCGGCGTGGCCACAGCGCTGCTGCCCAACACCGGCATCAGTTTGCCGTTCTTCTCCTACGGCGGCACCAGCTTGCTGATTTTGCTGGGTGAAATGGGCATCATGCTAAGCATATCCCGCGCCGGAAACGGCCGCCGTGAGGCCCGCCGCCAGCGGGAACAGGAGGAAATGGAAAACCGCCTGCGCCAGAAAAGCACCTACCGCCGCCGCAGAGTTTGACGGCAGAAATCTATAAGGCAACGCCGCAGGCCCCCAAAGGGGTGCAGCGGTCTGCCTGAAAAAGGGGAGTTAGTATGCGTGTTCTGATTGCTGCCGGCGGTACAGCCGGTCATATCAACCCGGCGCTGGCCATTGCCGGTGCCCTGAAAGCCGCCGAGCCGACTGCCGAGATCCACTTTGCCGGCCGCCGCGAGGGCATGGAGTACGGCCTTGTCACGAAGGCCGGGTATCCCTTCCATCACATCGAGATCAACGGCTTTCAGCGCCGCCTGAACGCCGAGAACATCGTGCGCAACGTCATTGCCCTGTGGCATCTGGCGCTGTCCGGTCCCCGCACCCAGAAGATCCTGAACGAGGTCAAACCTGACCTGGTCATCGGCTGCGGCGGTTACGTCAGCGGCCCCGTGGTGCGCGCCGCTGCCAGGCGTGGCATCAAGACTGCCATCCATGAGCAGAACGCCTTCCCCGGTGTGACCAACAAGCTGCTGGCCAAGGATGTGGATGTGGTACTGGCCGCCAGCGCTGATGCGGTGGAGAAGCTGGGAGCCCCCGAAAAGACCACCGTGGTAGGCAACCCTGTCCGCCCCGAAGTGCTTACCGCCGACCGCGAAGCCGCCCGCCGCAACCTGAAGGCCGGCGACCGCACCGTTATCCTGAGCTTTGGCGGCAGCCTGGGCGCTGACCGCATCAACCAGGTGGTGGCGGACCTCTGCGCCTGGGAAAAGCAGCAGGGGGCGAACGTGCTGCACCTGCATGCCACCGGCAGCCGCGGCGTAGAGCTGTTCGATAAGCTGGAAAAAGAAAAGGGCTTTGCCCCCGGTGAGAACCTGGTTGTCACGCCCTACATCAACAATATGCCCCAGCTGTTGGCCGCCGCAGATTTGGTCATTGCCCGTTCCGGTGCGCTGACGCTGGCCGAACTGGAGGCCGTGGGCCGCGCGTCCATCCTGATCCCCAGCCCCAACGTGGCCGAGAACCACCAGTATTACAACGCCCTGGAACTGCAAAAGGCCGGTGCCGCCGTCGTCATCGAGGAAAAGAACCTGACCGGCGAGGGGTTGATCGAAACCGTGCAGCAGCTGCTGGCCCAGCCCGGCAAGCTGGCCGAGATGGGCGCCAACGCCAAGACCCTGGGCAACCCGCACAGTTTGGAGCTTATCACCGCCAAGCTGCTGGAACTTGTCAAATAATGCAACCATATTGTAACCGGAGTGGAGAGCGTATCCGCGGTCTCCGCTCTTGTTTTTTTGTATCGTTTCTTCTATAATAAATGTAAACTGTAAAAGTATGCTTTGCAGGGGCGCACAGTGCGCGTCCGCGGGCCGATGCTTGTATTGCGGGGTCGCACAGCGATCTATGCTCGCCCCTGCAATCTGAATTATTTACCTAAATAGAAGGGAGGGCCGACCCATGGATTATAACCAGCGCAGCCGCGGGCAAAAGTCCGGGGCCGGTCATCCTGCCCGTGCGCCCCGCCGCAGCGTAAGTAGCCGCATGGGGCTGGAAAAACGCGGCGCACCTGCCCAGCAGCCCCCGCGCGGCAATGCCCCGCGTCCCAATCAGCAGCGCGGCCCCAATCAACCGCCCCGCAGCGGTCAGCCTCCGCGGCAAAACCGCCCCGGCCAAAATCAGCCCAACAATGGCCGCCGCCCCCGCCCGCAGCAGCAGATCAACCCGCAAAAAAGCGGCTACACGCCCGGCTCGCCCCGCCGCCAGCGCCGCGTGACCCAGGCGGAGATTTTACGCCGCACGCGCCGCCGCCGCTTTCTGGGGATGCTGGCCGTGCTGGCCGTGCTGGCCATCGGCGCGTTCGTGTCGGTCAACCTGCTGTTCAAGGTGGCCATCTTCCGGGTCGAGAACTTCGACCACAGCACCCCCGCCGACACCGGCATTTATACCGAGGAAGAGATCGTCTCGGCGCTGAATATCGAGAAAAACTCCAACCTTTTCGCCTTCTCCACTGCCGAAAAGACCAAGGAATTACAGGCGCAGTTCCCGTATCTGGACAAGGTGGAAGTGACCGTCCAGATGCCCGCCACCGTGGTGGTGCGGCTGACCCCCGCTACCGAGCGATTCACCTGCATGTACTCCGGCGGGTGGATGGTCCTCAGCGATGCGCTGCGCATCCTGCGGTTGGAGGTCTCCCAGCCCGAGGGCATGATCCTGCTCGACGCCAAACTGCCGGACAATTTCAACCCCGCCATCGGTCAGCAGGTCATCCCGGAAACCTATAACTCGCTGCTGGCCCACACCGAATCGTCAGCCGAGTCGGGCAGCACCGACGCCACACCGGAATCCGCCCAGCCCACGGTAACCGATATTGTCACCCAGCTGTGGCAGCTTTTGCAGGACGACGGCCTGCTGGACGGCCTGACCGCGCTGGACATCAGAGATACCAGCCAGCTCTCCTTCACCTACCAGGGCCGCGTGGACGTGCTGCTGGGCAACAGCAGCAGCCTGGATTACAAGCTGCGCCTGGCCGCCAAGATCCTGACCGACCCCGACAAGGGGCTTTCCGGCAGCGACCGCGGCACCCTGGACGTGAGCGACCAGCTGGAGGACGGCGAGATCCGCGGCTACTTCCAGCCCTATGAGCAGCCCACTCCCACGCCGGAACCTGCCCCGGAGCCTGACCCGGAATCAGAAAACGCGGAAAACGCCGAGGAACCCCCAACCGAATAACCCCCTTGCCCCAGCCTTGTGCCGGGGCAATTTTTGTATCTGCCTGTAACGCGGGCGCAAAAAACCGCACTAATAGGATGAACGCCAACAGAAAGGAGGGCAGCGGATGCCGTACCCAGAACTGGAAGAACTGTATAACACCTACCGCACCGACCTGTACCGCTACCTCTGCCACCTGACCCACGACCCCGCCGAAGCTGAGGACCTGTTGAGCGAGACCTTTCTGCGGGCGCTGCGACGGCTGCACACCTACCGCGGAGATTGTGCAGTCAAGACCTGGCTGTTCGGCATTGCCCACAACGTCTGGCTGGAAAGCCTGCGCAAGCGCCGCCCTACCGTCAGCGCCGACGACCTGTTAGAGACCTACCTGACCGACGATACCCTGCCGGACCACACCGACACCCGCCTGCAATGGCAGCGGGTACAGGCACTATTACAGCAAAAAGATGACCGTGCCCGCCGCGTGGTGCAGCTGCGGGCACAAGGCTACAGCTACGCCGAGATCGCCGCGCGGCTGGGCATCAGCGAAAGTTCGGCTCGCGTCATCGAGCACCGCACCCGCACCTGGCTAAAACAACAACTTGCAAAGGAGGGCTACGACCTGTGAAAGAAGCTGCCGAAATCAAAAAAATCCCCTGCGCGGTCTGCCGCGACCTGATGCCTCTGGTGCAGGACGGCGTAGCCAGCCCGGAAAGTGAAGCGCTGGTAAAAGCCC
>OHYB01001079.1_pt1 | contig 10913 bp, 10 predicted proteins | sample 1580181 | NCBI WGS metagenome assembly OHYB01 (sample SAMEA3882510, study PRJEB24775) | human gut metagenome | biome: human-associated habitat; feature: intestine environment; material: feces | place: Netherlands | collected 2009/2010
CCCTGGACACCCTGATTAAGAGTCAGGTGCTCTACCAACTGAGCTAAAAGCGCATTTGCTATTTGATTGTGCGTCTGTTCCTCAACGCAAGAATTATTATATGAAACCTGGTGACAAAAGTCAAGAAAAATTTTATAATTTTTTAAAAAAATTTTATTTTTCCTGTTTTCCGACTTTTTTCGGCGGCATGGAGTCAAGGAATTTGCCTAATTCTGTGGCGTTTTTCCTGATTTTTGACATGCGATCATTCAATTGCCTGTGGTCGTAGGTAAACTGGGCGAGCTTTGTCTGAACGCGGTTGTTTCCTTTTCTGGCTGGCATGGCATATCCTCCGGAAGTTGTACCCCGCAGCCGGCATCAGCCACGCTGCGAAGATTCTTCCTATATAATATGCTCTTTCTATTTCGTATGTGCGCCCTGCTTCGCGATCAATTTGCAAATAGGATTTCCCATAGAAGAAAACTTCTCCTCATACTCCGTCATCACATTACCTTCCATCATCTCTGCCTGATTATGAAGGTCAAAGGTATATGCCAGGAGCTTCCATCCTGCCGCCTCGACTTCCTCCAGAGAAAACTCAAATAATCCCTTATTATCTGTCTTAAATTCCACCACTCCGTCATCTGCCAGGATCTGCTCATAACGTGCAAGGAATTCACGGGACGTCAGTCTGCGCTTCGCATGGCGTGCCTTCGGCCACGGATCGGAGAAATTCAGATAAATCTTCTGCACTTCACCCTTCTCAAAGATTTCCGGGAGCAGTCTTGCATCGATGCACATGAACATCAGATTTGTAAGCTTCTCTCCTTCTTCCTCCAGTCTCTCTCTCTTCTGGAGTGCACGGAGAAGCACACTGTCATACATCTCGATCCCTACATAATTGATCTCCGGATGAAGTTTCGCCATATCCATAAGGAAGCGGCCTTTTCCCATACCAACTTCAATATGAAGCGGCTGGTCTTTCGGGAACACCTGAGTCCATTTGCCCTTATGTGATGCCGGTTCCTGCACTACATAGTTACTTCCTGTAATGGCGTCCTTCGCGCCTGGTATATTTCTTAATCTCATAATCTATAATATTCTCCATTTTTCTATCCTGTTTCTTTCTATCATACATGTTTTTTATATTTGGAACAAGTATTATTCGTAATTATTGTTTCTTTTGTATTTTGTATATTTAATATAAAGAATTCGACCACTTTTTATGCAATATATACTAGAAATCCACACGTAAAAGGTGTATTATATGGTCAAGTTCCAATAAAACCAGGTCAAAGGAGGGTAAAAAATGGAGCAGATACTTAACAAGTTATCTGAAATAGAAACGACTGCCCGACGTATCATGGAAGATGCGGACCGGACGAAAGCAGCTCTTTCCTCAGAAATGGAACAGCAATGCAGGGATTTCGATGCAGCTCTGGAGCAGGAAACCAACAAAAAAATACAGGAACTTCGCAACAGTCTTGAAGAGCAGAAAGACCAGGAACTTACACTTCTCCGACAAAAAACAGAGAAGACTCTTAACGATCTGGATGCTTATTACAGACAAAACCACCAGCAGCTCTCGGAAGATTTATTCCACAGGCTCCTTGAATGCTGAAAGGAGTGACGCAATATGGGAAATCTCCTTTCTTACAGCGGAATCTCCACCAAGATCCGTGCCATGCAGAGCAAGCTGACCCGCGAAGAACAGATCCGTGAAATCCTGGAACTTTCCAGTGTCCCACAGGTAGCAGCCTACCTCAAAAAAACACCGGAATATTCCAAACTCTGGGCTTCTCTGGATGAGACGACGAGCCACAGAGGACTGCTTGAAAAATCACTGAAAACCTCGATCTTTCACAATTTTTCAAAAATATATCAGTTTGCGAACCCGGAACAGCGTAAATTCCTGGATCTTTATTCCAGGCGCTACGAGATCCGTGTTCTCAAGGAGATCATGACCAACCTGTTTGATCACCGCGACACGGATCCTGTTGATATTTCTCCGTACAGAGAATTTTTCCGCAGGCATTCCAAACTGGATATCGACCGACTGGTCGCCTGCACCAATATGGAGGAATTTATCAATGCTCTGAAGGGAAATGAATTCTATGGTCCGCTCTCCAGAATCCAGAATCGCGAAAATGCACTTCTGTTTGATTATGGAATGGCTCTCGACCTTTATTATTTTTCCCTGATCTGGCATGTGCGTAAGAAACTTTTTTCCGGAAATGATCTCGCAGAGATCACCAAAGCTTATGGAGAGAAATTCGATATGCTGAACCTTCAGTTTATCTTCCGCTCCAAGCGTTATTTCAATATGGCACCGGCTGACATTTACGCGCTGCTGATCCCAATGAATTACAAACTCAAAAAAGAAGAAATCTCTTCTCTTGTGGAAGCCGCATCCTATGAAGAGACCCAGTCTATTTTCCGCAAGACCTACTACGGCAGGAAATACAGTCATATTTCCGCCCAGAATATCGAAGAATTCTATAACTACATGCTTCGCACCACTCTGGAAAAAGAAGCACGCAAGGATCCTTATTCTGTGGCAGTCCTGTACTCCTACCTGTATCACAAAGAACACGAAGTAAACCGCCTGACCATTGCCATCGAATGTGTCCGTTATGGTATCCCGGCGGAAGAAGCAATACGGTATATTCGTAACAATTAAAATCCCGGAGGTATTTTACTTTGATTGAAAAAATGAAATTTTTAAGCATCACCGGGCCAAAGGCGGATATTGACAGACTGACCAAGACCTACCTTTCCAGGTACGAGATCCATCTGGAAAGTGCTCTCGCAGAGCTCACGGATGTCGCCAACCTGTCGCCTTTTCTGGAGATCAACCCCTATCGGGAAGCATTAACGATCATTGACAGTTTCTACGAACAGCTCGATGAATCCGAGAGAGCCACTTCCGAACAGATGGATGTTGAAACTGCTCTCGCCACTGTCGACAGGATCCAGAAACATGCCAATATCCTGGAGGAGCAGAAACAGAAACTTCAGGAAGAACACGCCGGAATGGTAGAATCACTCAAGATCATCCGGCCTTTCAAAGATCTGGATTACGATATCTCAACAATCCTGAACTTCAAATATATCCATTATCGGTTCGGACGTATCGAGAAACAATATCTGCAGAAATTTGAGAAATACATTTATGACAATCTGGACACCTTATTCATCAAATGCGGAGAAGATGACCAGTACGTCTACGGCGTTTATTTTGTCCCTGAACACGAAGCTCATAAGGTACATGCTGTTTATTCTTCCATGCATTTTGAACGTATCTTCGTTCCGGATGAATACCAGGGTACCGCCAGACAGGCTTTCGAGAAACTTGACAAACGCCACCGCGATATCCACGCAGGATTAGATGCAAACAAGGCAGAATATCAGCATTTCCTCACAGGCTACGCCGGCAAGATTGTTTCTGCCAAGGCAGCCCTGGAAGCCTGCTCAAGAAATTTCGATATCCGTAAACTTGCAGCCTGCACACAGGGTGAAGCGAACACATTCTACATCCTCTGCGGCTGGATGACCGAAAAAGATGCCCTCGCATTCCAGAAGGACATCCAGGATGATGACAAGATCTTCTGTCTCATGGAAGATCAGCAGGCACCGGCGAAGAAAAAACCGCCGACCAAGCTTCGAAACCCGAAACTTTTTAAACCATTTGAAATGTATGTCAAGATGTACGGTCTTCCAGCTTACAACGAAATGGACCCGACCTGGTTTGTGGCGATCACTTACTCCTTTATCTTCGGAGCCATGTTCGGAGATGTCGGACAGGGACTGGTCCTGTTCCTCGGCGGTCTTTTCCTCTACAAAACCAAAAAGATGGATCTCGCAGGCATCATCGGCTGTGCCGGTGTTTTCTCCGTTTTCTTCGGTTTTATGTACGGAAGTTTCTTTGGATTCGAAGATGTTCTCAAGGCACGGTGGCTCAAACCTATGAATGCCATGATGGATGTGCCGCTTGTAGGACGTCTGAATGCCGTATTCGTGATTGCGATCGGCTTCGGAATGTTTATCATTCTGATCTGTATGGTATTTAACATCATCAATTCCATACGGAACAAAGATGTCGAGAGAACCTGGTTCGACAGCAATGCCGTAGCCGGACTTGTATTTTATGGATCTATCGTACTGACCGTCGGACTGTTCATCTCCGGCAAAAAACTTCCGGCAGCCGCAGTCCTGACTGTAATGTTTGCAGTTCCGCTGATCCTGATGTTCCTCAAAGAGCCTCTCACCAACCTGGTAGAGAAAAAATCACAGATCTTTCCGGAACAGAAAGGTATGTTCTTTGTCCAGAACTTCTTTGAATTATTTGAAGTTCTGCTGAGTTACCTTTCCAACACACTTTCCTTCCTGCGTATCGGTGCTTTTGCCGTCAGCCACGCCGCCATGATGGAGGTTGTCCTGATGCTCGCCGGAGCCACAGAGGGAGGAAGTCCCAACTGGATTGTCGTTATCCTCGGCAACATCTTCGTATGTGCCATGGAGGGACTGATCGTTGGTATTCAGGTTTTACGTCTGGAATATTATGAGATCTTCAGTCGTTTCTATGCAGGAAACGGACGCGAGTTCCAGCCTTTTATGAAGAAAAACAGCAAAATAATATAGCTGTTCCATACTTCACGGCTGCCTGTTGATATTTCAGGGCAGCTACATCAAATCACAGACTTTAGGAGGATATCACCATGAACATGATCATTCAAATCGTAACCGCAATCGCACTGACACTCAGCATTATCGTACCTTTTGGCTGCTTTTTCCTCGGAGAAAAGAGCAAAAAACGCTACAAAAAATCTCTGATCGCCAACTGCTTCCTTTTCTTCGGCGTGCTTCTCGTAGCAACCATCGTAAGTTTCGCAGGAACAGCAAGCGTACAGGCTGCTTCCTCTTCTGCTGACGGACTCGCTACAGGTCTTGGCTACCTTGGTGCAGCTCTCGTTACAGGTATCTCCGGTCTTGGTTCCGGTATCGCCGTTGCAAGCTCTGCAAGCGCAGCTCTCGGTGCCCTGAGCGAAGATGGTTCCCTGTTTGGTAAATCCATTATCTTCGTAGCTATGGCAGAAGGTATCGCACTTTACGGACTGATCATTTCCTTTATGATCCTTGGTAAACTCTGATCTAAGAGGCGGTTTCTATGAAAATGTATCTTATCAGCGATAACGTCGATACCTACACCGGAATGCGTCTGGCAGGTGTGGAGGGCGTCGTTGTCCATGAACGAAGTGAACTGAAGGAATCTCTGGAATATGCAGTTTCTGACAAAGAAATTGGGATCATTCTCCTTACCGAGAAATTCGGCCGGGAATTTCCTGAGATCATCGATGAAGTCCGGCTCCATCACAAAACGCCGCTGATCATCGAAATCCCTGACAGACACGGCACCGGCCGCAAGCCGGACTTTATCACTTCATATGTAAATGAAGCAATCGGATTGAAACTATAGGCAGGTGAAATGTAATGACAATAGATGAAAAGCTGCAGCACTTTTACGAGGTCTCCCTGGATGAGGCCCGTGAAGATGCCGCCAAAGCCATCCAGGACCACAAGGCATATCTTGAGCAGGTCCTGGAGGAACATAAACAATCCAGAACACAGACTGCCGAAGCTGAAGTCAAAGCTGAGGCCGAACATGTACGAAGAGAAATAAACAAGGCACTTTCTGCTGAACAGATCACCCTCAAGAGAGACTGGTCTCTCAGACAGAGTGAACTCAAAGAATCACTTTTTGCTGAAGTCAGAGACAAAGCCCTCAGGTTTACTTCCACCCCGGAATACAGCGATTATCTCTGCCGCCGCATCAAAGAAGCAAAAGATTTCGCAGAAGATGACGAGATCCAGATCTATCTTTCTGCCGGGGACAAAGAACTTGCAGATGCACTCAGTGCAAAGACAGGCTGTACACTCCTCGTTTCTTCCGAAGATTTTCTCGGAGGGATCCGCGCGGAGATTCCGGGCAAAAACATCCTGATCGATAACTCCTTTGCCACAAATCTGGCAGCAATGCGCAAAGAATTCAAATTTGACGGAGGACTGAATCATGAATAAAACAGGTATTATTTACGGTGTCAACGGTCCCGTCATCTATCTGAAAGGCGATCCCGGCTTCAAGATCTCCGAGATGGTCTATGTCGGCAAAGACAACCTGGTAGGCGAAGTCATCGGACTCAAAAAGGGCATGACCACCGTTCAGGTTTTTGAGGAGACCACCGGTCTCCGTCCGGGCGAGACTGTTACCGGCACCGGCGATGCCATCTCTGTTCTTCTCGGACCTGGTATCATCCACAATATTTTTGACGGTATCCAGCGTCCACTGGAAGAGATTGCAAAATCTTCCGGCAAATATATCTCCCGTGGTGTCAGCGTAGACTCTCTCGACACCCAGAAGAAATGGTCCGTCCATATGACCGTAAAGGAGGGCGATATCGTCCAGCCTGGCTCGATCATTGCAGAAACACAGGAAACTGCTTCTATCCTTCACAAATCCATGGTTCCTCCGGATGTCCCGGGTGGAACTGTTGTCCGTGCTGTTCCGGATGGCGATTACACGATCCTGGAACCAATCGTAACTGTCCAGCTGGACGATGGAACAACCAGAGATCTGGCACTCGCCCAGAAATGGCCGATCCGTATCCCAAGGCCGACACAGCTTCGCTATCCGGCAAGTGTTCCGCTTGTCACCGGTCAGCGTATTCTTGATACACTTTTCCCTATCGCCAAGGGCGGTACTGCTGCCGTCCCGGGTGGTTTCGGTACAGGAAAGACCATGACACAGCATCAGATCGCCAAATGGTCCGATGCGGATATCATCATCTACATCGGATGCGGAGAGCGTGGAAACGAAATGACCCAGGTTCTCGAAGACTTCAGCAAACTGATCGACCCGAAATCCGGAAACCTGATGATGGACCGTACCACTCTGATCGCCAATACATCAAACATGCCTGTTGCAGCCCGTGAGGCTTCTATTTATACAGGTGTTACACTGGCTGAGTATTATCGTGACATGGGTTATGACGTTGCCATCATGGCAGACTCCACTTCCCGTTGGGCTGAGGCTCTTCGTGAGTTATCCGGACGTCTGGAGGAAATGCCTGCAGAGGAAGGCTTCCCGGCTTATCTGGCTTCCAAGCTTTCCGCTTTCTATGAGCGAGCTGGTATGATGCAGAACTTAAATGGAACCGAAGGTTCCGTATCTATTATTGGTGCGGTTTCCCCACAGGGTGGTGACTTCTCTGAGCCTGTTACACAGAATACAAAGCGTTTCGTCCGCTGTTTCTGGGGACTGGATAAATCTCTGGCTTATGCCCGTCATTTCCCGGCTATCCACTGGCTCACAAGCTATAGTGAGTACCTGGAGGATTTAACCCCATGGTACAGAGATAATGTTTCTGCTAAATTTGTAAGCGATCGTAATCAGCTGATGGCGATTCTGAACCAGGAGAGCTCTCTGATGGAAATCGTTAAGCTGATCGGTAGTGATGTTCTTCCGGATGACCAGAAGCTGACTCTGGAGATTGCAAGGGTTATCCGTCTTGGATTCCTTCAGCAGAATGCGTTCCATGCAGAGGATACCTGTGTACCGATGAGCAAGCAGTTCAATATGATGGAGATCATCCTTTATCTGTACGAGAAGTGCCGTTCCCTTGTTAATCAGGGAATGCCGGTTTCCGTACTGAAGGAGGACAATATTTTTGAGCGTGTTATTGCTATCAAATATGATGTTCCGAATAACAAACCTGAGATGTTTGACCAGTATAAGGCTGACATCGACAGATTCTATGATAACGTATTAGAGAGAAACGGCTGATAGGGAGGTAAGTTTTTTATGGCAATCGAATATTTAGGCCTTAGTGAAATAAACGGCCCTCTTGTAGTTCTGGAAGGCGTTAAAAACGCTTCCTACGAGGAAATCGTCTCCTTCCGTATGGATGACGGTACCGAAAAGCTTGGCCGTATTATTGAAATATACGAAGATAAAGCAGTAATTCAGGTTTTCGAGGGTACAGATAATATGTCCCTTGGAAACACTCATACACGTCTTAGCGGTCATCCTATGGAAATCGGGCTCTCCCCGGAAATCCTGGGACGTACCTTTAACGGTATTGGACAGCCAATCGATGGGCTGGGCGAGATCACACCGGAGGTAAGCCTGAACATCAATGGTCTGCCGCTGAACCCGGTTACCCGTGAGTATCCGCGTAACTACATCAATACCGGTATTTCTGCAATTGATGGTCTGACCACCCTGATTCGTGGACAGAAGCTTCCGATTTTCTCCGGAAACGGTCTTCCCCATGACCAGCTTGCCGCACAGATCGTAAAGCAGGCTTCCCTGGGCGGCAGCACAAATGAGGATTTCGCCATCGTATTCGCCGCAATGGGTGTCAAGCATGACGTAGCTGATTTCTTCCGCAGAACCTTCGAGGAGAGCGGTGTTGCAAACCATGTGGCAATGTTCCTGAACCTTGCCAACGATCCTGTCGTCGAGCGTCTGATCACCCCGAAAGTCGCGCTGACCGCCGCTGAATACCTTGCATTTGAGAAAAATATGCACATTCTGGTCATTCTTACCGATATGACTTCCTTTGCCGAAGCCATGCGTGAGGTTTCTTCTTCCAAAGGAGAAATCCCAAGCCGTAAAGGATATCCGGGATATCTGTACAGTGAACTGGCTACTCTTTATGAGCGTGCCGGTATCGTACAGGGCGGCACCGGATCGGTTACGCAGATTCCGATCCTGACCATGCCAAACGACGATATCACCCACCCGATTCCTGACCTGACCGGGTATATCACCGAAGGTCAGATCGTTCTGGACCGACAGCTTCACGGACAGGCGATCTATCCACCGATCAACGTACTGCCGTCTCTGTCCCGTCTGATGAAGGATGGTATCGGTAAGGGATATACCAGAGAAGACCATCAGGATGTGGCAAACCAGCTGTTTTCCTGCTACGCAAAAGTAGGAGATGCCAGAGCACTGGCTTCCGTTATCGGTGAAGATGAGCTTTCTCCGCTGGATAAAAAGTATCTGATCTTCGGTAATGCCTTTGAGCGTGAGTTTGTCGGCCAGGGTCCGATGGAAAACCGTACGATCACCGAAACACTGGATATCGGCTGGAAGCTGCTTGGCCTGCTTCCGAAAGAGGAGCTTGACCGTATCGATACCAAAGTTCTGAATCAGTACTATCAGCCAACCGATATTGACCTTGTGGAACAGGCTGTCTCTGACGCACAGTCTATGATGGAATAAAAGGGGGGATTTTATGGATCCAAATACCTTCCCTACCAAGGGAAATCTGATCCTTGCCAAGAATTCTCTGGCTCTTTCTCTCCAGGGATTTGACCTGATGGATAAGAAGCGAAATATTCTGATCCGTGAAATGATGAACCTGATCGATGAGGCGAAGGGTATCCAGTCGCAGATCGATGTGACCTTCCGTGAGGCGTATGGAGCGTTGCAGAGGGCAAATATGGAAATCGGTATTAATACCGTACAGACGATTTCTTATACAGTTCCCATTGAGGATTCGATCCGTATCAAGACCAGAAGTATCATGGGTACGGAGATTCCGTTGGTGGAATCGGAATCTTCCGGGGATGCCCCGACGTATGCGTTTTACAGTACGAAGGAGTCTCTGGATGCGGCTAAGCAGGCGTTTGAAAAGGTGAAGGAACTGACGATCCGACTTTCCATGGTGGAAAATGCAGCGTACCGGCTGGCAGCGAATATCAAGAAGACGCAGAAGCGGGCAAACGCGCTGAAGAATATCACGATTCCTCATTACGAGCAGCTGACAAAGGATATCAGTAATGCGTTAGAGGAGAAGGAGAGAGAGGAATTTACGAGACTGAAAGTGATCAAGAGAATGAAAGGAGCCGGGGGCTGAACCCTGGCTTCTTTTTTTAAATTCCCGCAAATTGTTTGAAAATTCACTGCATTTTTTTTTACTATTTGACTATAAAAAAGTCAATAGTTTTTCCACACTCTTTTTGTCGAAACATCGATTTATCACTTATTCACAAAACATTTGTTTCCTTTTTCGTTATGTAAATCACGGTTGTCCACACGAAAAAATGTGGATAAAGTGGATAACTTTGTGTATAACTTGATTTTACGGCATTTCCAGTATTTTCCTATGTGGATAACCGGAGTATAACTTTTTCACTATCCACCTTAATTGTGTGAATTTCAGACACAACTTAGTACTTTTTAACAAAAGCCCCTTTTTATCGCTGTTTTCACAGGTTTCTCAGCAGTATTTTCACATAGGACATACTCATGGTGATTTCCATATTCATTTCCGCTTCTGTTATCCTTTATACAGATCCTGCTGCGCAGAATTCACACAGTTTGCCCCGTCTGCAGCTGCTGTAATAATCTGGCGCAGTTCCTTGGTTCTGATATCTCCCGCTGCGTAGATACCCGACACACCGGTTCTTCCATCCTCGCCGGCTTTGACATATCCATGCTCATCCAAATCTACCAGTTCCTTTACAAACCCGGTATCCGGTACGGTTCCCACTGCAATAAAGACACCATCCACATCCAGCTGATACTCTTCTGCGGTCTTTGTCTGTTTCAGAGTTATCCACTGCACCTGCTGCGCTCCGCCGATTTTTTCCACCGTGGTATCCCAGATACAGGTAATATTGTGGAAATCTTTCAACGCATCCTGTAACACCTGTGCCGCCCGCAGCTGATCCCTCCGGTGAATCAGATACACCTGTTTACAGCCTCTCGCCAGGAAAATTGCATCTTCCACAGCTACATCCCCGCCGCCGACAACAGCCACTGTCTTATCTTTAAAGAACGCCCCGTCACAGGTTGCACAGTAAGAGACTCCCATCCCTGCCAGTTCTTCCTCACCGGGAACTTCCAGCTTCCGGTGAATTGCACC
>OHYB01001089.1_pt1 | contig 10838 bp, 8 predicted proteins | sample 1580181 | NCBI WGS metagenome assembly OHYB01 (sample SAMEA3882510, study PRJEB24775) | human gut metagenome | biome: human-associated habitat; feature: intestine environment; material: feces | place: Netherlands | collected 2009/2010
TCCGTTTTTGTGCATACCGAATCATAATTTCTGCTGAAGATATTCAGGATACTCTAAAAAATCTGCTTTCCGGAACAATTCAAGATATGCTTGAAACAGAAATGGATAATCATCTCGGCTACGACCGTTATGAAAGATGCGGTGAGCCTAACTACCATAATGGTACGAAACCCAAGACTGTCCGTAGTAAATATGGTGAATTTTAGGTAGAGGTACCTCAGGATCGTCAGAGTTCATTTGATCCACAGGTGCTTCCAAAACGTCAAAAAGACATTTCTTCGATTGATGACAAGATTATCTCCTTGTATGCAAAGGGAATGACTACACGACAGATTTCAGAAACCATAGAGGATATTTACGGATTTGAAGTAAGTGAAGGAATGGTATCGGATATCACAGATAAATTACTTCCTCGAATCGAGGAATGGCAGAATCGTCCTTTGTCGCCTGTGTAGCAAATTGTTTTTATTGATGCGCTACATTTCTCAGTATGCAATGATGGTGTAATCAGGAAACTTGCAGCATATGTCGTGCTTGGTATCAATGAAGATGGTATGAAAGAAGTCCTAAGCATTGTTGTGGGCGAAAATGAAAGTAGTAAGTACTGGATTTCTGTATTGAAAAGTTTGAAGAATCGAGGAGTTCAGGATATCCTCATTCTCTGCTCATACGGATTAACAGGAATCAAGGATGCAATCTCTACGGCTTTTCCTAAAACAGAGCAACAGCGTTGTATTGTACATATGGTGAGAAATACGCTGAAATATGTTGCAAACAAAGATATGAAAGCCTTTGCAAAGGATTTAAAGACAATCTATACAGCAGCAAACGAAGAAACTGCTAGAAAGCAGTTAGAAACTGTGACAAAGAAATGGTCCGGACAATACCCAAGTGCTATGAATCACTGGCATAACAACTGGGATGCTATTTCTCCAATCTTCAAGTTTTCCAAGGATGTCCGTACTGCTTTTTATACTACAAATGCTATAGAATCACTAAATTCCTGCTATCGTAGATTGAACAAGCAGAGGAGCGTATTTCCAAGTTCCCAGGCGCTAATGAAGGCATTATACCTGAGTACTTTCGAAATCGCAAAAAAATGGACAATGTCAATCCGTAACTGAGGAAAAGTACGAAGTGAATTGGAAATCATGTCCCTTGACCGATTGAGGATGTAATTCTAAATAATATATCAAGAAAAATTACACCCAGATTTTTCTGAGTGCTCTTGACAATATTCGCTTATTTTTGTAATTAAATAGACATCTCATGAAAACTAACAAAAATCTTGGTACCTACTATTCACCGTTTACACTGAATATTCATCTTCCAACAAACCTCACCTAAATTTTCCTTAATTGAATTCACAAACAAGTAGCTCTGTATACGATTTGAGCAAAAAAGTTCCCATGATCATGAGTAAAAATGAAATCAAAATTTGTTAGACGATAAAATGTATAGGTCCAAGAGGGAAAGTTCGCTTTTTGACCTTTTGATATTCTTTCTGTCAACGTATTGAATATGGCCTGAAAAGGTACTTTGACTTTCGTAGCCTATACATACTATGCCTTTCCAATTCCAGTCGCAAAATCTAATGTCTAGACATCGTATTTTAGCACAGAATCGATTTTATCATTAATAGTTACTAATACATTACATTCAAAAATATCAAATCTATTGATTCATATTAATCTCCTTTTTTAATTTTAGTACTGAGCCTGTTTTTTGTCCCTACTCCTTTTGTATATGTGAAGGGGTAAAAAGCCGACCATCTGAAGAATTTAACCCTATATATCAATATCGAAAAATCGAAATGAGGTGAAAGATTGAATTATAACTACATAACAAAGGAAGAAGTTTCGGTTACATACTTCCAGTTTCCTAAGTTCCTGTTGAAGTACCCGATTTCTCAAAACGGGAAGGTGGTGTATATGCTGCTGTATGACCGGGCACGACTCTCACAGATGAATAACTGGCTGGATGAAAATGGTTGGATCTATGTGATCTATCCGATTACGGAATTAATAAAACATACTGGGAAATGCAGGTCATCCATAAAGTCTGCATTAAAGGAATTGGATGAAGCCGGACTACTGGTAAGAAAATCTGGTGGATTTTCCAGGCCAAACCACTTGTATATAAAGATTCCTACGGAAGAGATTTATCAGAAGGTCAGTGATTCAACCCAGTTAGAAAATGGACGGTCGTATAATCAACCATTGTATGGTCAAAATACTGGCCATATGAGGGTCAAAAAGTCGGCACCTAATAAAGTAATAATAAATAAGAATAATATTAGTAATAATAAGCTGAACTATGAATGTCAGGAAGGAGAGAGTTTATGATGGAGAAAGAAAATACATTTATAGGAAAAGATGATCTGATACATTGTTCTGTTTGCAAGGAACCTAAGCAAGCATGGCTGCCAGAAAACGATCTATTAGGAGTTAGGTTACGTTACCGACAGTGTGCTTGTGAAAGGGATGCAAATGCGATTGAAAAGGCCGAACAAGAAGAGAAAGAACGCAGAGTACAAATCGCTAAAAACAGACGGAATTGTTTTGATGAGGCTACAATGAAGAATAAGACCTTTGCAAATACAGAAGAGATGACTCCTGCTATATGTAAAGCAAAAAAATATGTTGATAACTGGGATGAAATGAAACAGCAATCAAAAGGGCTCTTATTCTGGGGACCATTAGGTACAGGAAAAACCTATGTAGCAGCCTGCATTGCCAATGCCCTTTTGGAAAGGAACGTCACTGTAAAAATGACAAACTTTAATACGATTGTCGATACAATGTTCAGAGCAGAGAATAAGACGGAATATATGAATGAACTATCTCGCTGTTCATTATTGATAATCGATGAGTTAGGTCTTGAGAGAAGTAGCGAATATGCACTTGGAATCATATTTGATGTGATCGACCATAGATATCGTTCCGGAAAACCATTGATCACGACAACAAATCTTCCTCTGAAAGAGATAAAAGGAGAATCTAATATTAACAAGAGAAGGATCTATGACCGGATTCTTGAGCGATGTACACCGATTTTAGTAGACGGTGAAAACAAACGAGAAAAGACTGCTGAAAAAAACATGAAGTATTTAAAAACAATTTTTGAAGATAAGGAAACTCAAACAACGCATGACCCACACAATGCTTGAGTATATCTTATCATTGTTCTTTGACAACTTAATATACCTTGAGGAGATCTGATTATTATGGAATATCTTAATAGCGGCATCTCCGAAGAAGAAACATTGCAGGTTGCCTTGCAATCAGGTATAATTGATATCAATGAAATATCCATGAGAATAGAGGATATGAAAAGAAAAGAAATCTTATCAAATCACCCTTATTCTATATGGTATAGTGAAACAGATAATCTTTGGAAAACATATCTGCCTGATATAGAAAATAAAAACGGCCGCATATTTCGTAAAAGAAAAAACAAAAAAGATCTTGAAGATCTCATCGTTAAATATTATATCAGTCACCAACAAGAGATTTATCTGAAAGATGTATTCACGGAGTGGTCAGAAAGTAAATTAAAATATGGCGAAATTCAGAAACAATCTTATGACAGATACTGCACTGACTTTCAACGTTTTTTTTCTTCTGCTCATCCAATCTGCAGAAAGAAATTTAAAAATATTACTTACCCTGATTTAACTGATTTCATCAAATCCAGCATTCACGAAAAACATTTAACCCGTAAATCCTACGCTGGTCTTCGTTTGTTAGTACGTGGAATTTTTAAATACGGTAAATCAAAAGGTTATACGCAGCTTAGTATGTCAGAATTCTTTGGAGATTTAGAACTGCCGAATAATATTTTTGAAAAGAAACTTACAAACAAGCGAAAAGAAGTATTTTCCGAAGAGGAAATTCCTATTCTAACAAGTTACTTGAAACATAATATTGATATTTGGAATATGGGATTACTTCTACAACTACAAACTGGTATGCGTATTGGTGAGCTATCAGCTTTGAAACCGGAAGATATACAATCACATTACATTCGTGTCTGCAGAACCGAAGTTAAATACAGAGATGATAACGGAAAATGGAAAGTTGAAATCAAAGCATTTGCAAAAACTGATGCTGGAAATAGAGACTTGTATTTTCCTGACTCCGTCAAATGGACTTTAGCACAAATCCAGAAATTAAACCCGCATGGCGAATACCTTTTTATGAACAATGGTAAAAGAATACGAGAGAACACATTTAACAAGCGCCTCTCTTCTATCTGTGATATCTTGAAAATTGATCATAGATCAACGCACAAGATAAGAAAGACTTATGGTACAACATTACTTGATAATAATGTGGACGACAGTATCGTATCTGAGCAAATGGGACACAGCGATATCGCTACAACACGAAAGTTATATTATTTCTGTAACAAAAGTGAAAAAACAAAAATCGCGCAGATTAATAATGCCATTAACTTTTAATTCATACTTATGCCACGGTATCAACTGGATTCAAAAGGTATCAATTTAATAACAAGGAAAAAGCCTGATTTTTCAACAAATTTTAGCCTTTTAGAGGATAGAGTCTTGCAATTCGATTCTCTCATCCCCTGTTGACTGAAGAGTCAGAAACCTTGAATTTTCAAGGCTTCTGGCTTTTTTCATTTTCTGGATAATTCCAATGTAGTCAAGTATGTAGTCAAATAGGAATCGTTTTATGTTATACTGTTTTATAGATGTCGGGGTCAAAAAAGTTTACAAAGCTCTTACTTTCCTATGGTAGATCCAGTAAGAAATGATTGCGGTGATTGCTTCGGTAATCCAAAATGCGTGCCAGACACCGGATGCTCCCTGCAGCAGGCTTAGAAGAAAAGCCAGCGGAATGATGATCAGCGTATAGCGGCAGAGGGAGATGATGAGGGATGGTAATCCCATTCCAAGTCCTTCTAAAGCTCCCGAACTTGTAACTGAAACAGAAGATACAAGGAATCCGAGGCAGATAATATGAAGAGCAGAGGAACCAATCTTTATGGTTGCAGGTGTAGCTGTGAACAGATGGATCAAAGTTCCTGGGATGCATAAGCACAGGACAGTTCCTACTGCCATAATCGCCAGCACAAGGATTAAAGAGGTCTGATAAATTTTATTTACACGGCTATGTTCTTTTGCACCATAATTGTATCCAATCAGTGGTCTCATCCCCTGAATGACTCCGTTAGCAGGAAGATAAAGGAATGTCTGTAATTTGTAATAGACTCCAAGCACAAAGACATAAGACTGACCAAAGCCTGCAAGGATTACATTTAATGATGAAATGAGCAGGGAGGGAAGAGCCATGTTCAGACTTGCAGGAATCCCGATGGAATACATTTTTTTACAAAGTGCAAAATCAGGTTTAAAATAAGCTCTTCTAAATTTTACAGAGATTGGAGCAACCATATAAAAAATCAGATAAAGGATTGCACTGAATGTCTGTCCGCAGCATCCTCGATCCCGAGTGAAGGAAATGGTCCCAGTCCAAAAATCAGAACCGGATCGAGAAAAATGTTGACGAGACATCCGCTCATCAGACAGATCATGGAGATATTCATTTTACCAACAGCTTGAAAAACCTTTTCAAAAACCAGTTCCCATGCAAAAAATACAGAAAATAAAAATACGATTTTTGAATAACGAAGCCCTAAATTGACAATTTCTGCATCGTTGGTAAAGAGACTGAGGAAAGGGTGGATAACTACAAGGCAGATAATCATCAGGAGAATACCATGAAATGTTCCAAGGAGCATTCCCTGACTTGCCGCCTGATCTGCCTTTTTCTGATCTGCTGCTCCCAGATAAAAGGAAATGACGGCATTAATCCCGATTCCAAAACCGATCATAACTGCATTGATCAGATTTTGAACAGGGAATACCAAAGAAAGTGCGGTCATTGCATTTTCACTGATCTTAGCAACAAAAAAGCTGTCAACGATATTATAAAGTGAATTTACGAGCATAGACACAACCATTGGTAATGACATTTTTAACAGAAGGTTCAGGATTGGTTGTTCTTTCATATAAGTTTGTTCCATTTTCAGACTCCTTTCGGGATTTCTCAGTTGTTAAGCATACGACAAAGATCCAATGGATCTTTTTTAGTATTAATAAAGTTATGACATAAAAAAACCACATGACTGCCAGGAAAAGTAGTCATGTGGCGAAAAGTAGTATCACATTATGCCGGAAACCATTTGCCCGTCATTCATCGTGATACTCCAAAAATCCACATCAGTTTTAGAAACTAATTATATCGCTGAAATACGGAAGTGTCAAGGATGTCAAGGATAAATGGGTATACAAAAAATCCAAAATGGGCATACAAAAAATCCATGAATAATCGCAAAAAGAGCATACGAAAAATCCACCATACGCTTCTACAAGTCATACAGTGGATCTTTCAATTTATTCCATCCATTGGAATATCCTCCTTCTTCAATTAATATCTATTTAAAACTATTATCTCAAATAGTGAAATTTTATTTAAAAATTAACGTCCCATTGGATTGTACCTCTTTCATAAAATTCGTTCTTATGTTCTTACTTAGAATTAAATTAACATCCCATCGGTCTGTACCTCTTTCATAAAATTCATATCAGATTAAAGTTAAAGACTTTTTATCCCATTGGATTGTACCCCTTTCGCAAATTTCGTCCTGGATTAAAATTAATGTCCCATTGGTCTATACCTCTTTCATTAGATTATTGGATTAAATTTAAGTTTTTGGTGGTCCGTACCTCCTTTTCTTTTATTTGGTGTTCGTTTTCTTTTGTTGACTATATATTAACTCTCAAAACACGTTTTGTCAATAGAAAATCTGATAAAAAATAAAAATAATTTAAATTAACAGAAAATAAATGAAAATATAAAAAATATACAGAACTGAAACTGGGCAGTATGCGACTGGATTTTTTAGAACCTTGTCCTTATACTAAAGGATAGAAAAGGGAGGCAATAAAAAGATGAGCAGAAATGAGAGAGTCAGTTGTGAGAGCTGTACTTATTATATTTATGATGAAGACTATGAAAGTTATGTATGTGATAAAAATATGGATGAAGATGAATATATCCGTCTGATGACAGATCGTTATTTCCAGTGTCCATTTTACAGAAATGGTGATGAATATGCAGTTGTCCGTAAGCAGATGTAGCATTCTGCTGATTGTATGGAAAAGAAATCTGTGGTATGATGAATACGAACATACATTCGTAAAGGCGGCATGAAGAAATGATAAAAAAAGAGAATGATTCTATTGTATATGAAAAGGTAATTCCGACACATGGAGCAGAGTATGTATCATTTCCAGAGTCTATGAGACCGGAGATTGGCGATTATCTCAGATCGCAGGGGATTTCCCGGCTTTACAGTCATCAGGCGGAGATGTTCGTAAGGGCCGGTGAAGGAGAAAGCCTGGTCATCACGACAGCGACAGCAAGTGGCAAAACTTTGAGCTTTTTGCTGCCGGTATTGCAGCAGATTTTAGAGAATCCGCTGACGCGTGCGATTTTTATTTATCCGACGAAAGCACTTGCAAGTGATCAGTATCGGGTATTGGCTCCTGTACTGGAGTATTTTGGAGAGGGGCGTATATCGGCAGGGGTCTATGATGGAGATACGATGCCTGCAGAACGCAGCCGGGTCAGGAAGAGTGCGAATATTATTCTGACGAATCCTGAGATGCTGAATGCAGCTTTCTTGCCTAACCACAGTAAATATGGATTTGATTTTATATTTGCCAATCTGAATTATATCGTGATTGATGAATTGCATAGCTACAGAGGAGCATTTGGCGGGCATCTTGCCAATATTTTCCGCAGAATGAAACGGATCTGCGGATATTATCATTCCGATCCACAATTTTTATGCAGTTCAGCGACGATTGCAAATCCGGTGGAGCTGGCAGAGAAGATTTGTGGAATAACCCCGGGGCTGATCGAGCGAGATGGCTCACCGGCACCGGAAAAGGTATACAAGATCCTGCAGCCACCGGAGATAAAAGGAGCGAATGATAAAGTATATGGAAGATATTCGGCTTCAAGTGTGGTGAAAGAGCTGATCCCGAAGCTTGTGGAAAAGGGAGAACAGTTTCTTGTATTTACACATAGTCGAAGAGCGGTGGAAGTTATTTTAAAGGAATCGAGAGACCGGTTGGAAGACGCCGGATTTTTGGGAGAAAAGGGGCAGACGGACAAAATCGCCGGGTATCGTGGAGGTTATACTCCATTGGAGCGGCGTGAGATCGAGCGAAAGATGATGGCAGGAGAGCTGACAGGCCTGATCTGTACGAATGCACTGGAACTGGGAATTGATATTGGAAAACTGGATTGTACAGTGCTGGTAGGATATCCGGGGACAAGAGCTTCTTTCTGGCAGCAGACAGGACGGGCGGGAAGATGTGGCAGGAGGTGTGTCAATTATCTGATTTTGGAGAATCAGCCGTTCGATCAGTATATTGCAATTTCACCTGACTGGCTTTTTGAAGGCAGAAGTGAAAATGCAATCGTAGATCCGGACAATCTGCTGATCGAGCTTGCACATATACGTGCGGCAGCAGCGGAGATGCCACTGTCTCTGGATGATGTTGCGTTGTTCCCGGATTTGGGAGAGATCATCCCGGTTCTTTTAAATGCACAGGAACTGAAAAGTCTGGCGGGACGTTTTTCATGGGCAGGGCCGGCATTCCCTGCCGGAGATTACAGTCTCAGGAATATGGACAGGACGAGATACAAGCTGATCGTATATCCAAGTATGGAGCATCTGAGAAATGTGCAGGAGAAAAGGAAAGGCTCTCTTTTTAACGGAAAGGAAATTACTGAGATGGACGAGTCGCAGGCTTTTCATGAGCTGCACCCGGGAGCGGTGTATCTGCATGACGGTGAGCAGTATGAGGTGCTGAAGCTGGATCTGGTTTCAAGAACTGCACTGGCAGTACCATTTTATGGAAATTATTATACAGTTCCATCCGGCACAGAGGATACAAGAATTTTGCAGACCTTCCAAAAAGAAACTTTTAAAAGAATAAAGAAATGTTTTGGTGACATAAATGTAAATGAAGTGATTTCGATGTATAAGAAACTTCAGTTTCATAATCATCAGAATCTGGGCCATGTGTCGCTGACGAGGCCATTACAGAAAGATTACGATACAGAGAGTACCTGGATTGAAATCCCGGAGAATATTGTGGATACATACCAGAGGCTCCTTGTGCCAGATCAAAGAGGAGAACTTGTTCTGAATAATCATTTTGAGGGAATTTCCTATGCAATCAAGAATGCAGCTATGATGGTGACAATGACAGAAAAAGATGACATCGGAGTGATTCTTTCAAATAATGCGTTGATTCCCGGAGCAGAAAGAGGACGAAAGGTATCCTTATTTATTTATGATAAGTATGAAGGCGGTCTTGGTTATGCTGAGAAAATTTATGATCTGATGGAACAGATCATTTATCAGGCAATCGAGCAGGTTGAACATTGTCCGTGTAAGGACGGATGTCCGGTCTGCGTAGGAAATTATACACTGGATAAAAAGACAGTGCTGTGGGGGCTGAAGAATTTTATAGAAGAGAGTGAATCTCCGGTATCTATATCAAAGCAGTCAGAATTGTCAGAGATGAACAGACCGGGAATAAAGAAAGAATATTCATTTGAAATGCTGGAAGAAAAATGGGATGAGTTCTGTGAGAAGTTAAAAAGGAGCGGAGAATCGGGAGCTGCGTTTTTAAGTATGGTAAAGAAAGTCGAAGTAAAAGAGGAGCGTCTGATCCTGCAGGTTGAAAATTCATTTTATGAAGGGTGGCTGCAGGAATGGGAGAATCTGCGGGAAGTAGAGCGTCTGCTCCGTTCGTATGCGATCTGTCCGGCAGATATGAAGCTGGAGATTCAGTCAGAGACAGACTGGGAGCGGGTGAAAAAGATCCGTGGAAAATTAAATCGAAGGTATGGAAAAGATGAAATTTGAAGAAGAATGGAGTTTCCTGAATCCCTATCAGATGACAGCAGTTCTTGATGAGAGTCCGGCATGTGTTGTGAATGCAAATGTCGGAAGCGGAAAGACAACTGTTCTGATCGCAAAGATACTGTATTTATATCAGGTGAAGCAGATACAGCCGGAAGAAATGATTGTTCTGACTTTTACGAATAAAGCAGCAGATGAGATAAAAGAACGACTCATAGCAAAAGAAAAGTTTTTAAAAAAAGAAAAAAATGACGAAGAACCAAGGCTGGATGGATTTGGTACATTTCATAGTGTAGCTCTATGGATGCTGAGAGAAAAGCTGGAAGTTGAAAAAGCTGGATGGAGAAAAGATTTTACTGTCATGGCACCGGATGAAGAAGAAGATCTTGCATTAACTCTGACCGCAGAATATGGATTGAAAATAAAATATAAGAACCGCCTGAAGAAGCGGCTGGAGCAGGAATATCAATGGTATCTTGAAGGACGACCGATACCGAGATACAAAGATGATTTGTTCAAATTGTATCCAATAATTGAATCCGAAAAAAAGAAGCAGAATAAGATGACTTTTTCGGATTTGCTGCGTGTCAGTACACTTTTATTGAAAGAGCAGGATGCTTTTATCCCTAAGTGGATCATTGTCGATGAGGTACAGGACAGTGATGAAAAACAGCTGAAATTTCTGGAGGCGTTAAAAGGCACACAGACCCACTTTTTTGCGGTGGGGGATCCGAATCAGGTGATCTACAGCTGGAGAGGAACCGGACCGAATATGTTCTTCCTGATCAAGCACAGATTTGGCGCAAAAGAACTGACTCTGCCGGTTAACTACCGGTCCGATGAAGTGATCCTAGAAGCGGCGA
>OHYB01001094.1_pt1 | contig 10802 bp, 10 predicted proteins | sample 1580181 | NCBI WGS metagenome assembly OHYB01 (sample SAMEA3882510, study PRJEB24775) | human gut metagenome | biome: human-associated habitat; feature: intestine environment; material: feces | place: Netherlands | collected 2009/2010
AAGGCAGGGGTTATTCTTCTGACGGCGGCTCAAGATCTGGATGGTGCGGTAAATTTCGCGGTCGCGGCCGATGATATCATCCAGCTTGCCCTCCCGCGCCTTGCGGGTCAGGTTTTCGCAGTAGGTATCCAAAAACTTGCGCTTGGGCGGCTTTTTGCCGTTTTTGCGGTCGGCCTTTTTTTCGCCGTCCTGCTTCTCCGTACCGGTAAAACCCAGCGGGAAGGTGGCATTGCTGCCGGGTACAAGATCCTCGTCCATGTTCTCCGCATCGGCATCCTCGCCGGCGCCGGACATATTCATCAGCATGGAAAGAGGGTTGGAATCGCCCAGCTCCTCCATCATGCTCTCCATGCGGTTTTCCATGTTATCCAGATCCTGTTCCGACATCCCGAATTGTTTCATCAGATCGTCCACGGGCTTGATGTGCAGTTCCCGGGCACAGTGCAGACAGTACCCCTCCTGCTTCATCTGACCATTCTCCATCCGCTGGATAAAGATGATCGCCGGACGCTTCTGGCATCGAATACAGACCATAGTTCCTCCTTGTCGCCCCTGTTACAAAAAGGGGTTGAACATATTAAACGCTTTATAGTAAAGACTGCTGTGCATCACAGTGTCGTTAAGCACATTCAGGTTGCCGCCGGTGATGACCACAAGCCCCCACACCACGCACAGCACGAGGTATAAGTCCAGCATTGCGGTCATGCCGCCGGTCAGCCAGCCCAGACCCCGGTTCACTGTACCGATGACCGGCAGCTTGTTCACCAGCCCCAGCACGGTGACCAGCATACTGACCAGCAGCCGCAGCACCGCGTAGAACACAAAGAACAGCACCAGCATGATCACCGGGGTGAGCAGCGGCTGCAATACTTTTTCCACGATGGTATCGGCCAGCACCACGGCATTATCTGCCAGCACGGCGTTGATGCTGCGCTCGCAGGCTGCCACGATGGAGGCGCGGAAGCTTTCGGGCAAAAAGCCCGCGTACTGCTGCGCAATGCCGGAAAGGTTCACCACCCCGTCTGCCGAAAGGTGGGCGGCGATCTGGGTACGGAAGCCCCCGGCCAGCAGATTTTCAAACACCCAGCCCGCGCAGGCGGCAGAGAGCTGCCGTGCGCCCAGCAGGCTGATGAGGTTGCCAAACAGCTGCACGATGCTGGCAAGAAAGCCCTTGCGGGCGTAGCGTGCCATCAGCACCAGCCAGACCACCGTACATAGGATATCAAAAAGAAATGACGGATTCTTGAACATACCTTGTTTTCCCTGTTATAAAGATCACTTTCCCCGCAAAAATACTGGTTTTCCCCTCGTTCACCGGGCACTGGAAGCCGTTTGCTCCGGCGGAGCGATCTGCTGCACCGTGTTGCCGCACAGCACCAGCAGCTGCTTGCCTGCGATAAGTGCCTGCGGACGGACGGAAAGCTCCTGTCCCCACTGGTACACCCCGTCTGCGGCAAAGCATTCCACGCCGCTGTCGGTGAGCAGATAAAAATTTTGACCCCGGCGCAGGATCTGGTTTGCCGCAGGCACGTTGCCGCTGTACTGCACGTTCAGATCTTTATCCAGCAGCACGGCGGTGCACACCTGCCCGTTTTCCAGCAGCAGGGCGGCGTTTGCGCCATCCTGCGAAACGCTGACAAGGCTGCCGCCGCCAAGGTCAAAGCGCCCCCGCTCGCCGCCGTCCGCACCGTACATCACGGCGCAGTTCTCATACACAGCCAGCACGGTGTCGTTGTTCAGCCAGCCCAGCCACTGGGGCACGCTGTCCCCGCTGCTCAGCTGCACCGGGTCGCCCTGCGCAAGGCTGAGCACAAAGAGGTTTGCCTGTAACTGTCCGGCGCTGGAGGTGACAGCCGCCACCGCCAGACGGCGGCTGTCGGCGGCAAAGGCCATCCGCACCGGGGTGCCCTGCGTACCGGTCATGTCCCAGTGCAGCTGCTCGCTCATGGTGGAGGTGTACACGGTCAGCCGGGCGGTGCTGTCGGCAGAATCGGTGGCCACTGCCAGCGTGCCGGTGTCCGACATGGCGCACAGATAGATGCTGTTTTCCAGCGTTTTGCTGTACAGGTTCTGGGTGCGGCTTTCCACCCGCAGCTCGTTGCCGGAGCGGTTGTACAGCACAAAGCGGGTCTTGCCCGCAGCCAGCGCCGGGCGGGCGTAGCCGCTCTGGATGCTTGCAAGGCGGGTGCCGCCTAAGCTGTACACCGCACAGGCATCCTCGTCCATGGCCACAAAGCTGCCGGACATGGGCTGCACGGCCGTCAGCTCGCCAAGGCCGGTCTGCTGCGGCCAGCCCACCGCCGGGGACAGGGCGATGTGCACCGTATCCACCATGTCCTTTACCCGGGCGATGGATGCCCCCACCGCGCCGGTGGCAAACAGAGTGACCAGTATCAGCGCCGCCAGAATGATGGCGGTGCGGCGCAGACGGCGGCGGCGCACCCGCTGACGCGCTGCCTCCAGATATTCCACACGCCCGGCGGAAAGCGGTTCTCCGTCCGGATTGCCGCCGCCGCGATGAAGCTTTTTCATGGCTGCTCTTCCTTCCTTTCCGGGTAATCCACACACTTTAAAAACAAGCCCTTTGCGGGCAGAGTGGGGCCCGCCCGGCTGCGGTCCCGGCTTGCCAGAATGGCGGGGATGTCCGCCGCGCGCAGCCGCCCCGCGCCCACCTCGCACAAAGTACCCGCCAGAATGCGCACCATGTTGTACAGGTAGCCGTCGGCGGTCACCTCAATGTCCACCTCGTCCCCGCGCCGGGTGACATGGCAGTCCGTGATGGTGCGCACGGTATCCCCGTGGGCGGCAGCAGAAGAGCCCGCCGCGCACAGGGCCAGAAAATCGTGGGTGCCCACAAACTGCTGCGCCGCCGCCTGCATGGCGGCTTCGTCCAGCCGCCGGGGCACGCGGGTGTAGTAGGCGGCATCAAAAGGCGAGTCGATGGGGTGGTTATGGATGCGGTACAGGTAGGTCTTGGTATGGGCGGCATACCGGGCGTGGAAGTCCTCCGGCACAGCCTGCGCCGCAAGCACCCGGATATCCGGCGGCAGATGCTGGTTGAGCGCCAGCGGCAGCTTCTGGGGCGGGATGCGGGTGTCGGCGTGGAAGTTCAGTCGGAAGCCCAGCGCGTGCACCCCGGCATCGGTGCGGCTGCAGCCCTTGATATCGGGCCGTGAGCCCAGCACCGCTTCCAGTGCATCCTGAAAGGTGGCCGCCACGCTGCGCCCGTTGGGCTGCACCTGAAACCCGCCGTAATTCGTGCCTTTATAGGCGATCCATAAAAGGTAAGTCATACGTTTACAAAACACATAGTAGGGGCAGGCATTGCTCGCCCGCAAAGTTTTTGACCGGATGAACGGCCACGGGCGAACCATGTCCGCCCCTACAGGGGCTCTTCAAAAAATTATTACGCCAACCCCGGCACAAAGAAGCGGGTGGCGCAGATCACCAGCAGCGCTGCCGTGATGATAACGGCGCAGCGGGTATCCTCGGCCGTGAACTTCAGCTGCTTTAACCGGGTGCGGCCCTCGCCGCCGTGGTAGCAGCGGCACTCCATGGCCATGGCCAGCTCGTCCGCGCGGCGGAAGGCCGAGATGAACAGCGGGATCAGCACCGGCACCAGCGCCTTGATGCGCTGGGTGAAAGTGCCATTGTCGATCATGGCACCACGGGCTTTCTGGGCGTTCATGATCTTCTCGGTCTCTTCGATCAAAGTCGGGATGAACCGCAGCGCAATGGTCATCATCATGGCCAACTCATGCACCGGGAAATGAATTTTCGCCAGCGGGCGCAGCAGATTCTCAATCGCGTCCGTCAGCACGATGGGGCTGGTGGTGTAGGTCAAAAGGCTCGTACCTGCGATCAATGCACAGACGCGCACCGTCAGCAGGATGGCATAGCGGATGCCCTCCCCGTAAATTTTCAACACCCAGATGTGGACAAGCGGCTCGCCCTCGCCGGTGACAAAAAACAGGTTGAGCACCGCCGTGAACAGCACGATGGGCACAATAGGCTTTAGGCTCTTTAAAATCAGCTTGCCGGGGATTTTGGCCACCTTGTACAGCGCCGCCAGCAGGGCAATAGACAGCGCCAGGCCCAGGGGGTTGGGCGCCACAAACAGCACCACGATGTAGGCGATGGTGGCCACCAGCTTTAAGCGCGGGTCGCAGCGGTGCAACACCGAGTTGCCCGGGAAATGCTGGCCGATGGTAATATCACGCAGCATTTACTGCACCCCCTTTGCCTGCCTGGCCGCCAGCGCCTTCTGGATGGTCTTGACAGCGTAGGGCATCGTGTAAACATCGGTGGGGATGTCCAGCCCCATCTGGCGCAGCTTGAGGAAGATCTGCGTGACCTGCGGCACCGAAAGCCCCAGCTCCAGCAGCTCCTGCGCGTGGCCGAACACTTTTTCCACCGTGTCGTACATAGCCAGCTTGGCGTGGCTCATTACCAGCACGCGGTTGGCGTACTTGGCGATATCCTCCATCGAGTGGCTGACCAGCAGTACCGTGATGCCGGTCTTTTCGTGGTAGTCGCGGATCTGGCTTAAAATCGTATCGCGGCCCTCGGGGTCCAGACCGGCGGCGGGTTCATCCAGCACCAGCACGCGGGGGTGCATGGCCATAACGCCCGCAATCGCCACGCGGCGCTTCTGCCCACCGGAAAGTTCAAACGGGCTTTTCTGCAGCAGCTCGTCGGAAAGGCCGACGAAAGCAGCGGCCTCCTTCACGCGGCGGTCGATCTCGGCTTCGTCCAGCCCCATGTTGCGCGGGCCGTAGGCGATGTCCTTGGCGCAGGTCTCCTCAAACAGCTGGTACTCCGGGTACTGCATGACCAGGCCCACCTGGAAGCGGAACGCCCGCAGGTCGGCCCCCTGCTCCCACATGTCCTTGCCGTCAATCAGGATGCGGCCGGAGGTGGGGCGGTTCAGGCCATTGAAATGGCTGATGAGGGTGGATTTGCCGCTGCCGGTGGAGCCGATGATGCCGACAAAGTCACCTTCCTCCACGCTGAACGATACGTCATCCAGCGCGGTCGTTTCATCCGGCATGCCGGGATTGTAGACGTATTTCAGATGTTCTACACGAATGATCTCTGACACTGTTTATTCCTTTCCCGCAGAATACCGCCCGCGATGGGTGCCGTTTCTGCCTATGATGGGATTTTTCCTTGCGCAGCTTACTGCAGCAGTTTATACAGTTCCTCGGCGCAGCGGTCGGGGGTGATGACATTTTCCGGCATTGGAATACCGATTTTTACCAACTCGTCCCGCAGTTCCGCCGCCTGGGGTACATCCAGGTGGTAGCTGTGCAGCCGTTGGGTCTGGCTGAACACCTCTTCCGGCGTGCCTTCCATCACGATGCGGCCCCGGCTCATGACCAGCACGCGGTCGGCCTGGGCGGCTTCCTCCATATAATGGGTGATGGAGACGATGGAAATGCCCGCTTCCCGCAGCTGGTGAATCGTGCGCATGACCTGGCTGCGGCCGTGGGGGTCCAGCATAGCGGTGGCTTCATCCAGCACCAGGCAGTCCGGCCGCATGGCGATCACGCCTGCAATGGCAACGCGCTGCTTCTGGCCGCCGGAAAGCTTATAGGGCGCGGCTTCACGCTTTTCATAGATGCCCGCCAGCTTCATGGCTTCGTCGATGCGGGTGCGGATCTCCTCGGCCGGGACGCCCAGGTTTTCCGGCGCAAAGGCTACATCTTCTTCCACAATGGTCGCCACGATCTGGTTGTCCGGGTTCTGGAACACCATGCCCACCTTCTGGCGGATGTCATAGAGGTGATCCTCGCCCCGGGTATCCATGTTTTCCACCAGCACAGTGCCGGTCTCCGGCAGCAGGATGGCGTTGAAATGCTTGGCCAGTGTGCTTTTTCCGCAGCCGTTGGCACCCAGCACGGCTACAAACTCACCGCGCCGGACCTCCAAGCTCACGCCGTCCACCGCGTAGGTGGGTTGTTCGGGGTCATAGCGGAACTTGACGTCCTGTGCGCGGATCATCGGTTCTTCCTTTGGCATAGTTTACTTCTCCCAAATAGCGGTGGCGCCGCAGGGCACCACACCGCCGGTAGCCGAGACCGGCAGGCCGATCTCATCGCAGTGAGTGTGCCCGCCCGCAGTGGGGCAAAGCGTCGTTTTAACGATGTATTCCATCACCGCAGGGCTGAGACCCTCGGTGTAGGAGTTGATGGCAAAGAACAGCGGATCGTCGCTGAGGACCTGCTCGGTCAGGGTGATGAGGTCGTAGACGTTGTCCTCCAGCTTCCAGATCTCACCGCCGGGGCCGCGGCCATAGCTGGGCGGGTCCATAATGACGGCGTCGTACTTGCTGCCGCGGCGGATCTCCCGCTGCACGAACTTGACACAGTCGTCCACGATCCAGCGGCAGGGGCGGTCGGCCAGATCGCTGGCGGCGGCATTTTCCCGCGCCCAGGCCACCATGCCTTTGCTGGCGTCCACATGGGTGACGCTGGCCCCTGCGGCCAGGCAGGCCAGCGTGGCGCCGCCGGTGTAGCCAAAGAGGTTCAGGACCCGGATGGGACGGCCGGCAGCCTTAATTTTTTCCTGGTACCAGGCCCAGTTGACGGCCTGCTCCGGGAAAACGCCGGTGTGCTTAAAGCCGGTGGGGCTGACGATGAGGGTCAGCTCGCCCCAGTGGATCTGCCATTTCTGGGGCAGGCGCTTGTGGTAGTTCCACTGCCCGCCGCCCTTGGCCGAGCGGTAGTACACGGCATCGGCCCTGGCCCACAGGGGGCTGGTCTCGTCGTTTTTCCAGATGACCTGCGGGTCGGGGCGGATCAGCAAAGTCTGCCCCCACCGCTCCAGGCGGTTGTGGTTGGTGGCGTCCAACAGTTCATAATCCCGCCAGCTGTCGGCAGGGCGCATAGGCAATTCTCCTTTTATTCTATACGGTACAACGTCTTATTTATCCAGGATACGCTGTTTGATCATATCGGCGATGCGGTCGGCGCTGGACTTGATGGCCTCCTGGTCCTCGCCCTCGACCATAACGCGGATCTTCGGCTCGGTGCCGGAAACGCGGACGAGGACGCGGCCCATGCCCATCAGGTTCTGCTGCTGGCTCTCGATGAAGCCGGCGATATACTCATCCTCTTTGTAGGCTTCTTTCTGGGCCTTGTCGGCAGTCAGGTTGATGAGCACCTGGGGGAACTTGGTGTACACGGCGTTCAGGTCGCTCATTTTGGCGCCGTTTTCGGCCTTCTTGCGGGCCAGCACCTTCAGCAGCTTGCCGGCGGTCAGTTCGCCGTCGCCGGTGGTGGAGTGATGCAGGAAGATCACGTGACCGCTCTGCTCGCCGCCGATGGCATAGCCGCGGGCGCGCATCTCTTCCAGCACGTAGCGGTCGCCCACGGCAGTGCGGGCGGTCTCAATGCCTAAAGACTGCATGTATTTCATGAAGCCCAGGTTGGACATGACGGTGACGACGACGGTGTTTCCATCCAGGCGGCCGCGCTCCTTCATATCGGTGCCGACCAGTGCGATGATCTTGTCGCCGTCGATCTCGGCGCCGTTTTCGTCGCAGGCCAGGCAGCGGTCCGCGTCGCCGTCAAAGGCGATGCCGCAATCGTAGCCGCCCTGCTTGACGGCCGCTTCCAGCGTTTCCAGATGGGTGGAGCCGCAGCCGTCGTTGACGGAAACGCCGTCCTGCTGGGTGCCGATGAAGCCGCACTCGCAGCCAAGGCGCGGGAACAATTCCTGCGCGACCCTGGCGGAAGCGCCGTTGGCGCAGTCGAACAGCACTTTCAGACCGGTGAGGTCGGCGTCGATATGCTCCTGCAGGAAGTCGACGTAATCCTTTACGCCGGTGCGGCACATCTTGATGCGGCCGATGTCCGCGCCCTCGGCCAGACGAATGTCCGTACAGTTGTTGAAGACGTGGGCTTCGATCTGGTTCTCGACCTCATCGGGCAGTTTGTAGCCGTCGCCCTTGAAGATCTTGATGCCGTTGAACTCCATCGGGTTGTGGGAGGCGGAGATCATGATGCCGGCGTCGGCATTGTATTTGCGGACCAGGTAGGCCACGCCGGGGGTGGGGATAACGCCCAGCAGCTCTACGTCAGCGCCGACACTGCACAGGCCGGCGGCCAGGGTGGATTCCAGCATATCGCCGGACACACGGGTATCTTTGCCGATCAGGATTTTGGGGCGGTGGCCGTCCAGGCTGGTAAGCACGGCAGCGGTACCGCGGCCGATCTGAAGCGCCAGTTCGCAGGTGAGGTCCTTGCCCGCCACACCGCGGACACCATCGGTACCAAACAATTTACCCATTCTCGTCAGATCCTTTCCTATTGGTTGATTCGGTTGATTTATCATTCTATGCCGCTTGTCGGCATGGGGTCAGTGATTTTTCGCCCGAAGCACGTCAGAACATGCTCTGCTGTCCGTCATCCTCATCAAAACGGTGCGGTACAGCCATGTGCAGATGCTCATAGGCCAGGCGGGTCACGCAGCGGCCGCGGGGGGTGCGGGTCAGCATGCCCATCTGCATCAGGTACGGCTCACAGATGTCTTCCAGCGTGACGCTCTCCTCGCCCAATGCAGCGGCCAGCGTTTCGAGACCGACCGGGCCGCCGTTGTACATCTCGATGATGGCGCGCAGCAGGCTGCGATCGAGTTCGTCCAGACCCAGCTCGTCGATGTCCATCCACTTGCGGGCCGCAATGGCGGTCTCTTCGTCGATGGTGCCCTCGCTCTCCACCATGGCAAAGTCGCGGGCGCGTTTCAGCAGGCGGTTGGCGATACGCGGTGTGCCGCGGGCGCAGCGGGCCAGTTCCAGCGCACCTTCGTCGGTGATGGGCACGCCCAAAATACCCGCACTGCGGGTGATGATGCGCCCCAACTCCTGGGGGCTGTACAGCTCCAGCTTGAGCAGGATGCCGAAGCGATCACGCAGGGGGCCTGTCAGCTGACCGGCGCGGGTAGTCGCGCCCACCAGCGTGAACTTGGGCAGGTTGATGCGGATGCTTTGGGCACTCGGCCCTTTGCCGATCATGATGTCCAGCGCGAAATCTTCCAGCGCCGGGTAAAGTACTTCCTCCACCTGGCGGGACAGACGGTGGATCTCATCGATAAAGAGGATGTCGCCCTCCTGCAAATTGGTCAGCAGCGCTGCCAGGTCGCCGGGCTTCTCGATGGCCGGGCCGGAGGTGATGCGGATCTGCACGCCCATCTCCTGCGCCACAATGCCTGCCAGCGTGGTTTTGCCCAGGCCGGGCGGGCCGTAGAGCAGGATGTGGTCCATCGGCTCGCCGCGCTGCTGCGCCGCCCGCAGATAGACTTTCAGGTTGCCTTTGGCTTTCTCCTGGCCGACGTAGTCATCCAGCGTTTTGGGACGCAGGCTGATCTCCTCGGCATCGGCGGGCATGGCGTCCGGGCTGACAAGGCGGGCGGGGTCTACCATATATTCCTGATTCATTGTTTACCCCTTTCAGCGTGCGCGGGACAGGCCGCGCAGCGCCACCTTGATAATATCCTGTACGGGCAGTGTCTCGTCCACGCGGGCCACCGCGGCGGCGGCATCGCTGGGGGTGTAGCCCAGGCTGACCAGCGCCGCCACAGCCTGCGCCGGGGCCGAGCTGGGCGCGGGCGTACCCATATCGCCGGAGAAGCCGTTGCCATTGGCCAGGCCCTTGCCCACTTTGTCTTTCAGTTCCAGGGCAATGCGCTGGGCCAGCTTTGGGCCAACGCCGCTGGCCTTGGTAAATGCCTTGTAGTCGCCGCTGGAGGCCGCCAGCGCGACCTTTTCCGGGGACATAATGGACAAGATGGACAGGCCCGCTTTGGGGCCGACGCCGGTAACGGCCGTCAGCATCTTGAAGCAGTCGCGCTGTTCCTCGTTGGCAAAGCCATAGAGGGAAACATCGTTCTCGGTCACGTTCATGATGGTATAGACCGTGCCCTCCTGCCCCGGGGCAGGCAGGGCCTCGCCGGTGGTAGCCGGGACCTGCACATAGTACCCCACACCCGCGCAGCTGATGACGACAGAATCCAGGGATTTTTTCAAAATTTTGCCAGTCAGACAATAGATCATGGTTGGCTTCCTTTTTATAGTAATAATAACTTTAGCTAAATGGTCGGTATTTTTTTGCAGGGACTATGCCCTGCCGCCCACTTTACAGTTTGCCATATTAAAAGCTTCTTTGCCAACTTTCTTTTCAAAGAAAGTAGGTTATCGTACCGGCGTACCCATCAGGCGGCTGCGGCTGCAATGGCAATGGGCGATGGCCATACCCAGGGCGTCGGCGGTGTCGTCGGGCTTGGGTATGGTCTCCAGGTGCAGCATCATGCGGGTCATTTCCTGGATCTGCTTTTTTACGGCCTTGCCGTAGCCGGTGATGGCCTGCTTGACCTGCATGGGCGTGTATTCATAGATCGGCACACCGCACTGGGCCGCCGCCAGCAGGATGACCCCGCGTGCCTCGGCCACGCCGATGACGGTGGTCTGGTTGTGCTGGTAGAACAGCTTTTCGATGGCCAGCACCTCGGGCTTTGTGCGTTCGATGACCTCCTTGATGCCGGTATACACCTCGTCCAGCCGCCGCTCAAACGGCACGCCTGCGTCCGTGCACACCGCGCCGAAATCCACCGGCGCAAAGCGGTTGCCCGCATACTCCACCACGCCCCAGCCCACGATGGCGTAACCGGGGTCGATGCCCAAAACTCTCATGCTGTGTTCCCTTTCCGACACTACTCCTATTATAGTTTTCTATTATAGCACAACGTCTGGTTGGGGGCAACAAGAAAGCTGTTGCCAGCCGCCCCAAAACCCGCGCTGCACC
>OHYB01001109.1_pt1 | contig 10674 bp, 5 predicted proteins | sample 1580181 | NCBI WGS metagenome assembly OHYB01 (sample SAMEA3882510, study PRJEB24775) | human gut metagenome | biome: human-associated habitat; feature: intestine environment; material: feces | place: Netherlands | collected 2009/2010
GGCAAATACATTAGCCATTGTTGCAGTATTGCCTTCTGATCTCGAGCTTCATTTAATAATTTAAATATTTTTATTCATACGAATTATGTCACCTTCTATATCCCATATTTAAAATTTTTAGTCAGTCTAATTATCAAAACGTAGTTTTCTCGTATTTACTCATTATATCACTTAAATGTTTCACGTGAAACATTCCCATTTTATCATTTAATACTTATACTAATCAATTAATATTTTATTTAATTCTATACAATCAAATTACATAATAATTGATTATACACCATCATATAATTTAAAACGTAAAATATTAACCTATACAATATAAATTCACATATTATTTATTTTATAAGTACTATACTATATGACATTTAAGCATATCCACAATCTAAGGAATGCAACATACATATAAATTTCAAACGAGTCTAAGCAGTGACTTAGAGTATGTTTGAAATTATTTCTATACATAGCAACTTAGAGTATGTTTAAAATCACTTTTATACATAGCAGCGCTCGTACACAGATGTACAAGCGAGTCCATACTGAGCCACGATGGCGAATATGGAAGGTGGCGTACTACTGTCTCAACCTATATATGATTTCTTACATACTCTTAGTTGCGGAGTAAAATAAGTGCGGAATGTATATTTATGTCGCATTCGGAGCTACTGTTATTAAACTAAAATATCCCTATAAATTAAATCATATATTATATAAATAAATAGATGTTTCACGTGAAACATTTTGCTATATACTTTAATATTTATTATTCGATGTTGAATTAATAAATATTAAAGTATGTATAGATTCAGATCATATAATCATAAATTTAACACTATAATACCATATATATATCATAGTGCATCCACAATTCAAGGAATCCGGCATACATATACATTCCAAACGAGTCTACGCAGTAACTTAGAGTATGTTTGAAATCACTTCTATACATAGCAACGCTCGTACACGGATGTACGAGCGAGTCCATACTGAGCCACGATGGCAAATATGGACGGTTGCGTACTACTGTCTCAACCTATATGTGATTTCTTACATACTCTTAGTTGCGGAGTAAAACGAGTGCGGAATGTATATGCATGACTGATTCCGTACTACTGTCAATAAACTATATCAAATAATCAAAAAGGAATGTTTCACGTGAAACATTCCTCTAATAAATTTCCAATAAAATATAAATCGCATATTACATAATCTGAATAATGTTGTTACGGATTGCAAATACCGCAGCCTGAGTACGATCAGTAACCTCAAGCTTTTTGAAAATACTTGAAATATGATTCTTAACAGTTCTCTCACTAATCTTCATTTCCTTAGCAATATCTCTGTTAAACTTACCAACAGACATTTCTTTAAGTACTTCCATCTCTCTCTTAGTAAGGGCATCTATCTTAAGCTCATCCTCATTCTTCTGAATCATCTTAGAATTGAGAGCAGGAATAAGACTAGGTTGGATATAAGTCTCACCATCAGCAATAGTGAAAATAGCCTTTTTAAGCTCAGCAGACTCAGATTCCTTCAGTACATATCCGTTGATTCCGATATCTACAGCCTTCATAAGATATTCTGTCTCATTGTGAGCAGTAAGAACAAGTACCTTTACCTTAGACTTTCTGTCCTTTAATGCTTTTAATACCTCAAGACCATTCATCTTTGGCATATTGATATCCAAAAGCATCAGATCAATTCCAATATTTTCTCCTATCATCTGGATTGCCTGATTACCATTTTCGGCTTCCAGATAGTTATAAGCATCTCCAAGAATCTCCTTCAATATATCCCTGTTAAATTTTGCATCATCTACAATCAGTATTTTTTGTTTTTTATCCACATTTTTCTTTCCTTTATCCACTCGTTTTTTATGATCTTCCAAGCACTTGATTCAAGGCAGAAAGTCATGTCGCATCACTTAATACTACAGCCCCTTCTTTATTTCTTCAATTGTCATCTCATATACTTCTGTTACTTTTTCCATTGCTTCCGGTATCCCCGGCTGCTCTCCGGTTCTATCTCTCAAAAGTTCTGTCAACTCATGACTAACCTCATACAGACGGTCAAAGGAAAGATTCTGACACACCCCTTTCAGTGTGTGTGCACCGCGGAAAGCATCTTCATAATTTTTATTTTCCAATGCCTGTTTTAACTGTAGATAACTCTGGTCTTCAAGGAACTTTAATGTAAATCTCTGAATCAGTGCTTCGCTGTGAAGGCGTCCCAAAACAGCCTCATAGTTTCCTCCGATAGCTTTATAGCACTCCTGCATTGTCATCTTTTAGCCCTGTCAATTGTATTCCACTAATTCATGAACCTCTGCTAATCATTATGAACATACCTTAAAATCGTTTTTATAACTTCCTCAATCACAATCGGCTTTGACAAATGTGCATTCATTCCTGCATCCAGTGATGCCTGAACATCTTCAGCAAATGAATTGGCTGTCATTGCTATAATAGGAATGTTTTTTCCATCCGGTCTGTCATTCATCGCCCTGATTGCTTTTGCCGCTTCATAACCGTTCATTTCAGGCATCATGATATCCATCAGGATTACATCAAATGTGCCTTCCGGATGATTTCTGAAAATCTCAACAGCATTCTTTCCATCTACAGCTCTTTCTACATTCATCCCGAACTCTTCCAACTGCACGGCAGCAATCTCTGCATTCAGTTCATTATCCTCTGCAAGAAGGACTTTCACACCTGTAAGATTTACCTTTTCAGAAAAACCTGTGTCTGACTTATTACATTCCTTATCAGTAATTTCCAGAGGAATATCCACAGTAAAAGTGGTTCCCTCATGCTTTTTACTCTGCACGGAAATGGTTCCACCCATCATATCTACATACTTCTTTACGATAGCCATCCCCAGTCCAGCTCCATGGTACTGCGTTCTCACATCGGAATCTTCCTGTGCAAATTCCTCAAAAACTTCTTTTGTAAATTCCTCACTCATGCCAATACCAGTATCCGAAATGCGGTAATGCATATTTATATATCCATCCCCGCCCTTTTCCTGACACCGGGCTTCAAATGTAATCGTCCCTCCATCCGGAGTGAACTTCACGGCATTGCTCAGAATATTTACCAGCACATCTCGCAGACGTACAGAATCCACAAGTACATTGGGGATCTTTGCTTCTTCACGCTGGATCTTAAAGCTGATATCCCTGTTCGTAAGAAAGCCTTTTGTAATATCCAGTGCAGAATCTGTGATACTTTTCAAATCTGCCGGTACCGGATTGTATTTCACTTTTCCACTTTCCACGCGAGTCAGATCTAATACATCATTGATCAGCGACAGTAAATGCTCTGAACTTTCATCAATCTTTTCCAGACAATTTTTCACTTCGTCTGACGGATTATTTTTCATTGCAATACCGGTAAATCCCATGATTGCATTCATCGGTGTTCTCATATCATGGGACATATGTGACAGAAATGCTGTTTTTGCCTTGTTTGCAGCCTGCGCATGCTCTGCCAGTTCCGCCATTTCCTCAGCCGTCTCCTGGGCTGCCTTCTGAGCTTTTTTTCTTGCACTGAGACGCATTGCTATCACAGCCATAGTAGTCAGCAGCCATCCGAAAATAAGAAGAACCCAAACAGTAGCAACAGGATGCAGACGGATCCAGTCAACAAATGTCAGCTCTGCTGCTTTGTATGTGGTATACCGTGCTGCTAGATCTTCGACAAGATTTTGGGGCATGGCATACATTGCTTTCGTCAGAATACCAGCCAGCGCATGGTTCTCTGTTGACGAAACTACCATGCGGTAGGTGAATGTAGGCTGTTCCAGCAGCGTATATGTCATGGTGCCCGTAGTGTCACTATTCACAAACGCCTGTGCCATGTAATAGTAGACGAAGGCAGCATCGGCTTTACCCTTACGGACAGCTTCCATCATTTCCTGCCGGGTACTGCACATCAGCTTTTCTGCACCGGGTGCCATTGCATCTGCAATTGAATTTGATGCTGTCTGGTCAACCGTAGCAACAACATTGATTTCTCCATCAAAGTCACGCCGTGTCACCCTTGCCAGTTGCATTGTAATGAAAGGTGCAGTAAGCCCCCATTTTTTCGTCTCAGCATAGTTATCTGTTTCCAGGCGTGCATCGATACTTATATTTGTGGCTTCCTTATTTTTCTGATAAGCAATATACTCATCTCTGGTGGCAGGTGTAAGAAACTCATAGGAAATCCCGGCATAGTCTGCAATTTTCCGGAAGTAATCCGGGATAATCCCCTTCATCTCACCATTTTCATTATAAGAATATGGATAACGGGTCGGATCACACAGAACACGAATTGGGTTGTCTTTGGAATATTGTGCAATAATACTTTTTTCTTGCTCCGTATATTCCAGATTCTTAGTTTCTATGCTTTCATAATTTTTATTATAAAGCGTCGTTTTCCAGTCACCCTCAACTGCATTCATCTGATCGATCGCATAATTGATCTCATTCAGCAATTCTGTATTGCCCTTTTTAACAATGACATAGAAATCGCTGCTGCCAAATTTATCCACGATTCGCTCATTGTTTGTTTTTCTCAGAGAACTGGTAACAATCGCATCAACTTTTTCGCTCTGAAGGGCTTCCTCCATCTCTGCGGTCGTATCAAAATAAGATGGAACATATGTAAATCCTTTGTTGTCTGCAAAATCCGCAAACTCTTCATTCCGGGTGTTTCCGTTCAAAAGCGCCACACGCATACCGTTGTAAGTGCTGTAATTGCCGTCCACAATCGTGCTGTTGTCACTGCGGACGGTCAACATCCCATAATTGGTTCCGATCGGACGTGAAAAATCAAACTTTTCTTCTCTGTCCGGTGTTTTGCGGGCAGATGTTACCATGTCAATCTCGCCATCTTCAAGCATCTGCTGCATATCATCCCAGCTCTGATCGTATCCGACATATTCGTAATCTACATCCCAATAACGGGCCATCAGCCGAAGGAAATCATAGCCATAACCGCTGCGGTTCCCCTCTTCATCCATCATGTGATAACCATCCATGGCAAAGAAACCGACTTTGACAGTTTCATGCTGCGAACTGTCCTCGGCCGCATATGCAGTCAGGGGAGAAAATATCATACACACGCATACAAAAACCAGTAACACTGCCACATATTTCTTTGCTCTCGAAATCATATTAAATCTCCTGTCTGTCAAATATATTTCTCTATACGTCTCCTTGTCAACCTCCTGGTTTAATAAATTTTCACCTGTCCCTACTGCTTCTCAATTCTTCGCATATAGTCTGCTTGATTGTTTTATCATCTAATGGCTTTGCAAGATGTGCGTTCATTCCTGCTTCCATACACTTTTCTGCATCTTCCCTAAATGCATTTGCAGTCATAGCAATGATAGGGATTGTTTTTGCATCCTGCCGTTCCAGGGATCTTATTGTTTTTGTGGCAGTAAGCCCATCCATCACCGGCATCATGACATCCATTAAAATAACATCGTATGTTCCTGATTCGCAGGCTTCAAAGTGCTGAACAGCTTCTAACCCATTTTTCACTGTTTCTACTTTAGCCCCATTTTCCGTCAGCATAAATTCTGCTATTTCCGCATTCAGCTCATTATCTTCAACCAATAATATCCGGACACCTGATATATCTGCATTGAAATCTTCTTTTTCTTCCGGTCGTGCATTCGTATCAATTTTAAATGGAAGTATTACAGTAAAACAGCTTCCTTCACCAAGCTTGCTTTCAACTGTTATGGTTCCGCCCATCTTTTCTACAAGTTGTTTCACAATAGGCATTCCCAGACCTGTCCCATTATAATCAGAACGTGGGGAATTATCTGCCTGTACAAATGGAGTAAACAATTCATTTTTTATAAATTCTTCTGACATTCCAATTCCATTATCTTTTATTTTAAATTCACATGTCATGTGATCTTCTGATCTTTCAATCGTTCTCATACTCATGTAAATAGAACCATTCACCTTATTGTACTTCATACTGTTTGTAAACAGATTCATCAATATTTTTTTCAGATGAACTGCATTGCTCCAAACATATATACCACTGTAATCATCATGTTCTCCTATAACATGAAGTCCTTTTTCTTCTGCCTGAAAAGATAGTGACTCCGTGATTTCCTGACATACCTGATCCAGATTGATGGATTCATCACTAAAAACCACGGTATCCGATTCTAACTTTGCCATATCCAAAACATCATTTACCAATGATAATAGCAGTTTCGAAGACTCATTTATTTTATTCAGGCAATCTTTTGCCCGCTCACCATCATTTCCGCTTTTTTCAAGAATTGTAAGCATGCCCATAATGCCATTGATCGGTGTCCTGATGTCATGAGACATGTTATTTAAAAAGGAAGTCTTAGCCTTATTGGCACTCTGTGCTTCTACAAGTGCATTTTGTAATTCCTGCTGTTTTTCTTCAAGCTCCTGATTCAGCTTCAATGCCTGCTCAGCAGACTTCTTGGATTTTTCTTCCGCACGTTTTGATTTTTTCAAAGAATCAAGAATTATACACAGAACAACGAAAAAAGAAATTCCAGCGATAAGTGAAACTGTCAGTAAATTGTCCTGAATAAAATCCTTCGCTGTAACTTTTCGTGAGGAAGCATTATACGAAACTACTGCACCTGAAAATTGAGTTGTAGGCATAGATGTCAGTGTTTTATTCAGAATGGACAAAAGAACCGGTTCTCCCTGCTGAACAGCAAATGAAACATCAGCTTCTTTTGTCAGGAAAACACTATGAAGCTTATTATTTTTCAAATAGTCTGAAACAGTACCTGAATTGCTTACAATACAATCCGTCTCCCCTTTCTGCATTGCTTTTACTGCTGCATCTGATGTCTCATATTCCACAACCTCCCATTGCGGATAATTGTATGAAAGATATGCTTTCAATGCAAAATTATCTTTTTCAACGGCAACTATATTCTCTTTATTTTCATCAAAAGAATCCTTTGCCGTAATTGCTGCCATATTGAGAGTCAATAGCGTATCCGACAAAGCAAATCCATTTGTTTCTGCAAAGTATGGATTCTGGTTTGCATGAAAAATCAGGTCTATTTTTCCATCCTGCAATGCCTGAAGCAGTTCACTTCTTGTATCATATCCATTTAATTCAAATTCCAGAGTCTGACCTTGCAGACAATTTTCTGCAAGATCCACATAATCTGTAATAACACCTGTCAGTTTACCTGTTGATGGATCTACACTGCTGATACCTCCATCCTGATTCAGATACCCTATCCGGATTGCACCATGCTGCCCGATCCACTCACTTTCTTCTTTTGAAAGAAACGAGCTGCTCTGTGCAGAAAGATAACGCCTGTAGAGATCATCTGTGTAAAATGGGTTGTCATCCTTGATTCTGCGCATAGCACTATCCAGTGCTTCTTTGATATCCGGACGTTCTGGATTTATAGCGAAATAGATTTCTGTCTCTCCAATACTTGTAAGCGGTGAAATATCCGATTCTTCCCAACGGGATTCTTCTACCGAAACGAAGCAGTCAATTTCATGTTTCGACAGTTTGTCCATAATTTCTGTGGTTGTAGAAACATTGATATGCTTCGTATGCAGACCATATTTTGATTCCCATTCATTAAGCACATCCTCCACTATATTATCTTTAGACACACCAATATTTTTTCCCTCAAAAGAATCCAAATTTCCTGCTGTAAGATCCATATTGGATGCATCCGTATAGATGTAATATTTCTCTTCCCCCATAGGCATATCGGAAAAAAGCATATTTTCAGCACGTTCGTCTGTATAGGAAATGCCACCAAGAATATCAATCTCTCCATTTTCCAACTGTGTAAAGCAGTTTTTCCAATCACTTGTTATGTATTTATATGTCCATCCTGCATAACCTGCAATATCTTGAAGATACTCATAACCATAGCCGCTTCTTTCTCCCTTTTCATTGACTACATTATAAGTTTCCTCAAAAGATCCTACCCGGATAACATGATCAGAATTTTCTTGGGCAGATGTGGAAACAGGAAAAACAACCAAACATATCATTGTGCAAAATATAAAATAACAAAATTTGAAATTTCTTATATTCTGTACTAATTTGCACTTCTTCATCTTTCTCCCACCCTCCAGGCTACAGTCGCTTGCTTGCTTGCTTGCTTGCTTGCTTGCTTGCTTGCTTGCTTCCAGATTTTAATTTTACATTCATTAATGTTCAATACCCCCACAACATTTTTATAAATATCTTTGCGACAGCTTCTGCTGTACTTTTACTATAATTATACTCTACAGCCAACTTGTGTCAATTTACTAACAGAGTAATTACATTCTTTTACTCCTTAATCGTAAACGGTAGAATACGAGTACCTTGACAAATAGCAGACCGCTTTTGCGGTCTGTTTATTTTCCGCTGGCTTTTTGCGGCTTTCTAATGTTTTCGGGCAACATATCTGACCATGGCAGAAGTTCTGCAAGAAAATCTATGTTTTTGTCATCTACATGTTTGGGAATCTCCGTAAGCAGATATTCGAAATAATCGAAAGGTTTCAGGTTATTCGCCTTTGCAGTTTCTGCGATACTGTAGATGATCGCTGAACTATTGGCTCCATTGACCGTATCGATCATCTCCCAGTTTTTCTTCCCTATACAGAATCCACGGATCGCACGTTCGCTGGCATTGTTGTCTATTGGAACATCCCCATCTTCCAGAAAAACTTTCAGGTAGCTTTCCTGGTTCAGTGCATATGTAAATGCTTCCCGTATTTTACCGTTCTTTGGAATCTTAGGTTCATTCTGTTTCAGGTACGCAAAGAAAGCATCCACCAGTGGTTTTACCACAAGCTGACGCTGCATGAGCCTGTCTTCCGTAGAAAAATCAGACAGTTTTCCCTCTTCCCGGTAAATGGCCTGTATCTGTTTCATGATCAGATGCAGGATTGATTCCTTTCGGTGTGCTTTTGGTATCACTTCCAGTGCATCGTTAAACCTGCGCCTGCAGTGAACCCAGCAGCCTGCAATCTTCAGATTTTCACGCTCCTTTTCCAATGTATGATATACCTGGTACCCATCCGTAACACAGATCCCGGTGTAATCCCTCAGGAATTCCCGGGGATGGGATGCATTACGCGTTTTCTGGTATTCATAAAGGATGATCTGACGATCCCGGTACATAAAGCCGGACCGGTACACCCACATGTAACTCTGGCTGCCAGCAGGACGCCCGTCCTTATTTACAAGTACAGGAGTCTCATCTGCCTGTATCACATGATAATCATACAGAAGCTTATGCAGATAATCATACATGGTTCCCAGATATTCTTCCCCAAGACGGATCATCCAGTTCGCCATGTTCTGTCTGGTAATGGCAAGCCCGTACCTTTCGAATTCTTTTTCAAGACGGTAGAGAGGTACCGCATTTACATACTTACCATTTATGACTGCCGCAGCAAGGGACGGGGATACAAGGCTTCCATGAAGCAGATTTCTGGGATGGGGTGCCTTTATCATGTGTTCATCCAGTTTACTGGAATAAACGCCGATATGATGTTCCTCTATCACGACACTGGCCGGAATGAACTGATAACATCGGGAAATGGCATCCGGAAGCTGTTTCCATCCGTTTTCACCAAACTCAGCCGTCAGTTCTTCCTCTTTCAGATAGTGATCAATACGTTTTACTGTCAGCCCTGCTATATCAGCCGCTTTTTTCCCTGGCTGTTTTTTCTTTTTGGGTGCTTTCAATTCCAGGTCATCAGGTTCCGGTGCATCCAGGTCGCAGACTGCCTCTGCTTCATTAAAGAATACGATAGTCCCGTCTACTTCCATGAAACGTATCTGTTCAGAATCCGCCATTTTTTCGCTGGATCTGCCAAAACGGTTCTTCTGGAAAAGGACCATCTGTTCCATCATCAGCTGCATCCTGTCATTTAAGGCCTGCGTTTGCCTGGACAATTCTTCCATCTGTCCCTGCATCCCAAGAAAAAGCTCTATCAGCAGATCCTTATCAAACTTATTCAGTTGTTCTTTTGTGTACTTGATCGTCATAACTGGAACTCCTGTCTTTATACTGATTCCGATTATAACAGAATTTTTGTATTTCCGCCAATCCTTCAGATATGGGCTTTCGTCATAATGACGGTGGATAATACATCTGGAAAGCCGTTGTTTTACAGCTTTTCAGATGTATTATCCACAACAGTTTTTCTATTCACACGATAACAAATGGAATGAGAAAAGACTGTTTGTGGATAACCTTTTTCATCCGGTTGATACACATCATTTTTACAGTTTTGGTACTTTTTTATTTTCGGCATTTTGCACAGGCTACATAATGCGGGGTGTCTCTTTCAGCTCAGAGATCGGATGGCGTGCAACGATCTCCAGTCCCTGCATCAGCATACGGTACTGGTCGTCTGTGATCGCCATTGCCTCATCTGCCGAACGGGGCCACCGGAATGCACCATTATCGAGTCTCTTGTACATAAGGAGAAAACCATCGCCTTCCCAGAGCAGTGCTTTGATCCGGTCACATCTTCTTCCACAGAAAAGAAACAGTGTATTTTTGTCGTAAGGATCAAGCTTAAACTGAAAGCGTACGATCGTTGCCAGTCCATCGATCCCACGACGGAGATCCGTAAATCCCATCGCCAGATACACCTTTTTAAATCCGGAAGCATCTGCATCATTCAGCA
>OHYB01001112.1_pt1 | contig 10637 bp, 10 predicted proteins | sample 1580181 | NCBI WGS metagenome assembly OHYB01 (sample SAMEA3882510, study PRJEB24775) | human gut metagenome | biome: human-associated habitat; feature: intestine environment; material: feces | place: Netherlands | collected 2009/2010
AGATTCATTTACCTTCCAATCGGCCCCATACCCCAAACCACCGGGCACAGCTGCCAGTTCCATTTTAACACAACCGGCCCCGGGGGTAAAGGCGGCAGACATCTTTTTCTTGACAGCGTCCCAAAAATCGTCTATTCTTGACCTGAATTTTTTTCTCTTTGGAGGTTTCCCCATGAAAAAGCTGTTCCGCGCCCTTTCCCTCTGCCTGACGCTGGCCCTGTGCGTGTCCGGCAGCACCACCGCGCTGGCCGAGGCTCCCGCCGCCACGCCCGCCCCCCAGGACGAACGTGTCATCACCGATGTAAGTCCCCTTGAGGATCAGATCCGCAACGTCGTCGGCTTTACCACCAGCACCGGCGGCCCCTACGATTTTGAACAGGCCGACCATAGATCTGCCGTGCAGGCCTACGGTGCAGAACCCGCCGAGGGTGCCGTGGCCCTGCTGCGCGTCTACGCCCGGGCCGAGGATCGGGGCGATGCCTCCATCAATTCCAGCGGCCACTCCTTCCTCTCGGTGCGGAACGTCTCTGACCACGACATCGAGGTGGGCGGCCTGCGGATCGCGCCCGACACCGAGATGACCTTCAGCCCCCGCGGCAACCGCTGGGAGCACACCGGCATCTGGTACAATCTGGAGGGCTACTACAAGCGCTATCTGGCCGATTCCTACTACCAGAACATCTATGCTGTCCAGACCTCGCTGGATCAGGGCCAGCTGGACGTGGTCAACCGCAACCTTGCCAAATCTGACCACTGGTCGGCCTATTTCAACTGCGCCGCCTTTACCGAGGGCATGTGGAACGCTGTCTGCGCCGACACCCTTTCCGCCGGGCAGCCCTACACCCCGGAGAACCTGCGGAACGACATTCTGGCCAAGTACGGCGATCTGGCCGCGTACAATCCCCAGGTCCCCTACGACTACATTGTTTATTACGGCACCAGCCTGACCCCCAGCAAAGAGTTTGCCTGATTTTCAGGTTTGTTGGATACAACATCTTGATTTTCACGTCATTCCGCGCTATCATGGGTGTGTTTGAATCCACGCGCCAAGGGAGGACACCATGACAGACGCATCGACCACATCAAGACCGCTGTTCAACCGTCAACAGCTCATCTCACTTTTCCTGCCGCTGGTGGCAGAGCAGGCCCTCAGCATCTCCATCGGTCTGGCGGACACTCTGATGGTCTCCTCGGTGGGCGAAGCCGCCGTTTCGGGCGTGAGCCTGGTGGACTCCTTCAATGTGCTGATGATCCAGCTGCTCAGCGCACTGGCCACCGGCGGCGCGGTGGTCGCCAGCCAGTACATCGGCCACCGGGAGCCCAAACGGGCCAAGGCCAGCGCCGCACAGATCATGTTCATTATGATCTCGCTCAGCGTGGTCACCGCCGTCATCGTGGCGGTGGGGCGGCACGCCATCCTGCGGGGCATCTTCGGCTCCATTGACGCGGATGTGATGCGCTACGCTGAGACCTATTTTCTGCTCTCAGCCCTGAGCTATCCCTTTATTGGCGTGTACAATGCCGGTGCGGCTCTGTTCCGCGCCCAGGGCAACAGTAAGATCAGTATGCTTTCCAGCCTGGTGATGAACGTGGTGAACATTGGCGGAAACGCCATCCTGATCTACGGGTTCGGCATGGGCGTGATGGGTGCGGCCACCGCCAGCCTCGTGAGCCGGATGATCGCCTGCTTCACCGTGATGTTCCTGCTGCAGAAGCCGGACTGTGCGCTGCGCATCGACCACCTCACCGACCTGAAGCCTGACCTCGACCTCATCAAGCGCATCCTGAAAGTCGGCATTCCCGCCGGCATTGAAAACGGCATGTTCCAGATCGGCAAGCTGTCCGTTTCCAGCCTGACCTCCACTCTGGGCACCGCCGCCATTGCGGCCAACGCCGTGGCAAACACCACCACCACCTTTTTGAACATCCCGGCCAACGCCGTGGGCATGGCTGCGCTGACCGTGGTGGGCCAGTGCCTTGGCGCAGGCGAAAAAGATCAGGCTGTGTATTACTCCCGCCGCCTGATGCTGTTTGCCTACTGCGGCGCATGGTTCATGAACCTTTCGGCCTTCCTGTTTGCCAACAAATTTGCACTGGGCCTGTTCAGCCTCTCGCCGGAAGCCTACGCCATGGCGCTGGAAGTGATGGTGTGGTTCAACATCGTTTCCCTGTTCGTGTGGCCGTCCAGCTTTACCCTGCCCAACATCCTGCGCGCTGCCGGTGACGCCCGGTTTACCATGACCGTGAGCATCGTGTCCATGTGGGCGTTCCGGGTAGGCTTCTGTTATCTGGCAGTGCTCTGCTTCGGCGGCGGGCTGCTGAGCATCTGGATGGGTATGTATCTGGACTGGGTGTTCCGCTCCCTGTGCTTCTACCTGCGCTTCCGCCGGGGCAGCTGGCTGGAGCAGAGTGTGATCTGAATTTTTGGTATCCACCCCTTTCCCGGTCTGTAAAGACCGGCGAAAACGGGGTGGATTTTTTCTTTTTGCAGGAAAGCGCCGCTTTGATTCGTATTATCAACAGAAGAGCGATGGTATTTTTTACAGGTTCCACAAATTATTTTTTCAGCGCTTGACAAAGTTTTCACCTTTCGTTCTTGCAATCTTCATCGTTCGGGCGTATAATTTCTCAATGCTATCGAGTTCTGCTCTTCTGCAAAAGGAGGCTATTCTATGAAACGCAGCTGGTTTGCGCGCCACCCCATCGGGTTCATGGCGCTGTATTCTATATTTTATCTTTCCGTTTTTCACTATCTGGAGGCAAACGTCCCCCTGCGCAGCATTCTGGTGCACTGCCGTCTGGACGATCTGATCCCCTTCTGCAAATATGCGGTGATCCCCTACTTTGCATGGTTTGTGTGGATCCCCTTTACCCTGTTCTATCTGCTGTGGAAGGCCCCGCGGGAGGACTTCTGGCGGCTGTGCCTGCCGCTGTTCTCCGGCATGACCATTGCACTGGCGTGCTACGCAGTGCTGCCCACGGCGCTGGACCTGCGCCCCTACTGGGTGCCGGGCAGCGACGTCTTTGCGCGGGTGGTGCGCTTTTTGTACCGCACCGACACCGCCACCAACGTCTGCCCGTCCATCCATGTGTTCAACTCGGTGACGCTGCTGCTGGCGTACTACCGCAGCCGCATTTTTGATGCGCCCCGCCGCCGCTGGATGCGTCCCGCAGCCGCCGTGCTGTGCGTTTCCATCGTCTGCTCCACCGTGCTGCTCAAGCAGCACAGCTGCATTGACGTAGCCTTGGGTGCGCTGCTGGCACTGGCGCTGGACAGCGCCTTTACCGCCCTCGAGCGCAGCCAGCTGCCGCAGGTGCGGAGAGCCTAAGAAAGAAAAATTGACCCCTGCCTGCGCCTACGGCGCAGGCAGGGGTCGTTTTTTTATTTCCTTTTTTAAAACAGCCCCTCGGGCAGGCAGATATCCTGCTTGGGGACTTTCGTCCACGCAAAGTCCGGCACAAGGCTTTCCGGGGTGCGGGGCGCAGGCTCCGGCTGCAGGCCGTAGGCGTAGGCAAGCTTGCCCACGATCTCCTGCGCGGTATACTTTTCCCGCAGGTTTTCCAGACTCTGGTCGCCGTCGCGCTTGGAGAGCCGCCGCCCATCCGGGGCCAGCAGCAGCGGGCAGTGGGCAAAGGCTGGAGCCTGCAGGCCCAGCAGACGGTACAGGTACAGCTGCCGCGCCGTGGAGGACAGCAGGTCCGACCCGCGCACCACTTCGGTAACGCCCATGCGGGCATCGTCCACCACCACGGCCAACTGATAGGCGAACACGCCATCCGCCCGGCGCAGGTAGAAGTCACCGCAGTCGTGCAAAAGATTTTCGGTGTGCGGGCCCATGCAGCCATCCACAAATGTGATGTCCTCGTCCGGCACCATCAGACGATAGGCAGGGGCCTTCTTTTTGCGTTTTTCCTCAATTTCGGCAGCGGTCAGGCCGCGGCAGGTGCCCGGATAGACCACGTTGCCGTCCGAGGTATGGGGCGCGCTGGCCGCGTGCAGCTGGGCGCGGGAACAGAAGCAGGGGTACACAAGGCCCTGCGCTTCCAGCTTTTTGTACTGCCCGGTGTAGATGTCCGCGCATTCGCTCTGGTAGTAAGGCCCGTGGGGGCCGCCGGTGCTGCCGCCCTCGTCCCACACAAGACCCAGCCATGCAAGGTCCTGCTCCAGCAGGTCCGCGTAAATGCGCGGGCAGCGCTCGGCGTCCAGATCCTCGATGCGCAGCACGATGCGGCCGCCCTGGCTTTTGGCACTGAGCCAGGCCAGCAGGCTGCAGGCCAGATTGCCCAGATGCAGCCGCCCGCTGGGGCTGGGGGCAAAGCGCCCGGTCACAGCGCTCACAGGCCCAGCTTCCACTCGCCGTCCACAGGCTGGGAGATGGGCGTGTTATAGAACTCGGCCACGGCCTTTGCCATGTACTCGGCATCCTTGCAGCTGGCGGTCTCCATTGCGGAATGCATGGCCAGCTGTGCCAGACCGATATCCACCATGGGGATCAGAATCTGGTGGCCCAGCAGGTTGCCCAGCGTGGAGCCGCCGGGAACATCCGCGCGGTTTGCGGCCACCTGCACCGGCACACCGGCCTTTTTGCAGATCTCGGCAAAGGCAGCGCCGGTAAAGCCGCTGGTGGTGTAGGTCTGGCGGGCATTGTACTTCAGCAGCACACCGCCGCCCATGACCGCCACGTTGGCGGGATCGCTCTTTTCGGGGTGGTTGGGGTGGGTGGCGTGGCCATTGTCGGCGCTCAACAGCAGGCTGTTGGTGCAGGCACGGATGCTCTGCTCCCGGGTGACCCCCAGCTTTTCCTCAATGCGGGCCAGCACGTTGGCCATCAGGGTGCCCTGTGCGCCCTGCCGGCTGGAGGAGCCCACCTCCTCGTTGTCGAACATGACCCACATATCGCCCCGGCCTTCCTCCTCGCCGCGGCCCTGCAGGAAGCCCCACAGGGTGGTGTAGGCGCATTCCAGGTCATCGATGCGGCCAGACATGAAATATTCGCCCTTCAGGCCCACGCGCTCGGCCTTTTCGCGGGTGCAGAGCACCAGGTCAGCGTCCACGATGTCCTCAGCCTTGACCCCGGCCTCCTCAGCCAGAGCATCCCGCAGGGTGGAGCCTGCCTCACCAAAGATGGGCTGCAGATCCACCTGAGGGTTGTACTTCATGCCGTTGTTCAGGTCATGGTTGAAGTGGATGCAGAGGTTGGGGATGACAGCCAGCGCCCGGTCGGGGTGGACCAGCAGGCTCCGGATGCCGTTCTCCGTGCGGACCAGAATGCGGCCCGCCACGCTCAGGGGACGGTCCAGCCAAGTGGGCATGATCATGCCGCCGTAGCCCTCGGTCTCCGCCTTGGCAAAGACTGCGTCCTTGCCGCCGTCCAGCTGCTTGATGCGCCAGGTGGGAGAATCGCTGTGGCTGGCGGTGACATGCCAGCCGGTCAGCTCGCCCTTGGGCATCCGCCATGCCAGCACGGCAGAGCCGTTGCGGGTGGTGTAATACCTGCCGCCGGGCACCAGCTCCCAGGCTGCGCTCTCGGGGCAGTTCTGGTAGCCGTTCTCCTCCAGGAGCTTCACAGCCGCAGCCGTGGAGTGGAAGGCGCTGACACCGGCGTTCAGGAAATCGAAGAGACCTTCGATGGAAAAGGTGTTATTCTGCATTTTATGTTCTCCTTTATTTTTAGGTTATCCGCTGCTAAACCTCTCCGTCATTACTTCGCAATGCCACCTTTCTTGGCTCCCCTGTTAGGGGAGCTGTCGCCGCAGGCGACTGAGAGGTTTCGCCACAATTATACCGTTTCTCTTATCAAAAAGCAATCACACCGGGGCCATCTCGGCAAGCTGCTGTTCAAGCGCATGGCGGAGCTGGGCGGCGTGCAGGCCGCAGACCAGCTGGACCCGGGTGCCCTGCACCACAAGGCCCTTATGGGGCAGGGAGAGCAGAGCCCCCATATCCAGCAGCGAGGCATCCCGCACCGTGAGCCGGAGGCGGGTGAAGCAGTTTCCCAGCTGGGCGATGTTCTCCGGCCCACCCAGCGCGGCAATGAACCGGCACACCTCCTGCGGGTCGGCGTACGGGGACTGGTCTGCGGAAAGGGCTGCTTCCCGGCCCGGGGTGGGCAGATCCTTTGCTTTGATGAGGATGCTGAACACGGCAAAGTAGGTCAGGATCTCCGCAAAGCCCAGCAGATAGAGCAGCGGCATGTTCTGCAGCTGCTCCCCGGCGCTCAGGTTGAACACCAGCGACCCCAGCAGGTTGGAGGTAAAGGCCCGGACATGCAGGACATGGAGCAGCACCATAAAGCCGCCCGTAATGACCGCATGGGCCACCCAGAGCAGGGGCGAAACGAAGCAGAACAGAAAATCAATGGGTTCGGTGATGGAGGCCACCGAGGCCGTGACCGCCAGCGGGATCATAGCGGCGGCGGTACGGGCACGGTTCTCCCTGCGGGCCGTGAAGATGAAGGCCGCTGCAATGCCCAGATAGCCAAAGGTCTTGGTGAAGCCGGTGTACATCCAGACGATGCCGTCTGAGAGGGGCAGGCCCATGGTGTACTCAGTCATGCAGACGGCGTAAGCACCTGTGTAGGTCACAGAGCCTACGGTCAGGCTGCCGCCCAGCGAAGAGAACTGGAAGGGCATATAGATGAGGTGATGCAGGCCGGTGGGGATGAGCAGCCGTTCCAGAAAGCCGTAAAGGAACACACCCGCGTTCCCTGAAGCCGCGATCCAGCCCGTGAGGGCGCTGACCGCCCGCTGCAGCGGCGGGCAGACAAAGCAGAACCCCAGCCCCAGTGCCACCGCCAGCGCCGACAGCCACAAAAACGACCACCGCAGGCCCGAATAGAGCTGGGTGATCATGCCATAAAACTGCTTTTCGCAGGTGCGGTTGAAAAGCCACGCCGCCGCAAAGCCCAGCACGATGCCGCTTGCCACGCCGGTGTCCACCACCTGAATGCCCAGAATGGTGGTCTGGCCCGTGCCCGCAAGGCCGGTCATCCCGTTCGGCTGGGCAAGCAGTCCCAGCGCTTCCAGTGCGGTGTGGTTGGCTGTGAGGAACACCAGATAGGCCATCAGCGCCAGCAGGGCGGCGTCCTGCTTTTCGGTTTTGGCGCGCACGGCTGCCACCCCCACGCAGAGAATGACGCTGAGGTTGTTGATGAGCACCATCATTCCGTTGTAGAGCAGCTGACCCACCAGCTGCAGCGGAGCCCACTGCAGCACCGGCAGCGCCTGACACAAGGGCTTGCTGGTGAGCAGCGCTCCCAGCACCAGCAGCAGGCCCGCCGCAGAAAGATAAGACAGCGGCGACAGCAGCGACTGTGAAAAGCGTTCCAGCCGCCGCAGAAATTTCTGCATCCGTTTCTCCTCCTTTTCCCGGTTCTTCACTCATTTCTCCCAGTTTAACCATGGCCGAATTATACGCGCCAGCGCAAAAAATGTCAATCCCGCCCGACTGAGAAAAAAACGACAAAAGTTTGTATAGTTTGCACAGCCGGGGTGAAAAATCGTCCTGCGCACGCCGATTGACAACAGCCCGGCAGAACAGTATACTAGAAATGTACCAGAGCAGTTTCTCCGGCAGATGGGCCGGAACACGATAAAAGGAGGCTTTCCTATGATTCGCAAGCGTATTCTTTCCCTGCTGGTCTGCGCCGCCCTGCTGTGCGGCGTGCTGGCAGGCTGCAGCACCTCTTCCGGCAGCACTGCCGCTTCCGGCTCTTCCGCTTCTGCAAGCGAGAGCATCCCCTCTTCCACCGTGACCGCCGACACTGGCAAGGTGGGCCCGCTGGACGCAGGCGAGAACTCCCTGTTCTCCCTCTCTGACCCGGACGATGCCTTTGCCCCCTGCCTCGGCTGGGGCCCCGGCGTGTCCGGCTGCTCGCTGAAATCCGTCATCGCGGCGGCTTCCCTGCTGAAATGGGCCGATGGCTGCAACATGAGCATCCAGCCGGTCAGCGACATCAAAGATGCCTATACCCAGTGGTTCGACAGCCTGAGCGCCGATGACCAGCAGAGCTTTGCCGATGCCTGGCCGCTCATCAAGGCCGATGCCGAGACCCTGCTGACCGACAAGGACAGCATGACCGGCCGCATCGAGGATGCCGGTCTGGATGCCAAAGCGCTGCCCGGCTGTTCCGAGGAAAACTGGAAAGCCCTGGCCGATGTCATTGACGTACTGGTCCCGGCTTCCAGCGAGTATTGATCGTTCCGTCTGCCCCTGAATGCAAGAGACATAAAAATAAGCCCGACGTTGTCGGGCTTATTTTTATGTTCAGATCTTCTTCAGGGTGTACTGGCGGGTGCCCATGCCGATCTTTTCGGCCTGCTCCAGCGTTGCCTTCCACTCGACATTGGGGTTGGAATCCTTGAAGTTGTCGTGGTGGCAGTTCCAGCCGGGCTTTGCAAGGTTCTGGCCCAGCTGGCTGTTGGGCAGCGGGGCGGCGTTCAGGCAGGCGTCCACGCAGGCCTGATCCAGCGCCACAGGGTCGAAGGACGCAAAGATGCCGATATCCGGCAGGATGGGGGCATCGTTCTCGCCGTGGCAGTCACAGTTGGGGCTGATATCCTGCACCAGGCTGATGTGGAAGCAGGGGCGGCCTGCACAGACGGCGGCGGCGTACTCTGCCATCTTGCGGTCCAGCTCCTCGTTGGCGCTGCTGTCGATGGAATAGATGGCATCGAAGTTGCAGGCACCGATGCAGCGGCCGCATCCCTTGCACTTTTCGTAATCAATGACCGCCTTGTTGTTCTCATTGTAGCGGATGGCATCGGAGCCGCACTCTTTGGCGCAGCGGTGGCAGCCGCGGCAGAGCTCCTCCTGCACGGCGGGCTTACCGGAGGAGTGCTGCTCCATCTTGCCCGCACGGGAGCCGCAGCCCATGCCGATGTTCTTGATGGCTCCGCCGAAGCCGGTCGCTTCGTGGCCCTTGAAGTGGGTCAGGCTGATGAAGATGTCGGCATCCATAATGGCGCGGCCGATCTTGGCGGTCTTGCAGTATTCGCCGTTGGGCACGGGCACCTCAAGCTCATCGGTACCGCGCAGGCCGTCGCCAATGATGATCTGGCAGCCGGTGGTCATGGGCCAGAAGCCGTTTTCCTGCGCGCAGCTCAGGTGCTCCAGCGCGTTCTTGCGGCTGCCCGGGTACAGCGTGTTGCAGTCGGTCAGGAAGGGCTGGCCCCCCTGCTCCTTGCACAGGTCTGCCACTACCTTGGCGTAGTTCGGGCGCAGGAAAGCCAGGTTGCCCAGCTCGCCAAAGTGCATCTTGATGGCCACGAACTTGCCGTCCATATCAATGCTCTTGATGCCCGCCGCAATGCACAGGCGGCGCAGTTTTTCGGTCAGGCTGGTGCCCACAGGACACCGGAAGTCGGTGTAATATACAGTCGATGCTTCCATAGGGATCTCCTCCGTTTTTGACAATTTCAGGCGCGGCACTCTCCCGCCGCCGGGTTCTCTCTTTATGGCTCCAGTATAGCACAAGGCCGGGGCCGGTGCAATTGCCCCGGGACGCAAAAAAGCCGCCCGGGCGGGCGGCTGGGGGGTTGGGATCAACAGGCTTCATCCCCAAAGAACGGCTTTACTGTATTCAGGTTCTCACCATTGCGGCGGGCCTTCCCCTGCTCGTAGGCCACTCGGGTGGCTTCTTCCACAAACGCTTTGACCTCAGGGGATGCAGAAGACCACGTAACATTGAATTGTCGGCATATTTTGTAAAAGGTTCGGTAAAACTCCTCCCGTTCCGGATCTCTCTCAAAATATTCATGTGCTGTCATCTTACAAACACCTCACTTCAAGTACATAACAAATACTTTCATTGCAGCTTCACCGGAAAGCTCATAGCGCGGAGCTCCGCCAAAACTTGGAAGAGGACTTGCACCATAATTCTGCACATAGTGCTCTGCCAGCTCCGGAACCTTTGCTTCAAAGGTAACCGTTCCACCGCACGCATGGTCAATAGACAGCTTGATACCGTAGGCAATCAGAACCCGCCCTATTCCATGGTATTTTCTGGCCTGTCCAACAATTGTCGGATTGCTCTGCGGCTGGCTCTCAATATAAGTGATGTGAACCATTACATCATTTTCCAATATTTCATACGCAGCCAGAGCAACCAGCTCCCCATCTGCGGTTTTCAGCGCATATTTTTCAAAGGAATTACTCTGAATATACTCCGACATCCAGCTTGTCTGCCAGTGTGGCTCTTTTTCCGTTTGTGCCGCATCCGTTTTTTTCATCCGCGTGATTTGTACGCCAATTTTCTGGTTATCACCGGCATCTACAATAAACGGAACAAATCTTGCCATAAGCGCCTCTCCTCCGAATCCCCTTCCGAACTGACAATATTATTATACTCGTTCATGTGCATTTTTTCAACAATGGCGCAAAAAAGCCGCCCGGGCGGGCGGCTGGGGTGTTTGGGGAGCGATTTACGCAATGGCGGTAATGGCGGCCACGGCCAGGACGATCAGACCCAGCACGATGCGGTAGAGGCCGAAGAACTTGAAGTTATGGCGCTTGACGTAATCCATCAGGAAGCGGATGGCGGCAAGGCTGACCACAAAGGCGACCACGCAGCCCACCACGAGAACAGCGATCTCGGTGCCGGTCATCGCAGCGCCGGAGAGGACGAACTTGACCACCT
>OHYB01001113.1_pt1 | contig 10621 bp, 9 predicted proteins | sample 1580181 | NCBI WGS metagenome assembly OHYB01 (sample SAMEA3882510, study PRJEB24775) | human gut metagenome | biome: human-associated habitat; feature: intestine environment; material: feces | place: Netherlands | collected 2009/2010
CCTTCCGGTTTTTCCGGTCTTGCGAAGGCTTCGTAGTTTCCGTTGGTGTAATAAATGCCTTTGCTGTTTTTCTTATCTTTTCCGCGCTCGGTGTTGCGGTAATCATTCTTTGGTTCTGATGTTACAGTGGTTTTCTCCGCTGCTTTTTTTGCTTCACTCTTGTTTTTTGCCTGCAGCACTGCTGCTCCAGCTCCGATGACTGCTGCTGATGCGATTCCGACTTTTAATCCTTTTTTTGACATAGACGTTCATCCTTTCTTTTCTAAATACGACTGCCGGAATGTTTTTTCGAATTTCCGGTTCGTATAGGTTATGCTGCTTTCTTTGTTTTACAAGTTTCTATTTGTGTTGCCATTGTCTGTTGACAATTTGAATCTTACTTCATTTTTCCCCGCTTTTCCATTTACAAAACAGGGCGGATGATTAAATTTTTATCATCCGCCCTGTTTTGTAAAGTGTAACTATATTTTATTTCTTTTTTCAAAATTTCGGATGGAATTGACGACATTTCCTTCCATCGTGCGGTGCATTTTTTCCGCAATCATATGGTAATCCACTTTCATTCCGTCTTTGATCCAGTCGAGCATGACACCGGCAAAGCTATACTTATAGAAATCTGCGATAAAACTCTGATCCGCCTCGGAGATGCCGGTTCCCTTTGCTTTTTCCTGTACGACACCGTACAGCAGATCGTGCGTCAGATGAAAGAGATATGTTTCGATCTGCTCCCGGCTTACAGAGTGATAGACATTCATAATAAATGGTTTATTCTCGAGCACTGCCTCAAAAATCTGCTGCAGGCCTTCCTGCCATGTCTCATACGTTTTCTTCCCCTGCAGCGCCTGCGTCGCATCCTCCAGGCACGACCATTCGACAAGATCGTAGATATCCTTAAAATGATAATAAAACGCCATCCGGCTGATGCCGCAGTCTGTCGTCAGATCGTTGATCGTAATTTTGTCCAGCGGCTTCTTCAAAAGCAGCTTCTTTAACGACGCTTCCAGCGCCGCCTTCGTTGTATTTGTCATGTATTTCCTCCCTTTTCTTCTGTCTGTTCGGAACGCTTCTATGCTTTTCATTGTAGCATACCCCTCCTCCGAAAACAACCGCGCCAGCCCTTCTGATGGGACTTTACAAAAAGTTTAGAAAGTGCCGGAATACCGGTAAATACAAGGCTTTTCGCCGTTCTGTTAGCACTCTTTTTTCTTGAGTGCTAATTTTTTCTTGACTTTTCCCTGTGCCAGTATTACTATAACTATCAGGGCAGCAAAAAGCTGCAGACATCTAAAAAAGCATAGTATTCCCGCTTTGCCGGGACAAAATATTTTTATAAGAAAAGGAGTGTGTTTCTCATGAGTGCGAAACATGGAAATCTTTCTATCAACAGCGACAATATTTTCCCGATTATTAAAAAATGGATGTATTCCGATCACGACATCTTTGTCCGCGAGCTCGTTTCCAACGGCTGCGATGCCATCACCAAACTGAAAAAGCTGGACGGCATGGGCGAATATGCACTGCCGGATGACTACAAAGCAGCCATTCAGGTGATTGTAAACCCGGATGAGAAAACCTTAAAATTCATCGATAACGGTATCGGTATGACCGCAGACGAAGTCGAAGAATATATTACCCAGATCGCCTTCTCCGGCGCTACCGAATTCCTGGAGAAATACAAAGACAAAACGAATTCAGATCAGATGATCGGCCACTTCGGTCTTGGTTTCTACTCTGCTTTCATGGTAGCAGATGAAGTGCACATCGATACTCTTTCCTACAAAGAAGGCTCCACACCGGTTCACTGGACCTGTGACGGAAGCACCGAGTACGATATGTCCGAGGGCAGCAAAACAACCGTTGGTACCGAAATCACCCTGTTCCTGAATGAGGACTGCCTCGAGTTCGCCAATGAATACCGTGTCCGCGAAGTACTCGAGAAATACTGCTCCTTCATGCCGGTTGAAATCTTCCTGTCCAAAGCAAACGCTCCGCAGGAGTACGAGACGATCGACGAGAGTGAATTAAAAGAGGACGATGTTGTCGTTGAGCACATCCACGAGGATGCAAAATACGAAGAGAAAGAAAAAGAAGACGGAACCAAAGAGCAGGTTGAGGTTTCTCCGGCAAAAGAGAAAGTAAAAATCAACAAACGCCCGGTTTCCATCAGTGATATCCACCCGCTGTGGACCAAACATCCAAACGAGTGCAGCGATGAGGATTATAAAGAATTCTACCGCAAAGTCTTCAACGACTACCGCGAGCCGCTGTTCTGGATCCACCTGAACATGGACTATCCGTTCAACCTCAAAGGTATCCTCTACTTCCCGCGTATCAACACCGAGTACGATTCCATCGAGGGAACCATCAAGCTGTACAACAACCAGGTATTTATTGCCGACAACATCAAAGAAGTCATTCCGGAATACCTGATGCTCTTAAAAGGCGTCATCGACTGCCCGGATCTGCCGCTGAACGTATCCCGAAGCGCACTGCAGAACGACGGATTTGTCAAGAAGATCTCCGAGTACATCTCCAAGAAATTCGCTGACAAGCTCTCCGGCATGTGCAAAACCGACCGTGAGAATTACGAGAAATACTGGGATGATATCAACCCATTCATCAAATACGGATGCATCAAGGACGAGAAATTCTCCAAGAAGATGATGGACTATATTCTGTTCAAGAACATCGACGGAAAATATCTGACTCTTGAGGACTGCATCAACGAGAATAAGAAAGAAGAAGCTCCTGCAGAGAACACCGAAGAGAAGGCTGAAACTACGGAGAATACCGAAAATACGGAAAACGCTGACGAGAAGAAAGAGCCGGAAAAAACGACTGTTTACTACGTCACCGACGAAGTTCAGCAGAGCAAGTACATCAACATGTTCCGCAGCCAAGGCATGGATGCTGTCATCCTGAAACACAACATCGACTCCGCTTTCATCACCCATGCAGAGCGTTACAACGAGCATGTAACTTTCCAGCGCATCGATGCAGATCTGACCAACGATATGAAAGACGAGTCCGGTGAGGATCTGACCGACGCTACAAATACTCTGACCGATCTCTTCCGCAAAGTCCTCGACAAGAAAGATCTGACCGTCAAAGTTGAGAACCTGAAAGACGAAAATGTATCCTCCATGGTAACGCTTTCCGAGGAGAGCCGCCGGATGCAGGATATGATGAAGATGTACGGCATGACCGGCATGGATCCGTCCATGTTCGGCGGACAGGAAACCCTGATCCTGAATGCAAAACATCCGCTCGTTCAGTACATTCTGGAGAATGGCGAGAACGGCAACACATCCCTGTTCTGCGAGCAGCTGTATGATCTGGCAATGATCAGCCACAAACCGCTCTCTCCGGACGAGATGACAAAATTCGTAAGCAGAAGTAATCAGATTATGATGCTCCTCGCAAAATAATAAAGCACAGGCACAGCAAAACGCACCTCTTATAAAAAACGCCGGATTTCTGGAATTTACCAGATGTCCGGCGTGTTTTTTCCTGCTTTTTTACTTTACGATTTCTGATCCAGATGATAGAATAATTCTATTCGCCCTATTAAAAAATAAGGAAAATCACACGAAAGGTCTGGTATCTATTTCTATGAAAAAAGGAAAGCCATCCGCCCTGCTCCCGATCGCCGTTTTTCTGGTGTTTTATCTGGGGTTCGGCATTTATTCCGAGTATATTTTAAAAATTCCGATGGGCTTCTACAACATCCCCATCGTCGTCTCGTTTCTGACAGCGATCCTCGTCGCCTGTCTGCAGAACCGCAGTGTCCCGTTTGAAGAAAAGCTCGCCCTCATGGGACAGGGCATCGGGGACAAAAACATCATCACAATGCTGCTGATCTTCCTCGCCGCAGGCACGTTTGTCGGCGTTGTCGGAAGGAGCAGTGCAGAGAGCGTTGCCTATTTCATGCTCTCCTGGATTCCGGCAAAGTATGCCGTCGCTGTGCTCTTTGTCGTTGCCTGCTTCGTCTCCACGGCCATGGGAACCTCCGTCGGAACGATCACGCTTCTCGTGCCGATCGCCGCTGCTGTTGCCGAGACCTCCGGCTTTTCGCTGGCGCTCTGCGTCGCCTCCGTCATGGGCGGATCCATGTTCGGCGACAACCTCTCCTTCATCTCCGACACGACAATCGCCGCCTGCAACGGACAGGGCTGCGAGATGAAAGACAAGTTCCGCGAAAACTTCTGGATCGCTCTCCCAGCTGCTCTTGCCGCGCTGGCGCTGATCCTTGTAATCTCCTTCCGACAGGCGCCGGGCACACCGATCGTCCACGAATACCATCTGCTGCAGATGGTTCCGTACCTGCTCGTGCTGATCGGCGGCATCGCGGGCATTCAGGTGTTTGTCGTACTCCTTATCGGTATTGCTTCCGGTGCCGTTATCATGCTCGGTACGGGACAGACGACGCTCTTGGATATGCTCTCCAGCATGGGAAGCGGCACTTCGGGTATGTTTGAGACATGTATGGTTGCGATTCTTGTCGCTGCGATGTGCGCGCTGATCCGGGAAAACGGCGGCTTTACTGTCCTGCTTCGTGCCATTCACAAAATCTTCCGCGGAAAAAAGGGCGGCCAGCTCGGTGTCGGCATTCTCGTCGCGCTGCTCGACATTGCGACCGCAAACAACACCGTCGCGATCGTCATGGCAAACCCGATCGCAAAGCAGATGTCCGAGGACTACGGCATCACCCCACGGAAAACGGCATCGCTCCTCGATACCTTCTCCTGCATCTCACAGGGCATCCTGCCGTACGGCGCGCAGATGCTCGTGGCGATTTCCGCGGTACATGAACTGGGATATGAGCTCTCCGCCTTTGAAATCATGGCAAACCTCTTCTATCCGGGCATGCTGCTTGTCAGTTCGCTGATCTTTATCTTCGTTCTGCCGGATCGGAAAAATGCCGAAAGCAATGCTTAAAAAGTTCCGTATCGGATCAACTCAAAAAATTATGTTAAAATGCCCACCGATTTCACTTTTTCGTTTGATTGGCGGGCATTTTTTTGCTTTTTTTGGCAAAAATCGCCAAAATTGCAGTAACATTTACGGTTGAAATTCTTTTACGCGGGTAGTATAATCGGGGTCGTGACATTGAGAAGGAGTGATGTTATGTGGGTTATGGGGAGAAAGGACAACAGAAAAAGTGAAATTATTAAGACAGTTCCTTGTAATTATGGCGGTTTCGTTCGTCGGAGAAATCCTGCATGCCGTGCTGCCGCTTCCGATTCCGGCAAGTATCTACGGCCTTGTGCTGATGCTGGCGCTTCTGATGACAGGGGCATTAAAGCTTGATGCCGTCGAGGACGCAGGCAAGTTTATGATTGAGATCATGCCGGTCATGTTCATTCCGGCGGGCGTCGGCCTGATGGAATCCTGGGGTGAATTAAAAGCCGTTCTCGTTCCGGTTCTCGTGATTACGCTCGTCAGCACCATCGTCGTTATGGTTGTGTCCGGACGCGTGACACAGGCGGTCATCCGGCTGGAAAAGAAACACAAAGGAGGGGACGCAAAATGACAAATATGTTCTGTGAATCTGCATTTTTCGGCGTTGTCATCAGCCTTCTGGCGTATGAGCTCGGCATGCTGTTAAAGAAAAAATTTGGGCTTCCGATTTTCAATCCGCTGCTGATTTCCATTGCAGTCGTCATTGTATTCCTTGCTGTTTTCGATATCGATTATCAGAATTATAATGACGGTGCAAAATACTTGAGCTATCTGCTGACTCCTGCAACGGTCTGCCTTGCGATTCCGCTGTATGAGCAGATGGAGGCATTGAAAAAGAATATCAAAGCCATCCTCGCCGGTATTCTCTCCGGCGTGCTGACGAGCCTTACCGTGGTTCTCGCGCTGGCGCTGATCTTCAATCTGAATCATAAAATGTATGTAACACTGCTGCCGAAATCCATCACAACGGCCATCGGCATGGGTGTTTCGGAAGAGCTCGGCGGTGCGGTGACGATCACGGTTGCCGTTATCATCATCACGGGTGTGCTGGGAAATATGCTGGCGGAGACGCTCTGCAAGCTGTTTCACATTGAGGAGCCGATTGCAAAGGGCATCAGTATCGGATCGGCCTCCCATGCGATCGGTACGGCGAAGGCCATGGAGATGGGCGATGTCGAGGGCGCGATGAGCAGCCTTTCGATTGCAGTTGCAGGTATTCTGACTGTGGTCGGAGCGTCGATTTATGCGATGTTTATCTAAAAACGAACACTGATAAAAAGCAGAAAAAATCCGGGAATGGAAAGCAATGTAAAACTTTCCGTTCCCGGATTTTCTATCCCTGAAATTCTATAACTAAAAATTAAAATTCCGACTGCAGAAACTCTTCAATAAAAAGAAGCGCAGTAGCACTCCGGCCCTTCCGGGTCGATGCAGATATGCTCGAGCGTTCCGCTGTGCATCGAAAGCCCCATCGTCAGATCCTGCACAATCTGCTGCTTCGCCGTCTGGCGGTGCTCATAGATGTACTGATACACACTTTTCTTATTAATCTTTTTTAACGTAATTGTGGTAATACTCTTTTCGTTCACGCAAAAACGTCCTCTCTTTTACCGCTCCATCACATTGATCGACTCGATACCGACGCTTCCGCCGCGCACGACTTCGATCTTGCTGAATTCCTCTTTCATCAGCTTCACAACTGCATCGTTTTTCGTCGCCGTCTGGACAAACTCGAGCAGCAGGCTGTCTTTTCCGTAGTCGATGACCTTCGCCTTGAACGTCTCAGCGATCTGGAACAGCTCGACTTTGTCAGCTGCGCTGCAGTTGAATACCTTGATATACAGAATCTCTTTCATGCGCACAAACACGTCGGTGAAGTCGATGACTTTGATGACCTCGACCATGCGGTTCAGCTGTTTTTTGATCTGCTCAAACGTCTCATCGTCACTGACCGTGGCGATCGTCATACGCGATACGGTCGGGTCCTCGGTCGTTCCGACGGTCAGGCTGTCCAAGTTATAGCTTTTTGCGGAAAAAAGCCCGGAAATCTTGGAAAGGACACCAACCTGGTTTTCTACGTACAGTGAAATCCATCTTTTTTTCATTCCCTTATTCATCGCGCTCTCCTCCTAACAGTCCATAATCATATCTTCGAGCGTTCCGCCCGGCTTGATCATCGGGTAAACCATCTCCTCCGGATCGATGATAAATTCGATGATCGTCGGAGTCTTGGTGTTTTTCTTCGCCTCTTCAAACGCTGCGGCGATATCCTCTTTCTTCATGACGCGGATGCCTTTTGCGCCGTAACTCTCAGCCAATTTGATAAAATTCGGCGTGTATTCCGGGTACTCTTCTCCGTCTGTTCTGCGGGAAAGTGCACCGGCGCGCAGGTTTGTCATGCTGTACCGTTTGCCGTAAAACAGCTTCTGCCACTGGCGTACCATGCCGAGGTATTCATTATTGAAGATACACAGGATGACCGGCAGCTCCTCGAGAACGGCAGTTGCCAACTCCTGAATATTCATCTGCATACCTCCGTCACCGGAAATCGCGATGACCGGTTTGTCCGGGTTGCCGATTTTTGCTCCGATCGCGCCCGGAAGGCCGTATCCCATCGTTCCAAGGCCGCCGGACATGATGATCTGGCGGTTTTCGGTAATGTCGACGTACTGACTTGTCAGCATCTGGTGCTGTCCGACGTCGGTGACGATAATCGCATCGTCAAACTGCTCGTTGATCGCGTTGAAAATATCGAGCGGTCCCATCACGCCGTTCAGGCGCATCGTCAGCGGATGCTCGTTCTTCCAGGCATCGATCTGGGCAAGCCATTTCGATGTAGAGCATGGCTCTACGTACTCTGCCATCTTCGTGATCGCCTCTTTTGCATCGGCTACGATCGGGATATCGACATGGATGTTTCGAGAGATCGAAGCGGTGTCTATGTCGATGTGGACGATCTGCGCGTGCGGGGCAAATTCATGCAGCTTTCCGGTGATACGGTCATTGAAACGTGTTCCGATCGAGAACAGCAGATCGCACTCGCTGACTGCCATATTCGCCGCATACGCGCCGTGCATGCCAAGGTTTCCGATGAACAGCGGGTGTTTCGTGGAGATCGCGCCGCGTCCCATAACGGTTGTGACAACCGGCACCTGTGTTTTCTCGACCACTTCGCGGAACACTTCCTGCGCATGTGCGATGTTGACGCCGCCTCCGGCAAGAAACAGCGGGCGTTTTGCTTTTGCGAGCATTTTCAGCGCACGTTTTAACTGGCCGATGTGTACGCTGGTGTTCGGTTTGTAGCCGCGGATGTTGACGTTCTTCGGATACTCTGCGCTGCCGAGCTCTGCCATGACATCTTTTGGAAGATCAATGAGCACCGGGCCCGGTTTTCCGGTGCGGGCGATGTAAAAGGCTTCTTTGATGATGCGTCCGAGATCTTCACGGTTTCTTACCGTCACGCCGTATTTCGTGATGCTGCGGGTGATGCCGACGATATCAACCTCCTGAAATGCATCGTTTCCGATAAGGTGGCGGGCTACCTGTCCGGTGAAGCAGACAAGCGGAACGCTGTCGTAGTTTGCCGTTGCAAGACCGGTGACCAGGTTGGTTGCACCAGGGCCGCTGGTAACGAGGCATACGCCGACTTTTCCTGTCGTTCTCGCATAGGCATCCGCCTCATGCACCAGCGCCTGCTCGTGGCGCGGCAGAACGATTTTGATTTCATCCTGTTTGTAAAGCTCATCGCTGATATCAATGGTGCAGGCTCCCGGATAACCGAAGAGATACTCGACACCCTCCTCCTTCAGAGCCTTTACCAGAAGTTTGTTTCCTGTAATCTGTTTCATATGAAAACCTCCTGTTCTAAATTTGCTGCATAAAAAATCCCCGAACATAAAACACCTTTTCTGTGCCTTACGTTCAGGGAGAATGTTTCCATCCACGGTACCACCTGAATTCCAGAAGAATACGCTTCTGCTCATTCCGTACAGGATTTAACTTTTTTCATCCGATACGGCATCCCGGTAACGTGGGAACTACGTTGGAGCCTACTTGGAAAACATTGCTGTCCGCTTTTTCTGTTCAGTCCACTGCTCGAGGGCTACTTCCGCAGGCACGCTCACGGAGATTCTCACCAGCCATCTCCTCTCTTTGCTTTGCGCCGCCAGGTACTCCTCCCTGTCACTGCATTTTAGGTTTTGTTTTTTCTTAAATTACTGTCTATTATAGTCGGAAATGCCGCTCGTTGTCAATCGTTTCGCGCCCTTTTCTTGACTTTTCGCCCTGCGTGTGCTTTACTTAATCAGGTTTGTCTAATTAAAATAAGGAGTTTATACCCATGATGATTACATACACACAGGAAGAACTCTCTTCCATTGTCCACGCATTTGCTTTCCCGGGAACGATTACAGACTGGACGCCGCACGGGAACGGCCATATCAACGATACGTTTCTGGTGCGCTCTACCGAAAACGGCGTCCTCCGCAAATCGATTCTGCAGCGCATGAACCGCACCGTTTTCCACAATCCAACGGAGCTGATGCAGAATATTGCACAGGTAACATCATTTCTGCGGAAAAAAATCACAGCCGCAGGAGGAGATCCATTCCGCGAGACGCTGAACCTGATTCCGACGACAGACGATGCCTGGTTTTTCGTCGATGAGCGCGGAGAATTCTGGCGCGCATTTCTCTTTATTTCCAATGCGTCCTGCTATAATGCCGTGACAGATCCAAAGCTGTTTTACGAGACCGGTAATGCTTTCGGCCGCTTCCAGCAGATGCTCTCCGATTTTCCGTCCGCCTCTCTTTTCGAGACGATCCCGGATTTCCACAACACACCGCTCCGCTACCAGGCGCTTTTACAGGCGGCACAGGCGGATCCGAAAGGACGGCTGAAAAACGTTTCGGATGAGATGGCGTTTTTCCTCGACCACGCAGACGATTACGGCGTAGCCGAGCGCATGAAGGCCTCGGGCGAGCTGCCGCTCCGCGTAACGCACAACGATACGAAGCTGAACAACATTATGATTGATGACAAAACCGGCGAGGGCATCTGCGTCATTGACCTTGACACCGTGATGCCGGGCCTGTCGGCCTACGATTTCGGCGACTCCATCCGCACCGGTGCCAACGACTGCGCCGAGGACGAACCTGACCAGAGCAAAGTCCATTTTGACCTGCATCTGTACGAAGTGTTCGCCAAAGGGTATCTCTCCACTGCCGGGGCATCCATGAGCATGGCAGAAAAAAAGAGCCTTGCATGGGGTGCAAGGCTCATGACGCTGGAATGCGGCATCCGTTTTCTGACTGACTATCTGGAGGGCGACCATTATTTCCATATTGCTCGCCCGGATCACAACCTCGACCGCGCCCGCACCCAGTTCACACTGGTGCGGCAGATGGAAGAGGTTTTCGATCAGATGCTGGAAATCGTCTGCCCGGACAATCACTGATTTCGCAATCTCCTCCATTCGGATACAGCAAGAAGCATGGACGCTCTCCTTTTCGGGGGCGTCCATGCTTCTTTTTACAGCTTATCCCCGATAATGTGCAGCGTGATGTGATTCTGGAGATCATTCACAAGCATAAGGACTACCTTACCTCTCTGGAAGCCGCACTCGCAGATGTTAAAGACCAGACAGCATAACATCAGGCAC
>OHYB01001114.1_pt1 | contig 10618 bp, 9 predicted proteins | sample 1580181 | NCBI WGS metagenome assembly OHYB01 (sample SAMEA3882510, study PRJEB24775) | human gut metagenome | biome: human-associated habitat; feature: intestine environment; material: feces | place: Netherlands | collected 2009/2010
GCCGCACCTCGCTCGCCGTATCGGCACTTAGAATTATGCGGTATTGCCTTTACTTCAAATCTGTATCGTATACATAAAAGAGGCTGTTGCACTTGGTTCTTTCCGCTGTGCAACAGCCCTTTCCGGTATGTTGCAATGTGACCGCGCGATAGCAGTTCATTATTTTAAGAATTGTTTGAAGCAAAGCGGCAGTTTCCTGTCGTTTTTCCCTTATAGCGATGGTTTTACACTTTGCACCTGTTCCACGATTTTTCGCACTTGATTTTCGCAAGTCTGCCAGTCGCCGGCAGCGGCAGCAGCAGCTTTGGGCATCTGGGCACTGGCTATGCCGCGAGGCGTTCAAGCTGAACTACCCCCTTTGCAAGGCAGGACTGGAAAGTCCCAAGACCACCTACGCCCGCTATCTGCTGGCCAAAAACGGCGGCAAAATCATCTCGGACGACGAGCAAAAGACGGTTTTCCTGCTTTGCAATGCCGCCATCGAGGCTCGCGTGATCAGCCTGCCGGACCCCGCTATGAGCATCACCGGCATGATCTGCAACGGCGGCAAACAGGGCTGCACGATGAAGGGTGTTGTGGCCGTGGATGCAGCTTGGCAGGCTGTAGGTATGGCAATGCAGGACGTTTTCATATATAATGTACATAGGATCAACGGCGCGACGCCGGAGGAAACTATGCGCAACATGGGCCGCATCGCCTTCCCCGGCATGGCAGCACCGAAAAGACCATTGTGGACGTTCTCAGCGACAAAAAGATGGAGTAAGGAGAAAAAGCCCTATGGATAAGAGCGGAAAGATTTATAAGACTTATGTTCAGACCCTGAAAGAAGAACTTATCCCTGCAATGGGCTGCACCGAGCCCATTGCCATCGCCTACGCTGCGGCCAAGGCCCGCGAGGTGCTGGGCTGTGAGCCGGACCTCGTGAAAATCGGCGTCAGCAACAACATCATCAAAAACGTCAAGAGCGTTGTCGTGCCCAATACGGACGGAATGAAAGGCATCGAGGCTGCCGCCGTGGCAGGCATCCTCGGCGGAAATGCTGCCAAAGAGCTGGAAGTCATCTCGGAGGTCACAGCAAACCAGAAAGCTGCCATGCGGCGTTTCCTGTCCAATGTTCCCATCTCGGTGGAGGCCATAGACAACGGCATTATCTTTGACATTATCATCGCCCTGTACTGCGGCACGGATTCTGCTGTCGTCCGCATCAGCCAGTACCACACCAACATTGTCTACATCAAGAAAAATGATGAGGTTCTGCTGGACAACACGGCTAGGCAGACCTCGGCCGCCTGCAATACGGAGGCGGAAAGCGGCCTGACGAACCGCAGCCTGCTGACGATCGCCAATATCTACGGCTTTGCCGAGACCTGCGACCTGGACGATGTGCGCCCGCTGCTGGACACCCAGATTTTGTACAACACCCAGATTTCCGAGGAAGGGCTGCTGGGGGACTACGGCGCGAATGTCGGCTCCACCTACCTGAAATTTTACGGCAACGATGTGCGCAACCGCGCTATTGCCAAGGCTGCGGCGGGTTCCGACGCGCGCATGAGCGGCTGTGAGCTGCCCGTCGTCATCAACTCCGGCAGCGGCAACCAGGGCATTACGGTGTCGGTCCCGGTCATTGAGTACGCCAAGGCGCTGGCCTGCCCCAAGGAGAGGCTGTACCGCGCGCTGGTGCTCTCGAACCTGATCGCCATCCATGAAAAGACTGGTATCGGACGTCTGTCCGCCTACTGCGGTGCGGTCAGCGCCGGGTGTGCCGCCGGGTGTGCTATTGCTTACTTACAGGGGGCGGATCTGAAAGCTGTCTCCCACACCCTCGTCAACGCGCTGGCCATCGTGTCCGGTATCATCTGCGACGGCGCCAAGCCCAGCTGCGCGGCCAAGATTGCCTCCAGCGTCGAGGCTGGGATTCTGGGCTACCACATGTACCAGAACGGCCAGCAGTTCCGCGGCGGCGACGGCATCGTCAGCAAGGGCGTGGAGAACACCATCCGCAACATCGGTATGCTGGGCCACGACGGCATGCGGGAGACTGATAAGGAGATCGTCAAGATCATGATGCAGAAGCCGTGAGGTGTCATTATGAAATTTACCAAAATGCATGGTCTGGGCAATGACTATATCTTCGTGGACTGCTTTGCGGAGACGGTCACAGACCCCAGCCGCACCGCGCAGCTGTTGAGCCCGGCGCATTTCGGCGTAGGGGCAGATGGCCTGATTTTAATCGAGCCGTCGGCAAAAGCCGACTGCCGTATGCGGATGTTCAACGCCGACGGCACCGAGGGGCGGATGTGCGGCAACGGTATCCGCTGCGTCGGCAAATATATGTATGACCACGGGCGGGCCGTCAAGGCGGAAATCACGGTGGAGACGCTGGACGGTATCAAGACGCTGCAAATCATCCCCGAAAACGACAAGGCCGCCAAAATCCGGGTGGACATGGGCGTGCCGGTGCTGGAATCCCCGCAGCCGGAAAAAATCACAGTAGCCGGGAGCGAGTGGGAATTTTCCGCCGTGGATGTCGGCAGCCCCCACGCCGTGTATCTGGTGCCCAACTGTGAGGAGGTGCCGCTGGAGAAGATTGGCGTCCTGTTCGAGCATGCCGCCCGCTTTCCGAATCGCGTCAACAGCGAATTTGTCCAGATCCTTGACCGTACTCATCTGCGGATGCGTGTCTGGGAGCGCGGCAGCGGAATCACTCTGGCCTGTGGGACCGGAGCCGTGGCAAGCGTTGTTGCCAGCCATGCGCGGGGCCTGACAGACGCTTCTGCGGAAGTGCAGATGGACGGCGGTGCCCTGCGCATTGAGATCGACGACACCACAGGACACACCTTCATGACCGGCCCGGCAGTTGAGGTATTTCAGGGTGAGACCACTCTTGTGGATTGAGAAAGGAGTTTGAACAGGATGCAGATTCGGACTGCTGTTCCCGCAGACTTGCAGGGAATCGTAAATATTGAGGCAGAATGCTTCCCTGCTGCGGAAGCCGCCACCGAAGCCAGTCTATCCGGCAGATTGGCGTTTTATCCCAATCACTTCTGGGTGCAGCTGGATGGCGACCGAATGATCGGCTTTGTCAACGGCATGGTCACAGATGAACCTGACCTCCGGGATGAGATGTATGAGGATGCTTCTCTACACAACGAAAACGGTGCGTGGCAGATGATTTTTGGTGTAGATACCATCCCGGAATATCGCTGCCGCGGCTGTGCAGCTGCCTTGCTGAACCATGTCATCTGCGAAGCGAAAGCGCAAGGGAGAAAGGGCCTTGTGCTCACCTGCAAAGACAAACTGGTACACTATTACGCCAAGTTTGGTTTTGTGAGCGAGGGCGTTTCCGGTTCTACCCACGGAAATGTGGTCTGGTATCAGATGCGGCTGCGGTTTTGATTTTTACTGGGGTTGGGAGAACCACAGGGGGGTGTTGGGATGATTTTGCAGACAGGGTTTCGCACGGATATCCCGGCATTTTACAGTGAGTGGTTTGCCAACCGGCTGCGGGCCGGGTATGTGCTGGTACGCAACCCCTACAACCCCCAGGCTGTGACGCGGTACGAGCTGAACCCGGACATGGTGGATTTGATCGGCTTCTGCACCAAAAATCCCGCGCCGATGCTGCAGAAGATGGATCTGCTGCGTTCCTATGGACAGTACTGGTTCGTCACCATCACACCCTATGGGCCTGAGATTGAGCCGCATGTGCCGCCGAAAAAGACCGTACTGTGTGATTTTGTTGCCTTATCCGAGATTGTCGGCCCGGACAGCATCGGCTGGCGGTATGACCCGATTTTTCTTTCCGACACCTATACGGTTGAACGCCACATTCAGGAGTTCACCCGCATGGCAGCAGTGCTGGCCGGACACACCCACACCTGCGTTATCAGCTTTATTGATCTGTACGAGAAAGTGCGGCGCAATTTTCCGCAGGTGCAGGGTGTCTCCCGTGCCGACCGGCTCACGCTGGGCAAGGCTTTTGTGGAGATTGGGCGGCAGTACGGCCTTACGATACGTCCCTGTGCCGAGGGAGACGAACTGGCCCCTTATGGCGCGGATTGCAGCGGCTGCATGACCCAGCAGATTTTTGAAACCGCGCTGCATCGTCGCCTGCACCTGCCGCCGGGTAAAAACTCCCGCAAAGAGTGCGCCTGCTTTATGACCGCCGACATCGGCGCATACAACACCTGTGGCCACCTGTGCCGCTACTGCTACGCCAACTACAGCAAGGAGCTGGTGACGCAGAATATGCGGCAGCATGACCCGCAGTCCCCTTTTTTAATAGGGCACAGCCTGCCGGGCGATGTCATCCACCAGGCGCAGCAGGAAAGCTGGGTGGAGAATCAGCTTTCGCTGTTTGATCTTTTATAAAACCGGAGTGGAGAACAGGTTTCTGCATACACAGCGGGCATAGCCCATAGAGGGCTGGAAATTTTGCGGCAAAAAGTATATACTTACGGTATGGAATGTCCGCAAAAATGTAAGGGGGAATTCTACCATGGATTTTGCACAGGTGATCAAAGACCGCTATTCTTGCAAGAAGTACGATGGCAAGCCTGTCACAGCAGAGCAACTGAGCAGCATTCTGGAGGCTGGCCGCCTGGCCCCCACCGCCAAGAACCTGCAGGAGCAGCATATTTATGTTGTCCAGTCCGCCGAGGGGCTGGCCAAAATTGACAAGCTCACTCCCTGCCGCTATGGCGCACCCACGGTGCTGGTAGTGGCCTTTAACAAGGACAGCGTGTTCACCTACCCCGGCGGCAAGCACAGTTCCGGCGCTGAGGATGCCGCCATCGTGGCTACCCACCTGATGCTGGCCGCCACCAATGCCGCGGTAGATAGCTGCTGGATCAACTTCTTCGACCCCGAAGCTGCCGCCAAAGCGCTTGGCCTGCCGGAGAATGAGGAAGTACTGATGCTGCTGGACTTGGGTCATGCCGCTGAGGATGGCAAGCCCCTGCCGAACCACAGTTCCCGCAAAGCGCTCACTGAGACCGTAAGTTACCTTTGATAGAAAGCACCCATGAAACAGAAAAATCCAAGGATTTTCCCCATCCTCTAGTAAAATGACTTTCCTTCGCCCTACATTCAGCCTTTGCCGCATCAGCATCTTTTTTCGCAAAGCGCGCCGAATCACAGAGCGCTTTGCCTTTTTAAAGTGTATTTTCTATTATAGTACGGCTGCATGCTGTGTAAAAGCAGGGCAGCCGTTCTGTTTTGTTGATTTTTTAGGGGGCTGCGGCTCTTTTTTGTATCACTCTTGTAGCAAAACAGCGATATTTCTATCAAGTAGCTTATAAATTTTTCAAACTCGACAAAAAGAGCTTGCCATTTTGCGGCACATATTGTATATTAAATTTCAAATAACAGTGTTTCTTGCACACATTTTATTTTGCTGTGTAACCCTGTTTGCTGTAAGAGCCTTTTTCACAGATTTTCAGACATCTTACAATGTGTTGCTTCCCCCTTCATTGGGATAGTATAAAAATTTTATTGTTTGGAGGAGTATCTATGTTAATCGTTGTGTTGGTTGTTCTCTGTGTCGCGTCTCTCGCTGCCGCCGTGCTGCAGACCATGCGCCTGCGCACCTTGCAGCAAAAGATGGACGCACTCCGCCAAAATGTGGAGCAAGAGGTTCGCAAGCAGGAGGCACTGTGGCACGACATGGTCCACGACCTGCGCAATCCGGCCGCCTGCATGTATTCGCTGGCCCAGCTCATCCAGGAAAACCGCAACGGCGACCCGGAGCAGCTGAACCACTTTCTGGACGAGATGCACAAATCGTCCTCGAAAGTATTGCAGGTCATGGCCGACCAGGTACCGCCACCGCCGGATATGAGGGTTGTGTTTGGTGATGCCCCTGCGCCATCGGAGACTGGCGATACGATTGAGCAGAAAAAGTAATAGCATACATAAATAATATAAACCCGCCCCTTTCCTGGCCTACCAAAGCCAAATGGGGCGGGTTTATGTTATTGTTGGATCGTAGAGAGATCGTGCGGTTCAAAGTTTTATTTGGGCAGCTGGATCTCCGGCATCAGCTCGTCGGAGACGACTTGCAGCATTTCTTCCAGTTTAGCCAGGTCATCGGGGCTGAAGCGCTGTTTAGCGCGCTCCATGACCAGGTGCAGGTAGGAATAGCTGATGTTGTAGTAATCAATGTACTTTTGGGTTGGGCGCAGACGGTATTCGCGTTTGTCGGTAGTAGACCGGATGCGCTCGACATAGCCTTTTTTAACCAGCGAGTTGATCTTATAGGCAGCGTTGGGGGTGGAAAGGTTCATCATGTGGCTGAACTGCGCGATCGTAGGTTCGCCTAATGCCATGATAACTTCCATGCAGAAAGATTCTACAGTCGTCAGCGTAGCTTCGCGGTCCTCGAATCGGCTGAAGATCTGCTTATAGAAATGCAGCTTGAATTTGGTATATACCTGTCCGAATGTCTGGTCCAGCATGGCGAGAATCCCCCTGTAGGTTAATGGCTTTATTATAGCACAATCCGCCATGCAAAACCAGCCCTCAGGCATCCGCGAGAACAAACGTTAGTTCGGCGTTGGCCGCGCGCACGCCGTCCACCCAGGCGGTAGCCTTACCGATACCTACCGGACCATGCTGTTCTACCAGTTCACATTCCAAAGTCAGTACATCGCCGGGCACGACCTGACGGCGGAAGCGGGCGTTTTTCACACCGCCGAACAAGGCGAGCTTTCCACGGTTTTCCGACAGGCTTAATGCGGCCACCGCGCCGGTTTGGGCAAGCGCCTCTAGAATCAGCACACCAGGCATGACCGGGTGGCCGGGAAAATGCCCCTGAAAAAACGGTTCTGTGCGGGTCACGCATTTGACGCCCCGCGCCCATTGGCCAGGGGTGTAGTCCAGAATCTTATCCACCAAAGCGAACGGGTAACGGTGCGGCAGAATTTTTTCGATCTCAGCCGCCGTCAGGGTCCGGGGCGGTTCATTGGGTGTATAGTTCATCCTCATCCCTCCCAGCGTTTGAACACCACACAGGCGTTGTGACCGCCAAAGCCCAGGCTGTCGCTCATAGCGTACTCCACCTGCGCTGCGCGGCCCTGGTTGGGGATATAATCAAGATCCAGCTCGGGGTCAGGCTCTTGTAAATTGATGGTAGCGGGCAAAAAGGCGTCGTGCAGGGCCAGCGCGGTAAATACGCCCTCTACTCCGCCGGCACCGCCCAGCAGATGGCCGGTCATCGACTTGGTAGAAGACACGGCCAGTTTGTACGCGTGGCCGCCGAACACCGTTTTGATGGCGGCCGTCTCACAACTGTCGTTCAGGTGAGTGGATGTTCCGTGGGCGTTGATGTAGCCGATCTGTTCAGGCGCCACCCCGCCATCGGCCAGCGCCAGCCGCATGCAGGCCGCACCACCTGTGCCGCCTGGTGCCGGGGCGGTAAAGTGATAGGCATCACAGTTGGCGCCATAGCCAACAACCTCGGCATAAATTTTGGCACCGCGTGCCCGGGCAGCTTCCAACTCTTCCAGCAGCAGTACACCGCTGCCCTCGCCCATCACAAAACCGCTGCGGCGGGCATCAAAAGGAATCGAGGCACGGGCCGGGTCATCCGCCGTGCAAAGGGCTTTCATGCTGGCAAAGCCGCCCACACCCAGCAGACTGATGCAGCTTTCGCTGCCGCCGCAGAGCATGCGGTCCTCGTACCCATCGCGGATGCGATGGAACGCATCGCCGATTGCATTCGTGCCGCCTGCGCAGGCGGTGGTGGGGCAGCTGCACATGCCCTGCAAGCCAAAACGGATGGCAATCTGTCCCGCCGCCATATTGCCGATGGACATAGGGACAAAATAGGGGCTGACTTTTTCAAAACCACGCTGCTGGCCGCGGGTATGTTCTTCCTCGATCGTGGGCAGGCCGCCGATGCCGCTGGAAAGAATAACCCCGAATCGTGTGCGGTCAATTTCTTCCAGTGCAAGGCCGCTGTCGCCAATCGCTTCCTCGGCGGCGGCTACGGCGAACTGGGTAAAGCGCGCCATTTTGCGGGCTTCGCGCTTGTCAATGCGTTCGGCAGGGTCAAAGTTCTTGACTTCTGCGGCCAGTTTCACTTTAAAATCGGCCGTGTCAAAAGCGGTAATTGGCTCAACGGCACAGCGGCCATCCTTAATGGCGGCCCAGCTTTCTGCCACCGTATTGCCGGTAGGGTTTACTGTGCCAAGGCCGGTGATAACGACCCTGCGTTTCTTTTCTGTTTTCATAGCACACCTCACATTCCCATTCCACCGTCAACGCAGAGAACCTGGCCGGTAATGTAACCGGCTTGCTCCCCCGCCAGGAAAGCCACCGCTGCCGCAACATCCCCGGCATGGCCGATTTTACCTGCCGGGATGGCTGCCGTGGCAGCCGCGCGGGCAGCTTCCGGCATGGCAGCGGTCATATCCGTTGCTATAAAGCCGGGTGCTACCGCATTGGCGGTGATATTGCGGGCGGCATACTCTTTGGCAACGCTTTTCGTCAGGCCAATCAGCCCCGCCTTGCTGGCCGCGTAGTTAGCCTGGCCCGCGTTGCCGTGCAGCCCGACCACACTGCTGACGCTTACAATGCGCCCATACCGCTGGTGCATCATAAAGCGGGTGGCCGCCTTAGTGCAAAAAAATGCCCCTTTCAGGTTGGCGGCAAGCACGTTGTCAAAATCAGCTTCGGTCATGCGCAGCAGCAATTTGTCGGCGGTAATGCCCGCGTTGTTGACAAGCACGTCGATCCGTCCAAAAGCGGCAACGGTATCTTCCACCAGTTTCTGGCAGGCTTCGGGGGTGCGTACATCCGCCTGCAGCGTGATGGCCTGCACACCAAGGGCGCGGCAGTTTGCGGCAGTTTCCTCGGCAGCGGCGGCACTGCCGGCGTAGTTGACGGCGATGTTCACGCCGTTTTCGGCCAGCGCCAGGCAGATGGCCCGGCCGATGCCTTTGGCCCCGCCTGTAACCAGGGCGGCACGGCGCAGGGTTTCGGTTTGCGGCATGGTCAGGCTCCTTTCATAGTGCGCAGCAACTGTTGCAGCTGCGTGGCAGTTTCCACCGGGTAGCACGAGATGGCACTTCCTACGGTCTTTTTAACAAAACCGGTCAGCACCCTGCCAGGGCCGATCTCAATGGCGGTGTCCACGCCCAATTCTACCAGGCGGCGGATGGTCGCTTCCCAACGCACGCCGGACTGCACCTGTTTTTCCAGCAGCGCGGCAATGGTGTCGCTTTCCGCCATCTCGTGCCCCAGGCAGTTGAACAGCACGGGGAGCTGCATCGGCGCAAAGCGGATGGCGCTAAATTTCTCTCTCAGCGCGTCCCCGGCCGGGTGCATCAACGAGGTATGGAACGGGCCACTGACGTTCAGCGGCAGGCAGCGCCGTGCCCCGGCAGCAAGCGCCAGCGCGGCAGCTTTGTCCACCGCGGCTTTGTCACCGCCAATGACCAACTGGCCTGGGCAGTTGTAGTTGCAGATCTGCACAATGCCCTCGTCGGCAGCTGTATCGCAGAATGCCTGCAAGGGAGCTTCGTCCAGCCCCAAAACGGCTGTCATTCCGCAAGTGTGCCCGGACGCAGCCGCGGCCATCGCCTTACCGCGAAAAGCCGTTAAGGCAACCGCCGTCCGCACATCAAACACCCCCGCACAGGCCAGGGCAGAATACTCTCCCAAAGACAGCCCCGCCGCATAATCCGGTGTAACACCTGCCTCCCGCAGTACGGCAGTAAGGCCAGCGGCAAACGCCGTCATGCAGGGCTGGGTGTATTGGGTCTCGTTCAGTACGCCTGTTGTGTCCGTAAAGCAGACTTCTTTCAAATCAAAATCCACTGCTGCCGCAGCTTCGTCAAAAGCGGCGCGGAACGCCGGGAAAGCCTCGTAAAGGTCCTGGCCCATACCGGCGTGCTGGCTGCCCTGCCCGGCGTATAAAAATGCTAGTTTCATAAGGTGATCTCCTTGTGCAGCCCGTCGATGCAGTTTTTGGCATCGCTTACCATGGCGGCAAAAATTTCTTCCACCGGGCGGACTTCGTGCAGCAGCCCTGCTGCCTGCCCTGCCATCAGGCTGCCATTCTCGGTATCGCCATCAAATACAGCCTTGCGCAGACTGCCTAAAGTAAAGCGCTCCAGCTCCATTTTGTCAGTTCCTGCCTTTTCCTGGCGGACATACTCACGGCTCATGCGGTTTTTCAGCACGCGCACGGGGGTGCCGCTGATACGGCCGGTCACGATGGTATCACTGTCGCGGGCTTTCAGCAGGGCTTCTTTGTAGTTTTCATGGATTGGGCACTCGATGCTCGCCAACAGACAGGTGCCGACCTGCACACCGCAGGCCCCCAGCGCCAGTGCTGCAGCCAACCCGCGCCCGTCCGCAATGCCGCCTGCTGCGATCACCGGCACGTGAACAGCATCCACGACCTGCGGAACCAGGGCCATCGTGGTCATCTCGCCCACGTGGCCGCCGCTCTCGGTGCCCTCGGCAATAACGGCGTCAATGCCAAGCGGTTCCAGATGTTTGGCCAAAATTGCCGCTGCCACCACGGGGATGACCGTGATGCCGGCTGCTTTCCACGCGGCCATGTACTTTCCCGGATTTCCTGCCCCGGTGGTGACGATCTTTACGCCTTCTT
>OHYB01001124.1_pt1 | contig 10492 bp, 8 predicted proteins | sample 1580181 | NCBI WGS metagenome assembly OHYB01 (sample SAMEA3882510, study PRJEB24775) | human gut metagenome | biome: human-associated habitat; feature: intestine environment; material: feces | place: Netherlands | collected 2009/2010
ATGACCACCTGCTCGGGCACCAGCGTATCCAGCAGACCCGCCGGGCCGCAGAGAGTCACGTTCATCAGCCGCTCGGTCTGCACGGTCAGGGTATAGGTGGAGGGCAGATTGACCACCTGCACGCAGCTGGCGGGCAGGTTCATGGTTTTGGTCTCGAGCTTGGAGCTGTCGAAACTGACCGTGATGCTGGAAATGTTGTCCAGCAGGCGGATGTTGCCCGGCAGCTCGATGGGCAGCTCATACACCTTGTTCAGCGCAAAGGTGGAAAGATCGATGGTGCCCACAGACAGGGTAGAGAGCTTTTCGATCTGGCTCTCGGGCCCGGCGACATTCAGGGTCTGCTTGCTCAGGGAGTAGACCAGCACCGAAGGATCAAAATTCCGGGGCGCGTTGATAAAGCTGACCGACACGGGCAGGGTGGCCATCTTGTAGACCTCCAGCGTGACCTCCACACTGGACTCCTCCAGATTCGTGTATTCAAACTTGACCTCACTGCCGCTCTTGGTATAAAAGCGCAGGGCGGTGTCCAGCGTGACAGAATCGGTGAGCTCCCCCTTGTGGGTCACCTCGGCGGTGCAGGTCTCCACCTTATCGATCTCAGTGCTGGGGCCGGAGAGGGTCACTGTCTCCTTGGAGAGCTCGGTGCCATAGAGGATATAGCCGTCCGCAATGGTCAGGTAGTTGGTGGTCACGGTGATGGGCACCGTTTTCTCCTCCACCACGTCAAACACCACGTCCACGCTGTTATCGCCGCCCTCAATGGAAACGGACACACCATTGAGCAGGGTGTTCACGCCCCGCACCTGCAGGTGCAGGGTCTTTTCGCCGCTGTCCCGCACGCCGGACCAGTCCGGGTAGACCACGAAATCAGAGGAAGTCAGGCTGCCGATGGTGTAGCCATCGCCCGAGAGCTTCAGGCTGACGTACTTTTCCGGCGCGCTGACGATGCTCAGGCCCCGGGAGGTGTACGCGGCGGAATCATAGGTAAAATCCACCGGCACGTTGTTGATGGTGCGGGTGGTGCCGGGCTGGACGATGATGGTGACCACCATCCATGCCACAATGGCACCCACGATGGCCAGCAGCAGCCGAATGCGGCGGTCGTCCAGAATGCTCTTGGTGTGCTGGATGGCAGGCTTTGTGCCGTTGGTACGATTGCTGCTCACTGCTGCTCATCCTCCTCTTTCTGGTTCATCCAGTTCAGCAGGCTCTTGACCTTGCCGCGCCAGCCGTCGGCAGCTGCCTTTTCGCTGGCGGTCTCCTTGGGGATCATCTCATCCACCAGCCGGGTGTACAGGGTCTGGCGATCAAAGTGGCGGATCAGCACACCGTTCTTTGCCATGGAGATGATGCCGGTCTCCTCACTGACCACAACGGCAATGGCATCCGAATTCTCCGCAATGCCCAGGCAGGCGCGGTGGCGGGTGCCCATATCCTTGCCCAGATCCAGGTTGTTGGACAGGGGCAGCACACAGCCCGCCGCCTTGATGCGGCCATTCTCAATGATGGCGGCACCGTCGTGCAGGGGGGTGCCCTCGTAGAAGATGGTGCCCAGCACCTCCAGATTGACGGCACTGTTCACGGGTGTGCCGGTGCGCACGATCTCAGAGAGGTTGGTGTTGCGCTCCAGCACGATCAGGGCACCGGTCTTGGTCTCGGAAAAGCGCTCGGCGGCATCGCAGATGGCAATGATGGCGCTGCGCCAGGCCCCCTTGAAGCTGGGGTCATTGTAGCGGCCCTTGATGTTGAAGAGCTTGCCCGCCCACTGGTCGGTCTGGCCCATCCGCTCCAATGCGCGGCGGATCTCCGGTTGGAACAGGACCACCAGCGTCAGCAGGCCGACCTGCAGCAGCGAGTTCAGCAGCCAGGTGACGGTGCGCATGTTCAGCACGTTGGCCACCAGATAGACCGCCAGCACCAGCAGCGCGCCCTTGGCCAGCTGCCCGGCGCGGGTGCGGTTGATGATGCCCAGCAGCTGGTAGATCAGGAAAGCAATGATGACGATATCCAGCAGATCGGCCAGCTTGAAGGTCTGGAAATTGGCGATGATCGAATTCAGAGTCATCAGAGTGTCTCTCCCGTTACAGCTTCTCGATCAGGGCGACAGCATGGGCGGCAATGCCCAGGCCCTCGCCGGTAAAGCCCAGATGCTCCTCGGTGGTGGCCTTGACGCTCACAGCATCCACCGGCATCCCGAAGGCTGCGGCCAGATTTTCCCGCATGGCGGGGATGTAGGGAGCCAGCTTGGGCTTCTGGCAGAGCAGGGTGGAATCGATGTTCACGATCTTCCAGCCCTTCTCCCGCATGATGCGTGCCACATGCTGCGCCAGCTGCAGGCTGTCGGCACCGGCGTAGGCGGGGTCGGTATCCGGGAAGTGCTTGCCGATGTCGCCCAGCGCGGCGGCACCCAGCACAGCGTCCATCACGGCGTGGGCCAGCACATCGGCATCCGAGTGGCCCAGCAGGCCCTTTTCAAAAGGCACCTCCACGCCGCCCAGGATCAGCTTGCGGTCCTCGACCAGACGGTGAACATCATAACCATGACCAATGCGCATATCATTTCCTTCTTTCTGTTCGGCGCGGGGCAAATCCTCCCGCGTTGTGATCTTCAGATTGGCGTAATCCCCCTGGGTCAGCTGCACCGGGCGGCCGGTCAGTTCAAACAGGCTGCAGTCATCGGTGACCAGGCGGGCTTTTTCCGCATCCAGCTCGTCCAGCGCATCCAGATACGCCGCGCGGTCGAAGCACTGGGGGGTCTGCACCGCATACAGGGTGCTGCGGTCAGGGGTAGCGTGCACCGCGCAGTCCGGGGGCACGGTTTTGCCATCGCCCCGGGCGGCGGCTTTGATGGTATCCTTCACCGGCACCGCCGGGGCTGCTGCGCCGCACCGGGCGGCGGCTTCCAGCGCCGCCGTAATGACCGACGCACTCACAAAGGGGCGGGCGGCATCGTGCACTGCCACCAGCTCTCCGTGCGCTGCCAGCACGCCGTTTTTTGCGCTCTCGGCGCGGGTAGCCCCGCCCGCTACGATCTGCACAGGCTTTGGGCAGTCCATCGCCTGCTGCGCCACAAACTCCCGGTTTTTGCCTGCCACCAGCACAAGCTCGGTGATCTGCGGGCACTGGGCAAAGGCGCGGATACTGCGGTGCAGCACCGTTTCGCCTCCCAGATCAAAACTGAGCTTATCAAAACCCATGCGGGTCGAGGAGCCCGCCGCCACCAATACCACCGATACAGTTTTTTCCATCTCTTCCACCTACCCTGTTGCTGTGCTGCGCTGCACGCCCACAGCTGCTTATAATAAACCATGTTTTATTATAGCGTATCACAGCGCAAACTTCAACCGATTTTACACAGCAAAAGTGCATCCGTGCTGCATATTTCCTCTTAAGCCTTCACCCCTTGGGGGGAAGGTGGCGCGCAGCGCCGGATGAGGGGTAATTCCGGCAGCAGCGCCCTCATCAGTCACCTGCGGTGACAGCTTCCCCCGTCCGGGGGAAGCCTTTTTCGGAAAATTGATTTCAATGCCGACAAATGGAAAAGGAGAAAAATCGGATGAAACAGGTGATCGTTACCCCCAATGCTCCCGCTGCCATCGGCCCCTATTCGCAGGGCATCGCTGCGGGGCAGACCGTCTATGTATCCGGGCAGCTGCCCATCGATCCGGCCACCGGCCTGATTCCGGAAGGCATCGCCGCCCAGACTGCACAGTCCCTCAAGAACATCCAGGCCATTTTGGCACAGCAGGAGATGACGCTGGCCAATGTGGTCAAGACCACGGTGTTTCTGGCGGACATCAACGATTTTGCAGAGATGAACAAGGTGTACGGCGAGTACTTTGCGCAGCCCTACCCCGCGCGCAGCGCGGTGCAGGTGGGCAAGCTGCCCAAGGACGCTCCGCTGGAGATCGAGTGCATTGCTGTAAAGTAAGTTCCCCCGCACGGGAAGAAAAGAAACGGTGAACCAAATGGATAAACAGATGTTCGTTCGCATCCTGAACAGTGAGATGGAGCTGGCCACCGGCTGTACGGAGCCCGGCGCAGTCGCTCTCACCGCCGCAGAGGCGGGCGCAGCACTCCGCAAGGCGGGCGGCACACGGGTAGAAGCCGTGACCGTCCGCGCCAGCATCAACATTATTAAAAACGCCATGTCGGCAGGCATTCCGGGCACCTCGTATCAGGGCATGGATTACGCCGCCGCCATTGGTGCCGTAGGCGGCGACCCCGTCCACCTGCTGGAGGTCATGAACTATGTGCCCCGGGAGCAGATGGAAGAAGCCGCAGCCCTTGTCAAGGCAGGCAAGGTCAAGGTAGAGGTGGCACAGGTGCCGCAGAAGCTCTACGTTGAGGTGGTTGTTACTGCCGACGGCCACACCGGCCGCGCGGTGGTGCGGGACCTGCACACCAACGTGGTACTGGTGGAGCAGGACGGCGTGGCGACGCTGGACAAGCAGCACGCCGACCCCGCCGCAGCAGGGGACAGCGATGTGGTGACCCCGGAGCAGATCGCAGAGTTTCTGACCGTCCGCTCCATCTGGGATTACTGCACTGAGGAGCTGGACCCCCTGCACGACCCCATCGACATCATCCGCAGCGCCGTACAGGTGAACACGACCATCAGCAACGAGGGTCTTTCCAAGGAATACGGCCTTGCCATTGGCCGCAATCTGGAACTGAACTGCCGCAAGGGTCTGATGACCCGCGACCTGACCACCAACGCCATGGTCATCGCTTCTGCCGGTGCGGACGCCCGCATGGCAGGCGCGCCGGTTTCGGTGGTGGCAAACTCCGGCAGCGGCAATCAGGGCATCACGGCTACCATGCCTGTTGTGGCAACTGCCCGCTGGCTGGACATCGATGAGGAGAAGATGCTCCGCGCCGTGACCCTTTCCAACCTGATTGCGATCCGCATCAAGGCTAAGTTCGGCCGCCTGAGCAACCTTTGCGGTGCAACCGTAGCTGCCACCGGCGCAGCCTGCGGCATTGCCTATCTGCTGGGCGGCGGCTACCACGAGGTATGCTGCACCATCCAGAACATGGTGGGCAACGTCACCGGCATGGTATGTGACGGCGCAAAGGCCGACTGCGCACTGAAGATCTCTACCTGCGTCAACGCCGCCTGTCAGGCAGCTGCCATGGGCGTGCGCGGTGTGCGGGTGCAGAGCACCGACGGCATCGTGGAGCACAATGTGGAATATACGCTGGACAACTTTGCCACTCTGAGCACCCACGGCACCAGCGACAGCGTGATCCTTGATCTGATGCTGAACAAACACCTCCCGGAGACGGAATAAGTCTCCCCACCCAGCCCCTTTCCGGGGAAAAAGAAAGAGGTACTAAAGTTATGAAAAAGCTATTCAATAGTTTGCCCTTCCGGCTTTTGCTGGGCATTTTTGTTGGTATCATCCTTGGCCAGCTGTTCAACGAGAGCACCATGGGCGTTGTGGTGACCCTGCAGTACATCATGGGTCAGCTCATTACCTTCTGTGTGCCGCTGATCATCATCGGCTTCATTGCCCCGTCCATTACAAAGCTGGGCAAAAACGCCTCCCGCCTGCTGGCAGTGGCCATCGTCATCGCCTATGTGTCCTCTGTCTGCGCAGCCTTCATGAGCATGGGCGCAGGCTACGGCCTGATCCCTCACCTGTCCATCGACAACAACGTTGCCGGTCTGCGCGAACTGCCGGGCGTCGTTTTTGAACTGAACATTCCCCAGATCATGAGCGTCATGAGCGCTCTGGTGCTGAGCGTTCTGGTTGGTCTGGCTGCCACCTGGACCAACAGCAAGCTGACCTGCGACTTTTTGGCCGAGTTCCAGAACATCGTGCTGGACATCGTGAGCAAGGTCATCATCCCCGTGCTGCCCTTCTACATTGCCGCCACCTTCTGCGGCCTGAGCTACGAGGGCACCATCACCCATCAGCTGCCCGCCTTCCTGCAGATCATCGTCATCGTTATGGCCGGTCACTACATCTGGCTGGCTGTGCTGTACCTGCTGGCAGGTGCTTACTCCGGCAAGAACCCTTGGGAAGTGCTGCGTCACTACGGCCCCGCTTACCTGACCGCTGTCGGCACCATGTCCAGTGCCGCTACGCTGGGTGTGGCGCTGGAGTGCGCCCGCAAGAGCAAGGTGCTGCGTAAGGACATGGTCAGCTTCGGCATCCCCCTGTTTGCAAACATCCACCTGTGCGGCTCTGTGCTGACTGAGGTGTTCTTCTGCATGACCGTTTCCAAGATCCTGTACGGCAAGCTGCCCAGCGTTGGCACCATGATCCTGTTCTGCCTGCTGCTCGGCATCTTCGCTATCGGCGCACCCGGCGTGCCCGGCGGCACTGTCATGGCTTCTCTGGGTCTGATCACCGGTGTCCTGATGTTCGACAACGCCGGTACTGCTCTGATGCTGGCCATCTTCGCCCTGCAGGACAGCTTCGGCACCGCCTGCAACGTGACCGGTGACGGCGCGCTGACCCTGATGCTGACCGGCTACGCCGAGAAGCACGGCATTGCCGATACCGGCGACCTTGAAAGCCCGATCCTGTGATAAAAACCTGAGCACTCCTCCTTAATTACAAGAGACTGTGAACAGACAGTCCCGAAATCTCCGAAAAGCCCCGGCGACCGCATGGCCGCCGGGGCTTTTTGTGCTGCAGCCCGGTTTGATATCCGGCGTAATGGGATGAAATTTCTGAAACGCCTTTAAAACCATAAAGTAAAATGCTATACTAGAAGGACATTGGGTGCGCTGAAAATGCGCAGCCTGAAAGGAGCTTTTATGACGCAGCTTTTGATTCGTCTGTTTATACGCCGTCCCAATTCTCCGCAGGACCCCCGTGTCCGTGCCGCCTACGGCAACCTGGCCAGTGTGGTGGGCATGGTGTGCAATATCCTGCTCTGTCTGGGCAAGTTTGTGGTGGGTACCCTGTTCGGCTCGATCGCCATCACTGCCGATGCACTGAACAACCTTTCGGATGCTTCCTCCAATATCGTCAGTCTGGTGGGCTTCAAGCTGGCCGCCAAGGCACCGGATGCCGAGCATCCCTACGGCCACGCCCGTTTTGAGTATCTTGCCGGGCTGGTGGTCAGCGTGACCATTCTGGGCATTGGTTTCTCCCTGCTGAAGGAATCGTTCACCAAGGTGCTGCACCCCACCCCGGTGCAGTTCGGCTGGCTGACCGTGGCGGTGCTGGTGGTGTCCATTCTGGTCAAGCTGTGGATGAGCGGCTTCAACCGTGCCATCGGACGTATCATTTCCTCCGAGACCCTCATCGCCACCGCCGCCGACAGCCGCAACGACGTGCTGAGCACCGCTGCCGTGCTGGTGGCTGCCATCCTCTGCCGGGTGACCGGCTGGGACGTGCTGGACGGCCTGATGGGCGTGGGTGTGGCGGTGTTCATCCTGATCTCCGGCTGGGGGCTGGTGATGGATACCCTGAGCCCGTTGCTGGGTGAAAGCCCCAGCGAGGATCTGGTGGAGCATATCGAACAGACCGTGATGGGTTATCCCGGCGTGCTGGGCGTACATGACCTGATGGTGCACGACTACGGCCCCGGCCACCAGTTTGCGTCCATCCATGTGGAGCTGCCCGCCGAGCAGGACCCGCTGGAAGCGCACGACCTGATCGACAACATCGAGCGGGACTTTATGAAGCACGACCACCTGATGGTGACCATCCACTATGACCCCATCGTCACCTCGGACGCCGCCGTGGGGGTGCTGCGCAGCCGCCTGACCGAAAAGCTGCGCCAGCTGGACCCGGCGCTCTCACTGCACGACCTGCGCATCGTGCCGGGCAAGACCCACACCAATGTGCTTTTCGATCTGGTGCTCCCCGCGGGCTATGCCGGGGACAAGGTGGAACTGCTGACCCAGATGGAGCAGTTCATCAAAGAGCAGGATCCCACCTATAACTGCATCATCAAGCTGGAACAGAGCTATACGGCTGCGGCTCATAAATGAGGGGGAGCCGCCCCGCACAGGCTTTGCGATATAAGGAAAGCAGAGGGAAAGTAGTATGCTGAACGAGACCTACCGCGCCATGCTGAACAACAAAAGCGTCATCCGCGAGACCTTCATGTACGGCAGACAGCGCGCTGCCCAGATCGGCAGCGAGAATGTGTTCGATTATTCACTGGGCAACCCCAGCGTGCCCTGCCCGCCGGAGTTCACCGAGGCCATGCAGACCCTGCTGGCACAGGAAGAGCCGGTAAGCCTGCACGGCTATTGCCCCAGTCAGGGCGACCCGGGCTTCCGCACCGCAGTGGCGGCGCATCTGACCGAGACTTTCGGTCTGCCCTACGCGCAAAAACACATCTTCCCCACCACCGGCGCGGCGGGTGCTATCGCCCACGCCATCCGGGCGGTGACCCAGCCCGGGGACGAGGTGCTGACCTTTGCGCCTTACTTCCCGGAGTACGGCCCCTATGTGGCGGGCACCGGGGCGGTCCTCAAGGTGGTGCCGCCGCAGGCACCGACCTTCCAGCCCAATCTGGACGCATTCGAGCAGATGATCGGCGAAAAGACCACCTGTGTGCTCATCAACACCCCCAACAATCCCTCCGGCGCAGCCTACAGCGCCGAGACGCTGACCGGCCTGGCCGACCGCCTGCGCGCCGCCAGCGCCAAGTATGGGCACCGAATCTTTTTGATCTCGGATGAGCCGTACCGCGAAATCATGTTCGGCGGGCAGCCCATCCAGTACGTCGCCAAGTTCTATGACGATACGTTGACCTGCTATTCGTTCAGCAAGAGCCTGAGCCTGCCGGGCGAGCGCATCGGCTATGTGGCTGCGAACCCGCGCTGCGAGGACGCCGAGTATATTGTGCCAATGTGCGGCCAGATCAGCCGCGGAACCGGCCACAACTGCCCGGCATCACTGATCCAGCTGGCCGTGGCCGAATGCCTGGACGAAACCAGCGACTTGGGCGTGTACGAAACCAACATGGAGCTGATTTACGCCGAGCTGAAAAAGCTGGGCTTTACCGTGGTCAAACCCTCTGGCACCTTCTATATCTTCCCCAAAGCGCTGGAGGAGGACGCCAATGCGTTCTGCAAAAAGGCCATGAAGTATGACCTGGCGTTGGTTCCCGGCGACAGCTTTGGCTGCCCCGGCTACTTCCGCATGGCGTACTGCATTGATACCGAGAAGGTCCGCCGCAGCTTTGCCGCACTGGAAAAATTTGTGGCGGAAGAATACGGGAAATGAATTCCGTTCGGGCCGCGCCCGCCCGCAGTGGGAAGCAAAGCCCGAAACATACGATTTTGACACCATAAACGGGAGGTCTGCACAATGCCGCAACAAAAACGTCCGACGCAGGGACCCAAGCGCCGCCCTGCACCCGCTGCCAGGAGCAGCAATATGCAGCGCCGCCGCGCTGTTTCACGCAAACAGAACCGCCGCGTGCATGCCCTGATCACCTTGATTTTCTGCATTGCCGTGTTTATTTTGGTGTGCGCAGGCTGCTTTTTGCTGGTAAAAACCGATGGCACCATTACCAACAAGCCCAACCAGAGCCAGGGGGATTCCAGCTCCGCCGCGCCCGACGGTGCAGACAGCACCACGGATGGCGACAGCCAGCAGGAACAGCCCACCATGACCGAGGAAGAACAGCGCATTGCCGATGCCACCGCAACGGCGTCCGCAAACTGCACCAAGGATGCCCCGCAGGTGGTGGACCCAGCGCTTTGGGATGAGCGCGGCAAAGCCTTGATGGAACAGCTGGCTGCCGATGAATTTTACCAGAGCGAGGGGCTGAAATACAGTGCCAAAGATGGCTGCCCCTATATGATCGCGGTCAACCGCGCGGCTTCTACCGTGACGGTACTGGCGCTGGACGATGAGGGTAACTACACCAAGCCGTATATGGCCATGGTGTGCTCCGGCGGCGCGGATACCCCGCTGGGATTCTTTGCAACGCCGGTCAATTATGACTGGCGGCTGCTGGCCGGGCCGAGCTATGGCCAGTACGCTACCCGCATCTGGGATTCCTATCTGTTCCACACTGTGCCGTATTACAGCCAGCACAAGGACGATATCGAGTACGACCAGTTCAACCAGCTGGGCACCCAGGCCAGCCTGGGCTGTATCCGGCTGTTGGTCTGTGATGTAAAGTGGATCTATGATAACTGCCCCATCGGCACCCGCGTGGTGATCTATGATAACGCCGATGACCCCGGCCCCATGGGAAAGCCCGGCACCATTTACACCGACCCGGCGGACGAGAGCAAGCGCGGCTGGGACCCCACCGACCCGGATTCCGCCAACCCGTGGGATGCAGCATTCCGCAGCGGTACAGCTATCCGCAGCGAGGCAGCCTGGAACGAATGGAACGACGCCCAGAACGATGGCCGCTGGAACGGCTCCATCAACCCCACTGACCTGCAGGGCTGGAGCACCGATTCCAGCGTTGAGGGCACCCGCGGATAACACACCATAGGGGTTAGGGCAATACCGCATAATTCTAAGTGCCGATACGGCGAGCGAGGTGCGGCAGA
>OHYB01001127.1_pt1 | contig 10479 bp, 10 predicted proteins | sample 1580181 | NCBI WGS metagenome assembly OHYB01 (sample SAMEA3882510, study PRJEB24775) | human gut metagenome | biome: human-associated habitat; feature: intestine environment; material: feces | place: Netherlands | collected 2009/2010
AAAAAGGAATTCAGATCATCGGCGATATCCCAATCTATGTGGCAATGGACAGCGCAGATACCTGGGCACATCCGGAATTATTCCAGCTGGATGAGGAAAATGTACCGGTTGCCGTAGCCGGATGCCCGCCGGACGGATTCTCTGCAACCGGACAGTTATGGGGAAATCCACTGTACCGCTGGGGATATCATAAGGAAACCGGCTATCAGTGGTGGATATCTCGTCTGGCTTATGTATTCCGCCTGTATGATGTGGTAAGAATCGATCATTTCCGTGGATTCGATGAGTATTTCTCTATTCCATACGGGGCAGAGACGGCAGTAGACGGACACTGGGAAAAGGGGCCTGGCATGGATCTGTTCTGGAAAGTACGAGAAGCACTGGGTGAAAAACCAGTTATCGCAGAAGACCTTGGATATGTTACGGACAGCGTACGTGATCTGGTAAGAGACAGCGGATTCCCAGGCATGAAGGTGCTGGAATTTGCATTTGATTCGAGAGATTCCGGATCTGCGAACGACTATCTACCGCACAATTATCCGGTGAACAGTGTTGCTTACACAGGAACTCACGACAATGAGACACTTGCCGGCTGGTGGGGAAGCATCAGTAAGGATGAGCAGAAGCTGACCCGCGAATATCTCTGTGATACCTATACACCGGAGGCGGAACTGAATAAGCCTCTGATCAGTCTGATCATGAGAAGCGCAGCAAAATGGTGCGTGATCCCGATGCAAGATTATCTGGGCCTTGATAATAAGTGCCGTATGAATACACCGTCAACTGTCGGAACAAACTGGAAGTGGAGAATCCGCAAGAACCAGTTATCTGTGAAATTACAGAAAGAGATCCATGCGGTGACATTGCGTTATGGAAGAATGAACTGGACGGAAGATGTTGAAGAAGCAGCTGAAGCAGAAAAATAGAATATGTAGTATTAAGAATAAAAATGGCAGATATCATTTGGGGGATATCTGCCATTTTGTTCTTATAAGAAAATTTTGTATGTTCTCTTCAAACTAGATAGGAAGTTCCAGATAAATATCTTTTCCTTCTTTGATAGAGATGACTACTTTACCATGCTTAATTGTAGTAACAGCACCCTGAACGCTTGCAGTAGGTGCAGCCTCAGCAGGAGCTTCCTCTTTGGCAGGAGCCTCTTCTGCTGCTAATTCATCATCAGTCTTGAATCCGTCTACATTGTCTGCTGTCAGTGGACAGAGAGAATCACTGGTCTTTGTTAATTTTGCTCCCAGAACCTGTCCGATCTTCAGACATCCATCAAGATTTAAAAGACCTGAATCTACTAATTCATCGAAGATTGCCGGATCCTCTAAGTTTGCTGGTTCAATTGTAATTCCGCCTTCTGCTCTACAACATAATACGGCAGGATCGTTAACATGAGCTTTCGCTGTTTCCGCTGTAATTGACATACCGAATACCTCCTAAATATTCATATTTATTTTCTATGAATAGTATAGGCTTTTCTAAATGAATTTTCCAATTGGTTTTTTCTATAATGATAAAATGAAATAGAAAATACCTATAATAATAGAAAAAATGAAAAGATTCAATAGAATATGACATATAGAAAATGCCTATAAGTACATGAGAATAACCAATTGGTAATTTAAAGAAAACGGGGATATAATAAATTCAAACGATAATATTGTTAGTGGCAAGGATCAGCCACATTCCCTTCTAAGAGCCCTTTTCCTGAAAGTGTCTTCCCCAAGACGACATTTCCAGGAAAAGGGCTTTGACGTTGTATAGAGAGATAAGTTATAATAAACCATATGTTCGAAAATAAAATAAGTGAGGAAACAACAGCAAAGGCACTTGTTTCCCAAATGGACAATGGAGAAACAGATGGAACATAAAGTAGTGAAAAAAACAGAAGTAAAAGTCGAAGAAGCAAAATCAAAAAAAGACAGAGAACTGCAGGAAACGAAGATGTCCTCAGAGGCAGAGCTTAGAAATATTGTAAAGCCGTTGGTGAACTGGTATCGGGAGAATAAACGGGATCTGCCGTGGCGCCATAATCCGGATGCATACAGGGTATGGGTATCCGAGATCATGCTGCAGCAGACACGGGTAGAAGCAGTAAAAGGATATTATGACCGGTTCTTAAAAGCACTTCCGACAGTGAAAGATCTTGCAGAAGCAGAAGAAGACAAACTGCTGAAACTGTGGGAAGGATTAGGATATTATAATCGTGTACGAAATATGCAGAAAGCGGCACAGCAGATCATGGTTGATCATGCGGGAAGGTTTCCGGATACTTATGAAGAAATATTGCAATTGAAGGGAATTGGCAATTACACGGCGGGGGCGATCAGTGCATTTGCCTATGGAATCCCGAAACCGGCAGTGGATGGCAATGTGCTCAGGGTGATTTCCAGAATTACGGGTAGCTATGAAGATATCATGAAACAAAGCGTCCGCAAAAAGATAGAAAGTGCACTGGAACAGGTGATACCTACAGATGCCGCCAGCGATTTTAACCAAGGACTGATTGAACTGGGGGCAATTGTGTGTGTTCCGAACGGGGGACCGAAATGTGAACAATGTCCGGTAAAAGAGTATTGTATTGCACATGCAGAGAATCTGACAGCGGAGATACCGGTAAAGAAGAAAGCAAAGGCCAGAAAGATCGAAGAAAGAACTGTACTGATCTTCAAAGACGGTAAACAGATTGCAATCCGAAAACGTCCGGCAAAAGGATTGCTGGCCGGATTATATGAATTCCCGAATCTGGAAGGAAAATTTTCAATGGCTGAAGTTACGGAATACAGCAAGAAGATTGGTCTGATGCCGGTCCGCATACAGGAACTTCCGGAGGCGAAACATATCTTCAGTCATATTGAATGGCATATGACAGGTTATGAAGTGACCGTAGATGAACTGGAGAAGACGAATGAGGAAGGTTTTCTGTTCATTCATCCGGAGCAGATAAAAAAAGAATATTCGATACCGTCGGCATTTGAGAAGTATACGGAGTATGCAGGAATTCGGAGTAAATAGATAAGGAGGTGTATGTTTTGGATGTACACCTCCTTAATTTATATCGTCATGTGTTCGAAAGAAACTGCCAGTGCTAGGTTTTGCAGATCAGAGAGAAAATAAAAAAGCCACAAGAAGAAATGAAAAAATTCTAGGGAGTAATACCAAATGTCAGTTGTTTCAATTGCCGGATGTATTTCTGAATAAGTGTGCGTGTCTGGTTCTCTGGAGTTATGTATTCCGAATCGGCCAATAATTGGAAAAATTCAGAAAATGCATTGCAGATACTACTTTCCTGAATGATGACGAAAGTAAAGCGTTATCAGAAGCAATTCTTGATAAATACTGTGAAGTTACTGGTTGCAATAAAGAATATGTATGGGAAACAGATACAATGAGCGGAAATAACTGGAGTCAGGTGCCGGTAACGATTGTTGAAATGGGATATATGACAAATCCGGAGGAAGATGTTCTGATGCAGACAGCAGAATATCAACAAAAAATGGTGCAGTGGAGCCAGTGAACAATCAACTCAATTTCCCGGTAGGAATATCCGACTTCAAAAAAATCCGGGAAAATGACTACTACTACATAGATAAAAGCGGACTGATCAAAGAACTGCTAAAAAGAGAGTCTGCGGAAGTTACACTGATCACCCGTCCGAGACGCTTTGGAAAAACAATGGGGATGAGTATGCTTGCCCATTTTTTGATATACGTTCCGATAACAGGAGGTTATTCGATGGTCTTGAAATTATCTACGATGAAGCATTGTGCAGTGCATGGATGAATCTTTTTAAAGAGTTAAAAAGTGGAAGTGCGGGAAAGATTCAGGTAGGACAGTCCCTGCATACTATGAGTACGGCATTGAAAGATAATACGGCACTTCGGTTTGCGGTGATAACAGGTTGTCTGAAGATTGCAAAAGAAAGTATCTTCACAGGAACGAATAATTTTGTGTCTGATAATATTACGGATTCCAGATTCAATGAATATTTTGGATTTACATAGGAAGAAGTAGATCAGATTCTGACCGACGCAAATGTGTCTGGAAAGGCAGAAGAAGTGAAAAGATGGTATTATGGTTATCATTTTGGACGCTTCGATGTATATTGCCCGTGGGATGTCATGAATTATATGCGGGATCTGCAGCAAAATCCGGAAGCAGCACCGGCAAGTTATTGGAAGAATACAAGTGACGATGCGGTAATCCGTTCTTTTATCGAGTATGCCGGAAGTAATATTACGAAAAAGCTGGAAACACTGCTTGCTCGGTTACGGCATCGCATTTTTCAAAAAGCGCTGTCTGTTAAAGAAAACGGAACAAAAATAAAAAGATGCAGGTAACTGTCAGTTATATAACAGTTACCTGCATCTTTCTTTTCATAGCATAATATACAAAAAATTGCCAATAGATAGTCATTTCTATATTCATGTTACGTCGGCTGCTGAGAAAGCTTCGGCGCTTTCTTATCCGCTGTCACATACACGAATGGATAAATAATACATGCCATCGTAACAGCTGCAATCACGTCCGTCACGGAATGCTGTTTTAAGAACATTGTAGACAGGATAATGAGCACTGCCAGAATATAGGCACTGATCTGGATCCATCTGTGCTTTTTAAGATCATTACTGTGTGAAATAGCAATACTGACACCGATGGAATTAAATACGTGGATACTAGGAAGCACGTTCGTCGATGTGTCTGTCTTGTACAGGACTTTTACCATATCTGTAAATACATTATCGCGTGGAAATACAGTTGGTCTCAAATTTAATGCATTTGGGAAAACCGTGCATATGATCAGGAAAATCGTCATACCTGAAAATAAAAAAGCACATAGTCTGTAAAATCCCCATTTATCCTTAATAAGGAAATAAGTTACCGTTACGGCAATGAATACAAACCACACTAAATACGGCACGATAAAATATTCAATAAACGGAATATGATTGTCGATTGGGGAATGTATCATGTAATGACGTACATTCGTGCGCTTCTCCAGATAAACAAACCATGGCATATAGATCAGAAAGTATGATAATACCCATGCATGACGGTACTTCTTCAAAAAACTCTTTGCTTTATCAATGGCTTTCATATGAACTACCCCTTTTTCAAAGCCTTTGTTATTATCTTATCTCGTTTCAAAGCGCATTATAACATGAAAAAATTGAATCAACAATAAAGTTCATGGAATATTAACATTTTTTACAAAGTTAATAGTAAGTGTTCTTTTTCTCGAATATCTGCATATCATAATGCCGTTTTCCCTTTTTTAAAGCATCAGGTGTCCGCAGAGTCCACACTGCAACCGGAAGATGCAGAATGTGCTTTAAAAACCAGACTTCAAACATCGGAAGGTCTGCAAGCTTATACGAAATAAAATCCGGCCGTCCGAGTACATTACCAAGCAGATGCTTTACAACAAAGGTCAGGATCCATGGCTCCGGAAGATGGTCGGCAGTCAGGTTGGAAGAAAGCTGACCTCTTAAGACATGGGGTACATGACGGCGGAACCACCAGATACCAAGTGTGTTGAAAGACTGTACCATATAAGGTCCGTTATAATTCTTAAGAATCTCCCAGGTCTTTTCACAGATGCCAAGAGAAGACTTTGGAATCTTCAGTTCGATCAGAAGCGGAACCTGGCCGCCCACCAGGGATAGTACATCGGTGAAAAGTGGGATAGTCTCATTCGTATTCTGTAACCGGCAGCTTTGTAATTCTTTTAAAGGGAGTGATTCAATGGTTTCCGGTCGTCCACAGATACGAGACAGGTCGTCATCATGGAATACGACAAGTTTTCCGTCGCTTGTCAGATGGACATCCAGTTCGATCCCATATCCATGGGAGATAGCGGCACGGAAAGAAGGTATGGAATTTTCGGGAATCCCTTTTTCAATACAATGATATCCACGATGGGCGAACATTGTGTGAAGAAATGGACGGATCTGTCGTTTTCTGGACAGTCTCGGCCAGATCAGATAAAAGTAAAATAATATAAGAAATACAATAATTCCGGTAATCAGTAAACGCATAAAAGAACCTCCCCGTGAACAATATGATTAACAAGGTGTAATAATACGTAACTTTTCTTTCTCCAGATGTACGTGGACCTCAGATTGTAAAAAGACGGGCTCGCCGTCTGTATGTACAGGCAGTGGGTGATCGCTTATGACAGTCACTTCTGTGCAGGTATCAAGATGGATTCCATGGAAACGTGTGTGCCATCCTTTGAAGGCCGTTGGCAGCAGACAAAGAACTTTAAGTCTCGGTAATTCTGCTACGGTAATGATATCTAACCTGTCATCTGTACCACTGGCAGCAGGACAGAAGTTAAAACCGCCACCTTCATATTTCAGATTCATAACAGCTGTGAAATATACTTTTTCATATGTTTTTGTCTCGCCATTTTCGGTTGTGACCGTCATAGTGACTGGTTTTAATGTGAACAGTTTATGAAGGGCAACACCAAGATATGTAAGCTTTCCGAGCTTCAGCCGGTTGAGGAAAGCCTTAAGCGGTGTGACCATCACCTGATGGCAGACTGCAGCATCGAAGCCAATTCCGGTACTTACAGCGAATCTTCGGTGCTTATTCTCGTAATCAAGTACACCTACATTCATGGCGGTGTAATGCGTTGGGGCAAGAATCTGCTCCAGGGCACCGTGAATATCCGTTGGAAGACCAAGGCCTCTGGCAAAGTCATTGCCGGATCCAAGCGGAATATATCCGAGTGTTACCTTATCGAGATATACGATTCCGTCGATCACTTCATTCAAAGTACCATCGCCTCCCAGTACAACGATCGTATGGGATGCGCTATCGGAGGTAAGATCATGAACCAGTCTGGTAGCATGATGCTGGTATTTAGTAAATAAAACTTTATATTCAATTTCTTTTTCCTGTAAGATCTTCTCAATCTGTTTCCAGAGAAGAATCCCTCTGCCGGATCTGGCATTAGGATTGGCAATAAATGTGTACATATCGCATTCATCCTTTGTAAGTTTTTGAAATTCGATAAAGTATCTATATGATGTAATGATTTGTTAGAATAATCCGTTCAGATAAGTAGTAAGGGACCGACGCATATTACCTTCAAAATCAGCATCGCCGCTTTTTAAGCACCATTCGAATACATTTCCGATTACGATCATACGGATGTCAGTTGTAATATCCTCAAGGTCTGCCGATGGGGAAATGATTCCGGATTCGATCACACGCTTCAGATAATCATGAACGGTAACGATCGGGTATGGTCTTTCTGTACGGATCAAAGGATTCAGGGACTGATTCTTAGGTGTATAATAATTGGCCATGAATTCCACTCCGAGCTCTTCGCAGTAGTGAACATAATTTAAATAAACTGAGATGATTGCTTCTTTTGTCTCAGCAGCACTGGACGGAAGTTCAAGAAGATCCGGATCCATACTTGGCTGTTCTTCTATATAATAAGAAAGAAGATCATCTTTCGTCTTAAAATGGTGATAAAAACTTCCGTTGGAAACGCCTGCTTCTTCGCAGATATTTTTGATTGACAGTTGTTCATAGCCCTGCTTTTGCAGAATGCGTTTGGCTGCTTGGAAGATCTTGGCGCGTGTTTCTCTGGATTTGATTTGTTGTTTTGAGAGTCCCTGTGTTTCCTGATTCATAAGTAAAAGCCCCTTTGAGTATTTATATTTTCTAATAAGTTCAAGCAGTTTCAGTATAACATAGAGAAAATGTATTTTCAAGAAAACAGAGTGAACTCTGTATTGCCGGCGGCATTGCATACGGAAGTGAATTCAGTTATAATTATCCGCGTAATAAAGAAGAGAAAAATCTTCGAAATACAGCAAGAAAGGGACAGACAAAACATATGGATATTAATCAGGTGATTACCGGAGAACTTGGTGTCAAGAGATGGCAGGTAGATGCTGCGGTAAAATTAATTGATGAAGGCAATACGATTCCGTTTATCGCAAGATATAGAAAAGAAGTTACAGGAACATTGGACGATGCACAACTGCGGACACTGCATGAAAGACTGATGTACCTGCGTAATCTGGAAGAAAAGAAAGAACAGGTTCTGGCAAGTATCGAAGAACAGGGAAAGCTTACCGAAGAACTGAAAAAGCAGATCCTGGCAGCAGAGACAATGGTAGTGGTAGAAGATCTTTACCGCCCATACCGGCCGAAACGCCGGACACGTGCCATGATTGCAAAAGAGAAGGGACTGGAACCGCTTGCAGCACTTATCACACTTCAGAAAGCGGAGAAACCGATAGAAGTGTATGCAGAAGAATATGTGAATCCGGAGAAAGAAGTAAAATCCGTAAAAGAAGCAATTGACGGAGCAAAAGATATCATCGCCGAATCGGTATCGGATGAGGCAGATTACAGAAGCTGGATCCGTAAAGCAACCGTACAGCACGGAAAAGTAATTTCACAGGCAAAAGACGAAAAAGCAGAGTCGGTATACGAGATGTACTATGATTTTGAAGAGCCGGTGACAAAGCTTGCAGGCCACAGAGTGCTTGCACTGAACCGCGGGGAGAAAGAAAAGTTCCTTACAGTAAAGATCGAAGCACCGCAGGATGACATCTTAAGATATCTGGAAAAGAAGATGATCCACAGTGATAACCCGCATACCACACCGATTTTAAAAGAAGTAGCAGAAGACAGCTATAAGCGTCTGATCGCACCGGCAATCGAGCGTGAGATCCGAAGCGACCTGACAGAGAAGGCAGAAGACGGGGCAATCAGCGTATTTAAGAAGAACCTGCACCAGCTTCTGATGCAGCCTCCGATTGTAGGACAGACTGTACTTGGCTGGGATCCTGCATTCCGTACCGGATGTAAGCTTGCAGTTGTAGATCCGACCGGTAAAGTGATCGGAACGACAGTGATCTACCCGACAGCGCCGACGACACCGAAGAAAATCCAGGCGTCCAAAGACCTGCTGAAGAAGATTATTGCAAAATATAACATTACACTGATCTCCGTAGGAAATGGTACTGCATCCAGAGAGTCTGAGCAGTTCATTGTAGAACTGTTAAAAGAGATCCCGCAGAAAGTGCAGTATGTAATCGTAAATGAAGCAGGAGCTTCCGTGTATTCTGCAAGTAAGCTCGCATCAGAAGAATTTCCGAAATTTGATGTGGGACAGAGAAGTGCGACGTCTATTGCAAGAAGACTGCAGGATCCGCTGGCAGAGCTTGTAAAGATTGATCCGAAATCCATTGGTGTCGGACAGTATCAGCATGATATGAACCAGAAGAAATTAAGCGAAGCCTTATCCGGAGTTGTCGAAGATTGTGTAAATAAAGTCGGAGTTGACCTGAATACAGCATCCGCACCGTTACTTTCTTATATTTCAGGTATTTCCGGTGCGATTGCTAAAAGCATTGTGGCATACAGAGAAGAAAACGGAAGATTCACAGACAGAAAACAGCTTCTGAAGGTTGCAAAGCTTGGACCAAAGGCGTTCGAACAATGTGCCGGATTCATGAGAATACAGAACGGTACGAATCCGTTAGACGGAACCAGTGTACATCCGGAGTCTTATGAAGCTGCAGAAAAACTTCTGAAGAAACAGGGATTTTCACTGGAAGACATCAGCGGAGGAAAGCTTGCCGGACTTTCTCTTACGATCAAAGACTATGCAAGACTTGCAAAAGAACTGGAGATCGGAGAGATCACCCTCCGGGATATTGTGAAAGAACTGGAAAAACCGGGACGTGACCCGCGTGATGAGATGCCGAAACCGATCTTAAGAACAGATGTCTTAGATATGAAAGACTTAAAAGAAGGCATGATCCTTAAAGGAACCGTAAGAAATGTCATTGACTTTGGTGTATTTGTCGATATTGGAGTGCATCAGGACGGATTGGTGCACATTTCCCAGATCACGGATCGTTTTATCAAGCATCCACTGGAAGCAGTCAGCGTAGGAGATGTTGTAGATGTAAAGGTGATGAGCGTTGATTTACAGAAGAAGCGGATCCAGCTTACAATGAGAGGAATTCAGTAATACATGTTCGGATATGTGACGGCGAATGAGCCGGAATTAAAAGTAAAAGATTATCATAAATATAAAGCGTATTACTGTGGCCTTTGTCAGTCACTGAAGAGACAGTATGGCAGCGCAGGTCAGCTTACGCTTGCCTATGATATGACATTTGTGATCATTTTACTTACTTCTTTATATGAAAGTGAAACAAAGGCAGAAAGCCATCGCTGTAAGATGCATCCGTTAAAGCCACAGCCAATGCTGGAAAATGAGATCACAGAGTATGCGGCCGATATGAATCTGATCATGGCGTATTATCATCTGGAAGATGATTGGAAGGATGAGAAGAAAGTAGCAGGGCTTCTCGGGAGTATGGCTTTGAAGCGAAAAGTAGAAAAAGCAATTTGGAAATATCCAAGGCAGAGTCGTGTGATCAGAGAAGAAATGGCAAAGCTTTCGGAATATGAAAGTCAGGGTAT
>OHYB01001129.1_pt1 | contig 10441 bp, 5 predicted proteins | sample 1580181 | NCBI WGS metagenome assembly OHYB01 (sample SAMEA3882510, study PRJEB24775) | human gut metagenome | biome: human-associated habitat; feature: intestine environment; material: feces | place: Netherlands | collected 2009/2010
GCCCCTATATGCAATCGACGGCAAGGCCGCAGGCCTTGACCGGCGAACCCCCAGACCTCCCTCCTCGAGGGAGGGGGACCGCCCCGTGGGCGGTGGAAGGAGTCCCCACCATTTCCGTTGATTTCCTGTTTTCTGTGAGAAGACAGTTGAATCTTGTTTCTGTTTTTTGCCCGACAGGGGAGAGGAGGATATGGGCATCCATCGGTTACGCTCCGCGGCGCAGAGGATCGACAGGCCGCTGGGCGAACGAATCCGAACATACGAGGGAGGAATTATTTTATGACCGGTATTCCGTTGATTATCGCCTTTTTCATCATGGTTGTCGTGATGATCGTCGCCATTTCGAAATTTAAGATTCATCCGTTCCTGTCCATCATGGGCGTGTCGCTGATTCTGGCGCTGCTGGCGCTGCCGCTGGCCAAGGTGCCGGGCACCATCGGCGCGGGCTTCTCGGGCACGTTCTCCTCGCTGGGCATCGTCATCATTCTGGGCGCGATGATCGGCTTCTTCCTTGAAAAGACCGGCGCCGCGCTCACCATGGCCGATTGGGTCATCCGCCGCGTGGGCGACAAGCACCCGGAATTGGCCATCCTGCTGATGGGCTGGATCGTCTCCATTCCCGTGTTCTGCGACTCCGGCTACGTCATTCTCAACCCGATTCGAAAGGCCATCGTCAAGAAGACCGGCGTTTCCGCCGTCGCGATGGCGGTCGCGCTGAGCGCCGGCCTGTATACCTCGCATGTGTTCATCCCGCCGACGCCGGGCCCGATCGCCGCGGCGCAGTCGCTGGGGCTTGAAAGCCACATGCTGATGGTCATTCTGGTGGGCTTCCTGGTCTCCATCCCGTCTCTGGCGGCGGGCTACTTCTACGCGCGCTACATCGGCAAGAAGGTTCACGCGGCCGATGAGGACAGCAACGAGACGACCAAGAGCTACGACGAGCTGAAGGCCGAGTTCGGCCGGCTTCCGGGCGCGGGCATCTCCTTCGCGCCGATCGTCATGCCGATTATCCTGATGGCCGTCAAGTCCATCGTGGATATGGCCAAGTGGACGGGGCTCTTTGCGCAGATTCTCCAGTTCCTGGGCACCCCGATGATCGCGCTGACCGTCGGCCTGATCATCTCCGTCGTGACGCTGTTCTCGGCGGGCAAGGGCAAGGAATTCTACGCGCCGCCGCGGGCGGCGTGCTGGGCAAGGTCATCTCCGAGGCGGGCATCGTCACCTACATCACCGAGCATGCGTCCTTCCTGTCCAACGTCGGCATCTTCTTCCCGTTCATCATCGCGGCCATCCTCAAGACGGCGCAGGGCTCGTCCACCGTGGCCATCACGACGACGGCGGGCATTCTGGGTCTGTACTCGGCGGAAGGCTCCCTGATGAGCGCGCTGGGGCTGACCTCTCCGTTCGCCGCCGCGCTGACCGTCATGGCCATCGGCGCGGGCGCGATGACCGTTTCCCACGCCAACGATTCCTATTTCTGGGTTGTCACCAACTTCGGCGGCATGAAGGCCGAGGACGGCTACAAGACCCAGACGATGTGCACCCTGCTGATGGGTCTCGCCAGCATCGTGTTCATCTGGATCATCTCGCTGTTCTTCCACTAAAAAACGCTTCTATCTGCAACCTGAGGCGGGATGGGATGCTGTCCATCCCGCCTTTTCATCCAAAAACATAAATGACAGTAAAAGAGCAAATCCGAAATTTTGCAAAAATTCCAATAACGGGCGCGCGATGCGCGCCCCTACAATGTTGCGGAAAAAAGCAACTGCATCATCGTACTGCCGTTCCCGTAGGGGCGCGCATTGCGCGCCCGCGTTTTGTGCAGAATTTGCTTTTTTCTCAATGATTATCCCAAAACAAGGAGGTCGTCATGCATATGACGGAAGATGCAAAACGCATCATTGACGATTCGATTCGGGCGGTTCTGCCCGACGCCGCCGTTTATCGCGCGCTGGAAGGGCGGCGTTTTGACCGCCCCGTTACCGTGATCGCCATCGGAAAGGCCGCGTGGCGCATGGCGAACGCGGCGGCAAAGGCGCTGGGGGAGAACCTCCGCGAGGGCATTGTCATCACCAAATACGGCCACAGCGAGGGCGATATCCCGCGCATGACCATCTACGAGGCCGCCCACCCGATTCCGGACGAGGCCGGCGTGGCGGCGACGCGGGCGGCGCTGGCGCTGGCGGATCGCATGACCGCGCAGGACGAGGTGATTTTCCTGGTCTCCGGCGGCGGCTCGGCGCTCTTTGAGCAGCCGCTTGAAGGCGTGACGCTGGACGACTGCGCGGAGATCACGCGGCAGCTTCTGGCCTGCGGCGCGGACATCGTGCAGATCAACACCATCCGCAAGCATCTTTCCGCCGTCAAGGGCGGCCGCTTTGCCCAGCGCTGCGCGCCCGCGCATGTGCTGGCCATCGTGCTCAGCGACGTGCTCGGCGATTCGCTGGATTCCATCGCTTCCGGGCCGTGCTATCCGGATCGCTCCACCTGCCGGGACGTCGAGCAGCTCATCGAGCGCTATCATCTGGTCATCCCGCCGCACGTTCTGCCCGCGCTGCAAACGGAAACGCCCAAGCAGCTTCATAACGTGGAGACGCAGATCACCGGCAACGTCCGCGCCCTTTGCGACGCGGCGAAGGCCTCGGCCGAGGCGCTGGGCTATCGCACGCTGACGCTGACGACGACGCTTAACTGCGAGGCGCGGGAAGCGGGCGCGATGCTTGCGTCCGTCGCGCGGGAAATCCGCCAGAGCGGCCAGCCGCTCGGCGCGCCCTGCGCCGTGATCCTCGGCGGCGAAACCGTCGTGCATTTGCGCGGCAAGGGCAAGGGCGGGCGCAATCAGGAGCTGGCGGTCGCCGCCGCCGCGGGGATTGACGGCCTGCCGAACACCCTGATTTTCTCCGTCGGCTCGGACGGTACGGACGGCCCGACCGACGCGGCGGGCGGCCTTGTGACCGGCGAATTTGCTGCGCGCTGCCGCGAAAAGGGGCTTTCCATCGAAAAGACGCTGGCCGATAACGACGCTTACAACCTTCTGCGCCAAACGGACGGCCTGATCGTCACCGGCCCCACGGGCACCAACGTGTGCGACCTGACCATGCTGCTGGTGAAGTGACGGGCGCGGAAAGCGGCTGAAACCGCGAGAAAAACAGAAAAAAAACAGCAAGACTTCGTGAAACGTGAATTTCGCGAAGTCTTGTCTGCGTTGTGGCGGTGGGATGGCTTCCACCGCGAACTCCTTCCACCGCCCTGTGGGCGGTCCCCCTCCCTCAAGGAGGGAGGTCTTAAGCTGAAAAATCGAACATTAGAAAAAGACGGAGGGTTTACACCCGCCGTCTTTCACTTTATTCCGCTGTCTGCGTCAGCGTTGCGCCGACGATGGCCTGCGTCCACGTCTGGTTTTCCGTCACGCGGTAGTTTTGCAGGCGGGTCGTGTAGAAATCAAAGTACACGTTGGAGTAAACCGGGATCGCGGGCAGAACCTCCGTCCAGCGCTCCTGGAAGGCGACCCACTTCCGGCAGTAGCTCAGCACGTCGCCCGGCTCCGTCTTGCGCATGTCCACGGCGAGCTGGGCGAGCTTCTTATCGCGAATGCCCGTGCGGTTGACGGTCTTCACGTAGGCCTCGTCCGTCGAGTACGTCGTGCTCGGGTCGAAGACGGTGCCGAAGTTCGTCGCCAGATAGATCATGTCGCAGTCGCGCGCCACGCGGCGGTAGTAGATATCCAGCAGCTCGTTCATCGGAACGGCCTTGACCGTCAGGCGGACGCCGATGGCCGCGAGGTTTTCCGCCAGCGTCGCGTTCAGCGCGTCGCCCACGGCGTTCCCCTCCGGATAAATCAGCGTCAGGTCGAGCGCGACGGTCTTGCCGTCGATCTTCTTGGCGCGGATGCCGTCCTTGCCGAGCCGCCATTCGTCCTGATCCAGCAGCTTGGCCGCCTGATCGAGGTCGAGCGGGTAATCCTTGAGCTTGTCGAGGGACAGCGCGTCCCACTGGGCGACGGTCTTCTCGTAGGCCGCAGTCTCCTTGGCGGTCGCGTTGGCCGGAAGATCAACGACGGGCGGCTGAATCGTGCCCGCGGCGAGCTGATACATCCACTGGCCGATGCCGAAATAGCCGTTGGCCTTCAGACCGAAGTTGCCCGTGTAGGCCTTCACCAGCGCGTCGCGGTCGAAGCAACTCGCAATCGCCTGACGAACCGCCTTGCCGGAGACCGTCTGGCGCTCGCAGCTGAAGCTGATCATGCTCAGGCCGCTGCGCGGGTAGTTCGCCACGGCGAACGGCTGATCCGCAGTGGATTGAATCCCCTTGCTGATCGTATCGGCGGCCACCATCTTGTTGAGCAGATCGACTTCGCCGCTGAGCAGCAGGTCGATGGCCTCGTCGTTGGCGACCGTGCGATAGACGATGGTTTCGATGGTCGGCTTTTCGCCGTCCTCGTTGCCCTTGTAATACGGGTTGATGGCAAAGCTGGCCGTGCCGCTCTGCGCGTCGTAGCGCGTCAGGGTGTACGGGCCGCTGACGACGGACGGGTGGCTCATGTAGCCGGTAGCCGCGTCCAGAATCGTCTTTTGAAGCAGCGCCGCGGTGAAGATCGCGGCGCCCGTGCCGCTGGCATTGACGATGCCCACGCCCTTTTCGGTATCGACCACCTTGCAGCCCGGCGCAAGGACGCTGATGGGATACGGGCTGTAATCAAACAGCGCCATCTCGTAGAAATACGGTTCGTAGGCCTTGCTGATCGTGATGGACATCTGCGTGTCGCTCAGCAGGCGCACGCCGCGCAGGACGGACGACTTGCCGGACTGGTACGCATCCATCCCCAGAATCGCGCCGACGGCGGCGGACTGCCCGCCCAGCTTCGCCAGCTCCGGCGAGGCCGTCAGCAGGATGGAAAACGCATAATCCTTCGCGGTGATCGCGCTCCCGTCGGAGAACTTCAAATCGCCGTAGAGGTCGAACGTGTATACGCGGTTATTCTGCGCGTCCCTGGAGACGGCCATGCCCGCGACCACGCTGTCGTTGATCTGGTATGTTCCGGTTTCGTTGTCCCAGCTCATCAGGTTATAGCCGTGCAGCAGCGCCCGAACGTCTATATCCGCGGTGTTGCTGCCAAACAAATCCGTGAAGAACGCGCCGCTCATCGCCGTTGTGCTGCCGACAACCAGTTGATTTCCCGCCGCCATCGCGACGCAGCCCGTCAACATCCACAGAGCGAGCAACAAGGTGAGGATTTTTTTCATGGCCTTCTTCCTCCTGTTGTTGTAGTACGGAGAGACCGCATCCGGCGGGCACAGCGCGCGCCGGATACGGTGAAAGGGTTACTCGAAGCAGTCGCCCACGTTCATGGTGATGTTGCCCAGGCCGAGCGGCACGCCGTAGTCATCCAGATTCACGCCGTCGGCGGTGTAGATGACCGTTACCTTGATATCGCGGTTATAGATCGTGCCGCTGACCACGGTTTCGGAGGCCGTGTAGCCCGCGATGACCGGGGACGTGATATCAAACGTTTCGCCGTTCTTCAGGCCGCCGCGGTTGTAGGAAGCCGCCGCGCGCTTGCCGTTCTGATAGACGTAGTTGATCGTCAGGTTGAACGTGCGCCGCGGTTCCGGCTTCGGCTTCTCGGTCACGGTCAGCGTGCCCACGGACAGCGCAATGCTGTAGTTGGCCGCGTTGAACGCGCCGGTCGTCGTATACTGGATGGCGTTCGGGGTGCTGCCCACCTTGGTGATGGAGCCGGTCGCCTCCGCCTTCGCCAGTTCGCCCGGAACGAAGCCGTCGCCGGTGATCGTCACGGCCGGGCGGGTCAGCGCCGAGCCGTCATACGTCTTGGTCGCGGACTGCGAGGTGATGAGCACGCTGCGCTTATTGATAATCAGCTTGCCCGGAAGAAGGGTGCGCGCGTACATCTCGGAAACGTCCTTGTTGTTCGCATCGACAATCTTGATCTTTTCCGGGTCGAGGGTCAGTTCATAGCTTCCGGCGTTCACGCCGCTGCCAATCACCGCCGCGGAGAGCTTGTGGCCTTCCAGCAGCTTGCCGGACGTGATTTCCACATCCTTACCGGTGATCGCCGCACCGTTATAGGTCGCTGTCACGTCCTTCGGCTTGATGGTGATCGGGGCGAACGTCTTGATTTCCAGCTCGTCGCCGCCGTTCGGCTCTTTCTGCTTCTCGTCGCTCGCCGGGTCTTTGATCTTGTCGCCCTTCGCCGTCGCCGTGTTCAGCACATGGCCTTCCAGCACGTCCGCTTCGGTGACGACGTATTCCGTGGTGAACGTCTCGGTTTTGCCAACGGGCAGCGTTTCGATGGTCGCGGTCAGCTTCGTCAGAGGGTCTTCGACCTTCACGTTCGTATACGGCACGTTGCCCGCGTTCTGAACCTTGATCGTGTAGGTGATCTTCTGCCCCAGCGCGGCCTTCTGCCCGTCCGGCACGTCGGAGGTCTTCGTCACGTTGAGCGTGGTATCCAGCTTGGCCGTGGTGACGTCATCTGTCGCCTTCCAGCTCTTGTTGCCAAAGATGGCCGTGACCGTGTTGCGGAAGACGCCCGCCAGAATGTCATTCGAGGTAATCGTGTAGGTCGCCTGAATCTCCCACGTTTCGCCCGGCTCAAGCGTCTTGGTGGCCTTTGTGCCAATCGCAGCGCCCTGCGGGTCTACAAACGTAACGCCCGGCTGTTCTTCCAGCGTGACCTCTTTCTGCTCGTTGTAGATGTTCGTGACGGAGATCGTGAAGGTGACCGTCTCGCCCAGGTTGTAGCCCAGGTCCGTTTTGAGGTGGGTCTTGGTGACCACGTTCTCCGGCTTAACAGGATCGTCTCCCGTGCCGTCGGTGACGGTCAGAGTGCCCGGAAGGAATGTGAATTTGTAGTTCTTTAGCTTCTTGCCTTCCTTCGGTATAACCTCCGTAATCAGGCTGGAACTGCTTCCAACCAGCGTCTGGCTGCCTGTCAGAATGACCGATTCAATATCATCCGCAAGGGCTAGGTTTCCTTCGTAAAACCCGTAGCCATCCGCTTCCAGCGGCGTTCCGTCGTAAGTCTTGCTCCGGCTGGACGCTTGCAGCGTAACCGGGGCGGGCGTGATCTCAAGCGCGCCGTCAACAACCACAAACTCGACGTTCGTGAAGTTCGCGTTGGTGTTCTTGAAGTCGCCAGCCACAATGCCTACCGGATATTCGCCAGCGTCCTTTCCCTTGACCGTCCACGCAGCGGTCGGCGTTTCCTGCACACTGGCGTCTACGTCATACAGCTCATTGTCAGCCGTCATGCTCGCGTAGCCCGAAACGATATGATCCCCGCCGTCATACGTCGCGGTGCCCGAGTTCTCCTTGACCGTTACCGTCACTTTGGCCGTGACCGCAGTGATCCACAGCTTGCCTTCGGTCTTCTGGATATCGTAGTTGTCTGCATTGAACTTTTCGCCTTCCGTGTAGGTGATCGTGTTCGTCACTTCACCCTCGGAAACATACGTCACGCTGCCCGTCGCCTTGATATCCGTTACTTCACCGTCAACGAAGCCGTCGCCGCCAACCGCCACTTCTGGCTTCGTCAGCGCCGTGCCGTCGTAGACCTTGCCAGCCGTTTCGGAGGTCAGCGTCACCGCGCGCGGGTTGATCTTCACATAGCCGTCCGTCACAACGAACTCGACGTTCGTGAAGTTATCGCTGATGTTCGTGAAGTCCGAATCTTCCAGCCCCATGGGGTACGTGCCCGCGTCGGTGCCCTTTGCGGTCATGTCCTCGTCAATGCCGTTAAACTGCATATCCTTTTTCGGGTTATACAGCGCGTTGCTGACCGTCACATCATAGCCAAAGACGCTGTGCTCCTTGCCGTCATACGTCACGGTCTTCGTTTTGCCCGTGATCGTCACAATCACTTTGTCCGTGACAGGCGTGACTTCCAGCTCGCCTTCGGTCTTTTCGATTGTGTAGTTGTCCGCCTTCGTGCCTTCGTTCAGCGTGTAGGTGAACGTGTTATCGCTCGTGCCAACGACCGTCTGGCTTCCCGTCACGTTGTACGTCGCGCCTTCGTCCTTCGCAAAGCCGTCGCCGCTTACTGTCACTTCGCCGTTCGTCAGCGCATTGCCGTCGTAGACCTTCTTGTCAGAAGCGGAGGTCAGCTTCACGCTGCGCTTGCTGATCTCAAGCTTGCCGTCAACAACCACAAACTCAACGTTCGAGAAGTTCGTATTCGTGTTCTCGAAGTCCGCAGCTTCCCACCCCATGGCGTAGGTGCCCGCATCCGTTCCTCTCGCTCCCTTAGCGTTCTTATTCCAGAAGTTAGGCACTTCGTCGGGGGCTTTTATGTACAGCGGGTCGCTGATGTCGATAACATCATATTTCCAAGCCGTATGCTCCTCGCCGTCATACGTCACGGTCTTCGTTTGGCCCTTGATCGTTACAACCACTCCGCCAAGCGGCGTGATCGACAGCTTGCCTTCGGTCTTGGTGATATTGTAGTTGCTTTCTTTGAAGTTCGTGCCTTCCGTGTAGGTGATCGTGTTCGTCACTTCACCCGCGGAAACGTGCGTCACGCTGCCCGTCGCCTTGATATCCGACACTTCACCGGCAACAAAGCCGTCGCCCGTAACCTTCACAATCGGCTTTGTCAGCGCCGTGCCGTCGTAGGTCTTGCTGGCCGTTTCGGAGGTCAGCACCACGTTGCGCTTGTTGATCGTCAGGCTGCCGTCCTCTACAACAAACGTCACTTTCTTGAAGTTGCCGTTCGTGTTCGCGAACTGGTCAGCTTTCAGACCCATCTGGTAGGTACCCGCGTCGGTGCCCTTCGCTTCCGCGGTGCCGTTGAACGAGAAGTCAGCCGTCGTGTAACTTACACCTTCGGGGGCAATAGATACATCATACCCATTAACGGACTGTTCGCTTCCGTTATACGTTACGGTGCTATTGTGTCCCGTAATCGTCACAACCACTTCGTCCGTGACCGCCGTGACTTCCAGCTCGCCTTCGGCCGTGGTAATCGTATAGTTGATCGCCTTCGTATTGCCGTTCAGCTCGTAGGTGAACGTGTTCTTGCTCTTGCCAACGTTCGTCTGCGTGCCCGTCACCTTGTACGTCGCGCCTTCGCCTTCAACAAAGCCGTCGCCGCTTACCGTCACCTTGTCGTTCGTCAGCGCATTGCCGTCGTAGACCTTCTTGTCAGAAGCCGAGGTCAGCGTCACAGGGCGCTTGCTGATTACGAGCTGGCCGTCAGTCGCCTTCGTAACGATATACTTTTCCGTCGTGTCAACCTTGCCAACAGGGTTTTCGTTAAACGCAACAGTGTCTGTACCGGCATCCTTTCGCGTCACTTCCGGCACATTGACGCTATCGAAGCTAAGAGTTACCGTTTTTTCTTCTTTGACAGTCTTGCCGGTAAAACCGGAAACGCTATGCTCGTTTCCATCATAAGTCGCCGTGTCGCTGTTCGCCGTCAGCTCGACGTTCTTATAATAGTAGAAATCGATTACGTTATCGGCAGAGTTAGCCTTAATCTTGATCGACTGAGACTCATTCGATACCGGCGTATAGCCCTTGACCGTAACGGGGGATTCCGTCACGGAACTGCCGAGCGCCGCAGTTCCTTTTTTAGGCTCTGCAACTTTAGTCTTTGTTCCGTTCAGATAATAGTTTACCGTGTAAGCGGCAGTGTTCTTTTTATAGTAGAACGTCAACTCGCCCTTGTCTTTTTTGAAATCGACGGTCTGCTCTTTCGGGTGACCATTTACAAAATAGAAAGAATAGAGATTTTCCTGCAAGGAATCAGGCGCTGTGATCTTTTCGGGGTTTTGCCCCATAAGGCCTGTCTTTTCATACGAATGAATCAATTCTTTAGTATCATAATCGACATATTTGATCGTATAAACGGAAGGAAGCTGTTTAATATCAATCGTTCCGTTCATGTGCCATGTATACGTTCCCGCCTTTACATAGTTATCCGCGCCATTGTCAATATAGAATTCCGTCCATGTAATTTTGTTTATATCTATTTTTTGATTGTCTGCATGACGGGTAAACCGTTTTTTGTCCAATACGGTGTCAGGCCAAACGCCTACATCACTAAAAGAATGAGACCCGTGCATGGACCAATAAGGCGTTCCCATTCCCGGAACATTTTCGGATTTTCCGATGGTATACCATCCGCTCTGATTTATCGTCAAGCCTGCCTTGTCGCCCGTAACTTTGACGTACACATAAACGTTAGCAGACTTTTTGCTCGCTCTGCTCTGCACCGAATTACTATCCAGTTTCATCCCTTCCGCCAGCGCCCCCACCGGCAGCAGATTGACGAGCATCAGCGCCGTCATCAGAATGGATAAAAAGCGTTTTACTTTATCCCTCATTGTCTTATCCTCCTGTTTCATCTCGAAGCGGCATTACCCTTGCTTCCTGATACGATCAAAGCGAATCTGCGGCCAAACGGTGCGCCGCCTCAAGAAAA
>OHYB01001130.1_pt1 | contig 10437 bp, 10 predicted proteins | sample 1580181 | NCBI WGS metagenome assembly OHYB01 (sample SAMEA3882510, study PRJEB24775) | human gut metagenome | biome: human-associated habitat; feature: intestine environment; material: feces | place: Netherlands | collected 2009/2010
AATTCCTCCTGTTACAATAAGTATAGTCGGTAAATCCACAGCAAACCAGCTATGGTTTACACGCACTCATTTTTGAGCTACAATGAAAGCAGTGATTGGAATGACGGATGTCCTCCTTGGGACAAAGCGCCCGTGATCGAGACTGTCATCCATGCTTTCATTGTAGTGTTCGTTTTTGCAGGTTGAGCCGCCAGATCGGTGCGTTCGTGTCACCCAACAGATTGAATAGGGAATGAGAAAAAGCGTGGTTTCCGATTACAAATCCAAACAGGAGTGATATTTTATGAACGCAGTTGGTATCGATGTTTCCAAAGGCAAGAGCACGGTTGCGGTGCTCAGACCATTCGGAGAGGTGGTGGCTTCCCCTTTTGATGTGATTCATAACGACAATGACCTTAAACGGCTTGTTAAGCTTATCCGATCACTGCCGGGAGAATCCAAGGTTGTTATGGAGTACACCGGTACATATTTTGAACCCATAGCACAGTTTCTCCATAACAACGGTATCTTTGTTTCCGTAGTCAATGCACTCTTAGTTCATAACTATGGCGGAAACTCTTTGAGAAAGGTCAAGACGGACAAGAAAGATGCTTTGAAGCTTGCTTCCTATGCACTCGACCGCTGGACAGAACTTGATGAATATGTTCCTGCCGATGAACAGCGGAAAATCTTAAAGCTGCTGAACAGACAGTATAATCAATCCATCAAGATACAGACCACGATGAAAAACAATCTGATTTCTTTGACTGATTCTGTATTTCCGGGTATCAACCGACTCTTTACTTCTCTGGAAAGACAATCAGACGGTCATGAAAAATGGGTGGATTTTCTGCATGCTTTTCCGCATAAAGACTGTGTTGCTAAGCTGTACCTATCTGCTTTCAAAGCGAAATACAAAAGCTGGTGCAGCAGAAACAAATACCGATATTCAGAATCCAAAGCGGAAAAAATCCATTCTTATGCAAAATCAGTCATTGCTGTTCTTCCGCTAAACGAGAGTGTAAAATTGATTGTGACACAAGTTGTTTCCCAACTGAACACAATACTGGAAACTGCTTTTTCTATCCGAACGGAGATGAATAGAATTGCTTCTTCGCTGCCTGAATATGATACCGTTATGTCCATGTTTGGTGTTGGAAAAGTGTATGGTCCACAGCTCATCGCTGAGATCGGCGACACCAGACGGTTCAGAAACAGAAGAGCAATTACAGCTTTTGCAGGACTTGATGCTCCGCCGTACCAGTCGGGACAGCTTGATGTATCCTCCAGGCATATTTCCAAACGTGGTTCTGCAGCTCTCAGAAAAGTTCTCTTTCAAATAACCGAAGTATTTATCCTGAGCAAACCAGAAGATGAACCGGTGTATCAGTTCATCATCAAGAAACGCTCTGAAGGAAAGCATTATTATTCCTACAGAATCGCTGCTGCAAACAAATTTCTGCGAATATACTATGCCAAAGTGAATCAGATTTTGAATGCGACGTAACGTTTCTACGCATCTTTTCATCAGGCTGCTTCTTTTTTTAAGTTGGAAGCGGCCTTTTTGTCATGCCATTTTTTATCTTGTGAATTGTTTGTAAATTCACTGAATTGTGGCTTGACTTTTATTTGCAGGTCTCTGTTTGTTCTGTGATTAAATATTGCACGGGGCAATCGGTTTCTTCTCTCGGTAAAGTTTCTGCAACGTGCATCGACGGGCAATAACCGACCCGAATCAACTGCGGATGCTGCTGCAAAAATCGGTCATAATAACCGCCGCCATAGCCCAGACGATACCCTGCCCGGTCAAATGCCAGCCCCGGAACAAGACAAACGCAGCCTGTTTCCGGCAGCGATTCGAGGGGCGGACAAGCTGCATCCGGCTCTAAAATGCCGTATGCACCCCGATGCAGCTGCTGGGAATTCGTTACCTGACAAAACACCATCTGCCGTTCCGGCAGGCATTTCGGCAATCCTACAATCTTTTCATCCTGTAATGCCTGTGATAAAATCCATTCAGTTTCCGGTTCTGCAATGGTTGCTGCATAGAGCAACAGCACGTTGCTGTTCCGATAGCAGGCAGATGCACAGAACCGCTCCTGCATGGCAAGGTCAAGCCGTTGTTTCTCCTGAGCCGTGCGTTCTTTGCGAAGCGTGCGGTAATACTGGCGAAGTTGTTCTTTTTTTGTCTGTTGTTCAGGCATATACAATTCCCTTCCGAATCTCTGCACTTTTTTCTGCACCGCAGAGAGCTGCAACCAATGCCAAACCAAAATCAATGGCAACACCTGCACCTCTGGCGGTGATGATATTTCCATCCTGTACAACGCCTTCTGTCCCAACTTCTGCACCCGTCAAAGCCGATTCAAAGCCCGGATAGCAGACAGCATGCTTGCCGTTCAACAGTCCCCGATGTCCCAGAATAGACGGAGCTGCACAGATGGCAGTCAAATAGCGGTTCTGCTCTGCACAATAGGTGATGGCAGCTTGTACCTGTTCGGAAGCTTCTTCGTTCAGTGTGCCTGGCATTCCACCCGGCAGCACAATCATTTCCAGCTGGTCATTCAGCTGGATTTCATCCTGTGTGATGTCTGCTGTTACTGGTACACCGTGGGAACTGGTGACAACTTTTCCCGTTACGCCAACGGTTACCACTTCTTTCTTCGCACGGCGAAGCATATCAATCGGTGCGATTGCTTCCGTTTCTTCAAATCCATCTGCTAAAAATACATAAATCATAAAAAATGTTCCTTTCTCTTTCCAGTTCATTTTGGTGCGAGTTCGATGCTCGTCGCCTCCACCATTTGTAATTGCGGAAATTATCGCATGGATGCTGGAATAACCAAATCGCCTTTCTCCAGCAAATACACCGGATAATAGGACGCTTTCGCCTGCCGTAAACCGGCAATGCCCAAATCTTCCTCCCGATTGATATAGCGATAATCCTTTGCAAACTGTGCCGTAAATGCCTGTGTCAAAGCGGTATATGAACCCTGATAGGCAATGTCTGCCTTTTCAATGTGTGTCACAAAGGTATCTCGGTTCAGCGGTTCGCCAATCGAAAAACCAACTAGTTTTCCATCTACTCGCAACACTCCGCCGCAAAGCCCCAGCGTGTCCCAGTGCGTAAAAAAGGTATGAATCGCAAACTGTTCCACAATGCTGGAACGGTCATCGTATCCCTTTTTTTCATTGTATAGGGCAGCACTGAATGCAATGCAAGCATCTTGATCTGCTGCTGTCAGCGGTGCAAACGTCCAGTTGTACCGCTCCTGAAATTGATGCAAGTGATTGCGTTTCTTGTGGTAGCGTTTGCCTTTTAATGTAATCAAATCTTCTGTTCGATAGATATAATCATACGCCGCTGGGTCAGGCTGCCAGACCGCATCCGGAAACCGCTGTTGCAAAAACGCTGCCATTTCTCGGGTCACGCCTGTAAACCGCAACGGTTCGCCGTTCGGGCAGAGCGTTTCCACCAACTCCCGCAGCAGGGCATCCCAATCACCGCTTCCGCTCGGAACGGTGACATCCGGAATCCCGTCCGGCGTATCAAATGCCGCAATGATATAAAAGCCCTGAAACGAAGCAATTCTCGAATCGCTTCCCCGATACCACGCAAGGTTATTGGCAAAGCTGTATTCACAGCCCTGATACTGGGACTGCTGCAAGGCTTTTTGTATCCATTCCCGGTCAGAAATGGAAATCGTGCGAAACGTCAGCATGTTTTTTTATAACCCCCAACTGGTCTGTACATGGCGGAACAGTTCCTGATGAATGGTTTCTACGGGCAGCGGTTCGCCGTTCTGGCTGCACGGCAGCACTTTCCAGCCCAGCTTCTCCGCTGCGTAATAAGCCGCCTGCTGGCACTGCAACTGAAAGGCAATGTCTGCTTCGTGCAAATCTTTCTTTCCGGCATCGCCGCCGTAGCGTTTGGAGAGCAATGCTTGCTGTACCGATACCGGCATATCCAAATAAATCACAGTATCCGGTTCTGGCAGCTCCAGCCGCCCATATTCATATTCTGCCAGCCACTGCAAATAGTTGTCCCATTCGCTCTTCGGCAGCTTACCCATCTGATAGATGGCGTTGGAAGTGGTATAGCGGCTCGCTAAAATACAAGTTCCGTTGTGATATGCCTGCTCCCAGTGCAGATGATAATTTGCATAGCGGTCAACCGCATAAAAACTGGATGCTGCATAGGCATTCACGCCATCCGGCGTATTGGAAAGTTCGCCGTTTAAATACATCTTCACCAAGGCAGCCGAAGGGCTGTCATAATCCGGAAAGCTCACTGCCTGAATCGAAACGCCCTGCTTTTGCAGTGCCGTTTGCAGCAATTCAAACTGTGTGGACTTTCCGCTGCCGTCCAATCCATCTAAGACCAATAATTTTCCGTTTGGCATCCGCTCACCTCGTTTCTGCGGTGGACGGTGCAGCGTGCAATGCTGCGAACCGTTCCCGAACGGCTGCCATCTGTCCACAGGTCATCTTTCCCTCTGGACATCCGCCCTGACAGCAAGCCGGACCTGCATGGCGGAACAATGCCGGAGCTGCTTCGCAGCAAAGCTTCAGCATCTGCGTTGCCAAATCCCGAATTTCCCACTGTGCCCGATTGCAGCAGCGTAACTGGAAAAAGTGCCGCAGGCTGCGAACATTCATCGTCACCATCATTTTTGTTTCACAGGCGTTCGGCAGGACATAACGAGCGTCTTCAATCGCCTTCTTTTCTGCCTTGGAACGAGCTGCCTTTTCCGTGCAGCCCTCCGCCAAAAACTGCGGATAATAGGTTGCCTGTAAGCGGTCTGCCAATGCATTGTAAGCCTGCACGGTCTGTTCCATCGTCTGATGATACAGGGCAGCGGCTGTTTCATCGGCTGCAATTGCCGGCGGTGTCACATAGGTGAACTGATTCTTCCGCACATAGCGTTGACTCTGTACGGAAAATGAGGCAATCCGGTGACGGGTAATCTGTGCCAGCAGCGAACGAGAAACGCCAGCAATGCCAAATGTAAAGGTAACATGTTCCACGGGGCTTTCATGTCCCATGGTTTCCAGCATGCCAACAAACTTTTCTGCCTGCTCCGCAGAAAGCCCGTCCATCAAGTCCTCTACGGTCGTATCGGAATAACATAATTTTGCAGCGGCTGCAATGATTTGCTCCGGCTGCGGGGTGTGCGAAATTAATGTGACCGTCAAAACGGTACACCTCCCTAAAAACATTCAAAATTGTTTTCATTATAGCATAGTTCTGCGGTTTCGTCAAATCAAAAAGCCATTGTCAAACTGTCGGCGAACTTCTTCACATTTTCCGCCCTGTTTGCATAGAATAAGAAGAAAAAGGAGGCGACTGTAATGGAAGAACGCTGGCCGATTCCCATTCCGCTGCATCGCCTGCGAGCTGGAACAACTTGCACCTTATACGCCCTGCACACCGCACCTGCAATGAAGCGGCGGCTGCAAGACCTCGGTCTTGTCCCCGGAACAGACATCCAATGCCTGCGGAATCCGAAACGCTGCCCGATGCTGTTGCAAGTTCGGGGCACTTGGATTGCCCTGCGGCAGCAGGATGCCCGATTGATTCTGGTGCAAATTACGATTTCCACATAATGTTACAACCAATGACAAAAAGGACTGCCGCCGGCTCGCAGCGGTCTTTTTTTGCGAAACGGGCTGCAAATTCAAAAATGTGCTGCCAAATTTCGCATGGAATCTCTGCCTTTTTGTGAAAAAGAGATGAAAAGCACCCCCGTTTTTCTTGCATTTCTAAAGACAACGTGTTATAATGATTCATATCAAACCAAAAAGGGAGGCACTTTATTATGTGCGGAATCGTAGGTTATGTAGGCAGCCGGAATTGTACGGATGTCCTCATCAACGGATTAACCAAACTGGAATACCGTGGCTATGACTCAGCCGGTATTGCTGTTTTTTCAGAATCAGGCAATATTCAGGTCGCAAAATCAAAGGGCAGATTAGCAGACCTCATTCATAAAATGGAACAAGAAGGCAGACCAGAGGGACACGCTGGCATTGGACATACTCGCTGGGCAACCCATGGCGAACCATCTGACATCAACTCTCATCCGCATACAGGCGGCAGAGTGACCATTGTTCATAACGGCATTATTGAAAACTACAAAGAACTGAAAGAATATCTGTCTGCAAAGGGCGTGACATTTGCCAGCGATACCGATACAGAAGTCGTTGCAAGACTGCTGGATTACAACTACAACGGTAGCCCGATTGAAACCATCTCCAACACCATTCGGGACTTGGAAGGTTCTTATGCTCTGGGCATTATCTTCGCCGACCATCCGGATGTGGTCTATGCGACCCGAAAAGAAAGCCCGCTGATTGTTGGCCTGGGCAAGGAGGAAAGCTTCATTGCTTCTGACGTTCCGGCAATTCTCCGCTATACACGGGATTATTACCTGCTTGAACAGGAAGAAATCGCTGTTCTAGACCACAGTGGTGTCAAAGTATATGATGCCTATGGCGTGGAAGTACAGAAAGAACGGAAAACAGCGGACTGGGATATGGATGCAGCAGAAAAGGGCGGCTATGCTCACTTCATGCTGAAAGAAATCCACGAACAGCCCACCGCAATTAAAACGACGATTACTCCTCGGATTCGGAACGGTCTGCCGAACTTGGAAGAATGCAACATCACACCGGAGGCTCTGAAACAGTATCACCGGATTTTTGTTGTTGCCTGCGGAACTGCCATGCACGCTGGTGTTGTTGGGCAGTATGTCATTGAAAAACTGGCACGGATTCCCGTTACTGTTGACATTGCTTCCGAATTCCGGTATCGGGACCCGATTCTCAGTGCAGAGGATTTGGTGATTATCATTTCCCAGTCCGGCGAAACTGCCGACAGCTTGGCAGCCATGCGGCTGGCAAAGGAACGGGGTGCAAAAACCCTCGCCATTGTCAACGCAAAGGGCAGCTCGATTGCACGGGAAGCCGATATGCTGATTTACACACATGCAGGCCCGGAAATTGCCGTTGCATCGACCAAGGCTTACATGGTTCAGATTGCTGTCATGTATCTGCTGGCATTTGAATTTGCTCTGGCAGCTGGCACAATTGATGAAACCGAATGCCGGAAACTCGTTGCAGAATTGCAGCAGACACCGGAGTACATTTCAGAAATCCTCAAGAACAAGGAACAGACCCAGTTCATCGCCTCTTCGCTGATTACCGCAGACAGCCTGCTCTACATTGGCAGAGGTTTGGATTACGCTTTGAGTATGGAAGGCTCGCTGAAGCTGAAAGAAATCTCCTACATTCACTCGGAATCCTATGCCGCTGGCGAACTGAAACATGGCACGATCTCCTTGATTTCGGATGGCATGCCGGTCATTGCCGTTGCAACCCAGAAGGCATTGTTTGAAAAGACCATCAGCAACATCAAGGAAGTCAAGGCAAGAGGTGCAAAGGTGGTTCTGGTTTGTCGGGATACCTACCAGCCGGATACGGATGTGGCTGACCTCAAGTTTGGACTGCCGGACTTTGACGACCTGCTGATGCCAATGCTCGCAGTCGTTCCGCTGCAATTGATTGCATACTACACATCGGTTCTGCGTGGAAACGATGTTGATAAGCCGAGAAATCTGGCAAAGTCGGTCACGGTTGAATAAACAATATCTGCATCTTATGGAGCAGGCGGTTTCCGCTGCCTGCTCCGCATTTTATGCATGATTCTGGGGAAATTTATACCATTCTTGAAAAAGAGGATTTACAGCTAAAATTTTTTGAAAGACAGGAGGCGTCCGTTTCATCCGGACGAAACACACCTATGAAACATCCATTTTTTTCGCTTCTTTCCGCTTCCCTATTGCTGGGCAGTCTGGCAGTTGGCACAGTTGTTTCTGCCATTCCGGCAGCAGCAGACGGAACAAGCGGCGACTATACCTATGAAGTTGATGAGGAAACTTTAAAGGGCTATATCACGGGTTACACAGGCAAGGACAAAGAAATCACCATTCCAGAAGAATTGGATGGCACGGTCATTGCCGGTATTTCCGCCGATACTTTTTATAACTGCGACACTTTGGAGAAAATCACCATTCCGGCATCCATTACAGAAATCGGAGAAAGTGCCTTTTACGACTGCGACAACCTGAAAGAATTTGCAGTTGCAGACGACAGTGAAACTTATTATGCAAAGGACGGTGTTCTGTTCCGCACAAAAGATGATTGCCTGATGGCATATCCGCCAGCAGCAACCGCCACCAGCTACACCGTACCGGACGGCTGCAAGGAACTCTATTATGCTGCATTCGGCAAGTGCAACAACCTCGAAGAAATCACCCTGCCGGACAGCCTGCTCTATATTGACGACTGGGTATTTGCCTATGACAACATCGACCACATCGCCATTCCAGATAGCGTGGTAGAAATCTGTGACTATGCCTTTGCTTACTGCGAAAATATCACAGAATGGACGCTGCCATCCAGCTTGACCTATATCGGAAATGCAGCCTTTGCCGGCTGCACGGGCATGACAGAAGTCGTTCTGCCAAACAACCTGACGACCATTGGACAGGCTGCCTTTTCTGGAACAGGTTTGACCGAAATTACCATTCCATCCAGCGTGGAAGAAATCGGATACAGTGCCTTCGGCTATGAAGCCGATATGAAAACGGCTGTCAAGAACTTCGTCATCTATGGGCAGTCCGGTTCTGCTGCACAGCGGTATGCCTCCGATAGTGATGATACATACGGCTATAAGAACAGTTTCTCCTTTGTCACCGTACAGGATGCCAGCAAGGTGCGGGGCGGACGGGATTCTGAAGATCTCTCCGACTCAGAAGAAATCAGCGGTACAACAGAAGCAGCTGCTTCGACCGATTCCGAAAGCAAAAAGTCTGGTTTTAACAGCAAGTATTTGCTGCTGGGAATCAGCGGTCTGGTACTGGTCATCGGGGCAATTCTGGTGATTTTGGGACTGCGTTCCGGCAAGAAAACCGAGCCGGAATCCACAGAATCTGATTCTGAATCCAATTCCGATTCCGATTCTGATGCAACACCATCCGAAGAAGATCCCACCGAGAAACAGGACGAACAAACGGAGGATGCAGAATGAGAACACGATGGAAACAGACTGCCTGCGGCATCCTCAGCGGCATGCTGCTGCTCTCTGGACTTGCCGTTCCAGCTTGGGCGGAGGATGCGACCGACCCCGTTACCAACGAGGGCGATTGGGTCGTGGATGATATTACACTGGATATGCAGGACGACGGAACGGCTTGGGTAACAAACTGCTTTCAGTCTGCCACATCGGTCGATGTTCCGGCAGAAGTGGACGGCGTAACCATCAGCGGCATTCAAGAGGGTGCATTCTCGCAGTGCTTTCTGCTGGAGTAGCTGACGCTGCCGGATACCATCACTACTATTCAGGACAGTGCCTTTTATGGCTGCTCGGTTCTGAAAAAGTTGGAGATTCCGGATTCTGTCACCGCTATGGGCAAAGGCACAATGGAAGCCTGCATTGCTCTGACCGATGTTAAGCTTCCAAGCACACTGGACACCCTGCCAACCAGTACATTCTATGGCTGCACTGCATTGGAAACCGTTTCATTTCCGGAAACCATGAACACCATTGGCTCAGAGGCGTTTTATCAGTGTACTGCACTCAAAGACGTTGACCTCTCCCAGATTGCAACCATTGAAACATATGCCTTTGAGGGCTGCTCTGCTCTGACTGACATCACCATTCCGGAAACCTGCACAACTTTAGGAGATTTCGTCTTTGACGGCTGCTCTGCCCTGAAGGAAATTCAAGTTGCAGACAGTAACCCGAATTATCAGGACATCGACGGTGTTTTGTTCAGCAAGGACGGTTCAACTTTAATCAAGTATCCGGATGATAGCGATTTGGTGGACTACGTCGTTCCGGATGGCTGCACCCGTCTGGAGGACTGGAGTTTTACCGGTGCAAAGTCCCTCAAGAGCATTGACATCCAGAACATCCAAGAACTGGGCGAAGATGTATTTTTCTACTGCCAGTCCTTAACGGACATCACCATTCCGGACAGCATCACGGAAATTCCAAACAATACTTTTACCTACTGCACGGAGCTGACTTCTATCACGCTGCCGAAACAGCTGACCAGCATCGGCGACTTTGCCTTTTATACCTGCGTTCGGCTGGAGAACATCACCATTCCGGACACCGTTACCAAAATCGGCAAGCAGGCATTTTATAACTGTTTGGAACTGCACGAACTGACCTTGCCGAGCGGTATCAAAGAACTGGGCGATGGAGCATTTGGACTCTATGCAGAATCGGATGATACTTCCCCATCTGTTGTAAAGGATTTCTCTGTGACCTACGGAAAAAACAGCAAGATTAAAAAATATGTTTCTCAGTACAAGATTCCAGCAACGGAAACTGCCGGCTCAAATAGCTGGGTTGTTCCGGTCTGCATCGGCGGCGGTGTTGTCGTGGTT
>OHYB01001138.1_pt1 | contig 10384 bp, 10 predicted proteins | sample 1580181 | NCBI WGS metagenome assembly OHYB01 (sample SAMEA3882510, study PRJEB24775) | human gut metagenome | biome: human-associated habitat; feature: intestine environment; material: feces | place: Netherlands | collected 2009/2010
TTTATTTTATCCAGACTTTATTTTCCCTGCTCTGCCAGATATTCTTCTGTCAAAGCTACGGCATCTGCGATACACTGTGGACAACTGCAGAGAACTTTTCCTGTCTCCACACCTTTTAACTCCCGGCAGATGCAGGAACCATTTTTCTCTTTGAATTTTTCTACTTTGCTTCGGATCTTCTTATATGTATCCCCTTTGGTTCTGGATCCTTCTTCTGTGCCTCCCTGACTGTTATCAAGACCGATGATCATTGCCATTCCAGACAATGCACCACACATCTCCATCACGCCCATACCCAGACCAAAACCTTCTGCGATACGAAACATATCGTCTTCACTGATTCCGAATTCTTTGCAAAATGTACAGGCTACTGCCTGGGCGCAGTTGCATCCTCTCTGGTGTAATTCTGCTGCATGTTCTGCTTTTGTATTCATGTTAGTCTACTCTCCTTTTGGTTATATATTTTTACTTTTTATTTCATTTTTAGTTAATTCTTATCTATCTCCGTTTCCGATCTTAATCAGATTATTCATGCTTGCCGCTTCCAATGTATTTAATTGTTGTACCGTTAACTGTCGTAATAATTTCATCCGTTCTTTCTGATTCTTATTCTGATTAATCAAAATAGCATTATAACTCTCCTAATTTGCTAGTACCAACCTTTCCCCATTGCCCCTCCTGTTATAATATCGCATACTTTATTAAACCAAATTACTATTATTTAATATATTTTAACATAAAACTATACACAATTGCAATTATTAGTTAATAGCAAAAAGTAAAATCCATACGCCCAACACCTTTCATTGACTTTTCTAGATACTCAGATTACAAAAAGAAGCCAGATTTCTCCGACTTCCTTTCAAACTACGATTTCTATATATTCTTATTTCATAATCAAATTCAACACACCTGTTGACTGCAGGAATAAAATCATCATAATGACTGGCATAATATAACGCATCATCACATTATATAACTTTTTACGCTTGAATTTTTTGCCATTCAGTTCCATTTCCTCCGCAATCCATGACGGTTTCATGATCCAGCCGATCAAGATTGCTGATAACAGTGAGATAAACGGCATCATAAAGCTGTTACTGATATAGTCCATGATATCCAGAAGCTGTCCCGTACTTCCGTTTGGAAGTGCAACTTCTACATAGAAGACGCTGTATCCAAGTGCGATCACTGCTGTTGCGATCAGGTAGATCACCGATAACACTCTGGTCGTCTTCTTACGCTCTGTGTGGAATAATTCCATACAGTTTGCGGTAATGGATTCCAGTACCGAGATGCAAGATGTTAACGCCGCAAATCCTGCCAGCACGAAGAACAGAATTCCGATGATTCTTCCTACCACTCCCATACAGTAGAATACTTTCGGCAATGAGACAAACATCAGTCCCGGGCCTGCTGACATACCATCCAGTCCGGAGAATACGAATACTGCCGGAATGATCATAACACCGGCAAGGAATGCAACTCCTGTATCCATAATTTCAATCTGCGATACCGCTTTGTTCAGATCTACATCTTTCTTTACATAAGATCCATATGTAATCATAATTCCCATAGATACACTCAGTGAAAAGAACAACTGACTCATTGCATCCAGTGTGATCTGAAGGAAACGTCCAATCGTGATTCCTGTCAGATCCGGTTTCATATACACCTTCAGTCCCTGTAATCCTGTACGGACCGTTCCGTCATCCAACGTAGTCTTTAATGTAAGTGAGAAAATTGCGATTCCAATTACCATGATCAACAGAACCGGCATGATAAATTTGGAAACTCGTTCAATTCCCTTTTCTACTCCGTTATATACGATCAGTGCAGTCAGGAACATAAAGATCAGTCCATACCATACGGAAGACGGAGAAGAGATAAATGAAGTAAAGCAGTTATCTGCTACTGCCTGCTTTCCTGAACTTGTAAGATAGATCACGATATATCTTAAGATCCATCCACCAATCACCGCGTAATAAGTCATGATCAATACCGGAACCAGGAATGTGATCACTCCAAGAAATTTCCATTTTTTTCTCATTGATTCATAGGCATAGATTGCGCTTTTTCCCGTCTTGCGGCCAATTGCTATATCTGTAGTCAGTAACACAAAACCAACCGTCAATACCAGCACAAGATAGATGATCAGGAAAAGTCCTCCCCCGTCTTTTGCTGCCAGATATGGAAAACGCCAGAGGTTTCCCACGCCGACTGCGCTTCCGGCTGCTGCAAATACGAAGCCAATCTGCCCGCTAAAGCTATTTTTTTGTTTCATACTCTTTTTTCCTCTCATTTTTTCGTTAATACTTCAATATTTTACCACTAATTCATAGAAAATAAAACAAAAAAGACCAGTGGAGACGTGAAAAAGTAGCTTTTTTTCTGTCCCCACTGGTCTTTCTGCTATCTACAGGCTCCAGTCTGCTGCCATTAGCTGTGTCTTCATTATATTCGCATAGATGCCGTCTTTCTTCTTCAATTCTTGAAAGTGTATCTTCTACAACCATTGTATTTTCTCCTGCATACATCATCTTCGTCAGTGTCACCGTAATGATCGGTGTGATAATAATGTAGAACAGAAGATTCAGTAAAAATGTACTATCTGCAGTTCCACTCTTTACATTACCGAATAAGTATGTTGCAGCGATCATGATTGCAAATACAGAGTTGATCGCAACCGTATATCCCATCATTGGAATACGCAGATCTTTTGTATATGAAATTGTCCATTTTTCATATTTTTTGATGGAATCACGGAATCTCTTAAATCACTGCAAATGCGAGCACAACCGGGATCAGACACAAAAGTCCTAATTTTCAGTCAAATACCAGAAGTAACGATGCAAGACCGACCGGTGTTGCACCCGCCACATATTTGTCCGGCAGCTGGTGTGCAACGAACGTCTCCGTTGCCGCACTGGAATCATTTACGATCATTCTTACTTTACCGCTTCCCTCATCGTCCATAAATCCAAGTGGTAACGTCAGAATATGCCGCATCAGTCTGGAACGCATATTCGCCTGAATGCGAAATGCGAACAGATCAGTGCGCCTATGTAGATTGCCGTTGCAAGCAGGGCAAATCCCACCGCACTCCTATAGCAGTCTGTTTATTTTCTTTTTTAAGACCAATGATACACCTATGATTCACAGCCTTCTTTGTATATAATGTCCCATCCGGCGCTGTGATATTTTTCCAGCATGACCACATATTCTTCAGCCTCTTCTTTGGACATATCGTGCCTTACCACTTCGAAAAAGCTTTCAAATAATGCCTTATTCATAATGTGCATGAAGTTTTTCGTAACCGGCTTTCCTCCTTTAAAATGAAGTCCGGTCGCTTCTATGAACTTATATGTATATTCTGTCTCGATATCCACCAGATGTTCTACAAAGTTCTGGAACTTCGTCCCATAGGAACCATTTACCAGAAGTTTGAACTCTTCGAAATGCTCATACATATATTCCACAAACATCTCCATACCCTGCTGTGCGAAATCATCTAACTGTTTTGCCTGCTTATCCGGGTCTGTCGCATGGAATCTCTCCTGCACACTTACAAACTTCTCTGTAAATTCTCTCGCTACCGGTTCTACGATAGCGGGAAATAATCCTGTCTATTGATATATTTTCTCGATTTTCCATCACCGTTTTCTTCTTTCCGAATATACTATAAACCATAGAATATATTTCACCGGGAGGATCTTATGAAAAAGCGTATCACTGCACTTCTTTTACTCCTTACACTATCTGTCACTTCACTTTTTGCATGTACATCTGCTGACAAATCGGAATCCGCATCAGACAAAACAGCAAAAACTTCAAAATCCACAAGTACTAAAAAACAGGAACTGACTCCTGTTACATTAAATGAAGTAGCACACTCCATCTTCTATGCTCCGATGTATGTGGCAATCGAAAAGGGATATTTTGCCAACGAAGGAATCGACCTTTCTCTCGTGACTGGTTTTGGAGCCGACAAAACTATGACGGCCGTCCTCTCCGGAACTGCCGACATCGGCTTTATGGGTTCGGAAGCTTCTATCTACACATATAACGAGGGGGCGAATGATTATGTTGTAAACTTTGCCCAGCTCACCCAGCGCGCCGGGAACTTCCTGGTTGCCAGGGAAGATATTAAGGATTTCAAATGGGAAGATCTGAAAGGCAAGAAGGTCATCGGCGGTAGAAAAGGTGGCATGCCTGAAATGGTATTTGAGTATATCTTAAACCAGAACCATATCGATCCGGCTACAGATCTCACCATCGACCAGAATATTGATTTCGGTTCTACTGCGGCTGCCTTCGCAGAAGACAAATCCGATTACGACTTCACCGTAGAATTCGAACCTGGTGCAACCAATCTTGAAAAACAGGGTAAGGGATACGTTGTCGCCTCTCTTGGAACGGACAGCGGCTATGTTCCGTACACTGCTTTCTCTGCAAAGAAGAGTTACATCAACAAACATCCGGAAGTCGTCCAGGGATTCACCAATGCACTGCAAAAAGGTATGGACTACGTGGCATCCCACACACCGGAAGACATTGCCCAGGCAATCGCTCCTCAGTTCAAAGAGACCACACTGGATACGATCACAACCATCATTTCCCGCTATTATGAGCAGGATACATGGAAAAAAGATCTGATCTTCCGGCAGGAAAGCTTTGATCTTCTTCAGGATATCTTAGAAGAAGCAGGCGAGCTTAAGGAACGCGCACCTTACAAGGATCTCGTAACTACTACTTATGCAGAAAAGGCAGCAAAAGCAAGCAACGATACCCAGAAAACCAATTAATTCTATACTCCGATATCTACAAAACCGGCAACTTCTCTTACTTACTATGGTATAAAAAATAATGCTGCAAACTTTTCTTCATTCTGCAGCATTATTTTTAAATTATCATATATTCGTAAGAACCTGCTATCAGCAGTTTTCTTTTTCTTCCTATATTCGCCTATACCAGCTCCGCATCCAGGTGCTCTTTCACATAACCGCTGACTTTATCTCTCGGAATCTCCATCACCACTGCCAGTTCTCCATACAGAAACTTCTCGGCGCTGGACATATATCTCTCATCAACGTTGATCGTCTTTTTTCCCGCCAGTAATCTCTTCTTATTTCTTCCATATGAAGTCTTGATCAGTGAGATCCACTCCCGGCACTGATTGTGTAACAATGCGTTCTTGTACATTCCTTCCCGCTGTTTTTCATTTGTCACACCTATGATATCGATCTTTGGCATCTCTTTGATCAGATTCTCCGCCTCTTCTTTTGTGATCAGTTTTCTGATCTGATCCCGCTTATTATCGACTGGTGTGTATACCGTTCCACCTGCATCATATACCGGTTTTAACGTATAATACTCTTTGTCCGAACTGCCCATGTCAATCTTGCCAATATTTACTACTTCGCAGACGCCCTCCTTATAATGCGCCACATAATCTCCTATTTTGAACATTTCTGCCTCCTGTTCTAACACTTCTCTCATGGTAACCTGCAGATGTATGACAACGCTAAAAGAGCGCACAATCCGAAGTTATATCGAACTGCACGCCATCTTTTCTGGTATCGTATTATGAAATTTGTAAACGCGCTGACATAAACTCTTGATATACCTATTATATCACAACCACTTCACGGATGTAAGATTTTTTTAAGAATTTCTCTCAAAATCAACCCTGCACCGCACAAAGCCACCAATATTTTCCTTTCTATCAGTATCAGCGAACGTGGAATTTTTTATGCATTTCTTCTTTAAATTCTTTTCGTTTGAATAAAATTAATCCGATCAACAGCAGAAAACTGCACCCGATACAGATAACCGATGGAGTCCTGTAATGGATTACTCCTGTCACTAAAAGAATCAATGGAAGAATCATCGAATAGACAGCGGCCATCACATAATAGATCATATATTCTCTCGGTGACAGGGAACGTATTCTTGATATGATCAACATTACAACCTGGATCAGCAGGCAGATATCCGGAATTCCGATATTCACAGACCAGCCTCTCCATCCGGTTCCGAGATCCCACAATACACAGATTCCTGACATGATCAGAAGCTGCCATGCCGCATTCTTCAGCAGATTGAACCGTTTCACATAACCGACTGCCATCGTAAGCCACATCGTCGCACACCCGGCTGCCACGAACACCGACCAGTGCACACCGGGCGATATAATGATATCCGTCATCATACTGATCACGATCGCTGCAATACAGCAAAATGTAAAAATCTGTAATACTTTCTTTCCTTCATAATTTGGTCTTGCATCCTCCGGGAAATCCGGTTCTGCCACTTTGACCGAAGCCCCCAGTTCTTTCAATATCCGGTAGAAATTCCGCTGGATATTCGTGCTGTCGTATCTCGATGTAAAGCCAAGTGATAACATATCTTGAAAAGAACAGATACATAATTCTGTCCGGTTCGTACTTGTATACACGCCAAACTTTTCAATATATTGCGCATAATCTTCCGGCATCTTTACCACACTCATGTTCGAAAGCACGGCGGTTACTTCCTGCTCCGCCATCTTGGCACCCGCACGGATACAGCGGTTTTTCAGTTCCAGCGGTGCCCATTTTAAGATCTTATGCTTTTCTATTGCAATCAGTTCATTCATCCGTCCTGCCATATGCTCTTTGGACAGATTCTCCTGAAAATATAACTTTACTGCCTCCAGTACATCTTCAAAAGAATCTTTTCCCCCTCCGAACTGATACCCCGGCTCTATATAACCGAAGAAATTCAGCATCGAATCCGATGGAAAAATCTTTCTTAAATTCACCGGAACCATCAGGATAACCGGCTTCTTCTCCTGCATCCGGCTCATTTCTTCATGGATTGCACAGATAAATGCAGCCGTCAGGAGCACCGACATGGAGACTTTCTTTTCTCTGGCAATCCCCAGCAGTTCTTTTACCGACATGGAAGCTTCATTGATCTGCAGCTCTTCATATCCTTTTCCACCCTTTTTGATCTGAACCGCCCTGATCTTTTTCTTTTTCTTTCTTGGAAAATCCGGATCATAATATCGGCTGAAACTGTCATCTTCCTGATCTTTTACCGTCAGATACTGGTTTGACAGCTCCACCGGTTCCAGATCTTCTTCGTGGATCAGATACAGATAATTCTTCACCAGTTCTCTTAGGAATTCTGTTGCACCGGTTCCATCTGTCAGCGCATGAAATACTTCAAAATTGATCCGTTTTTCATAATATGTCACTTCAAATAAAAGTGTCTTTTTATCCCGTACATACAGGCTGCTGCAAGGTTCTTTATATTCTTCCCTTACCACCGGTCTTAATTCACTTTTCTCCAGATAATGCCAGAAAAGCCCCTTTCTCATAACCGACAAAAATACGGGATACTTTTGTATCGTCTGATTCAGAGCTTCCTGTAATATCTCTTCTTTTACTTCTTCTTTCAGCTCACAATAGAACCGGAACACTCTGGTATCTTTCGGGCTGCTGGCTGCGGAAAATAACTTTGCCGCATTATCCAGACTTCTCCAGTAAGCACGTTTTTGCTCAAACACCGGCTTTCTCCTCCCCCTTTACTTTCCCGCTTTATTCTTCGTTTGCAGGACTAACCTTCCGGCTGTTTTCATCAGATGTATAGCCGCTCAGGAAACGGTTAATAATAGCAAAGCTCTCCTGTACATGGTAATATTTTACTCCCAGTGCAAAGAATCCGTGAAGTGCATCCTGTATTCTGTGCACCTCCACCTTATTGCCCGCTTCTTTTAACCTTCTTCCATACTCTTCCCCCTCATCTCTGAGAGGATCACATTCCGCCGTTAAGATCAGTGTATCCGGCTGGTTGCTGTAATCGGTCTCCATGAGAGGTGCAAGATATTTACTTTTCTTATCTTCTTCTGCCGATGCATAGAAATTAATATAATCCCGCATCTTTCCCGCAGTCAGAAGATATTCCGTCCCGTAACGTCTTACCGACAAATATGGGGACTCCTCACTGTAATCATTATTTACCGCAGGATAGATCAGTATCTGTCTCTTCGGCAGGAATTCTCCCTGATCTCTTGCCATCAGTGAAACAGCTGCTGCCAGATTCCCACCGGCACTGTCTCCGATCAGTGTAATCTTATCCGGATCTGTATTCAAGATAAACTGGTTCGTGTACATAGCCTTTGCCGCCATATAACAATCGTAAAAACCAATGGGAAATGGATACTCCGGCGCCAGCCGGTACTCTACCGATACAACGATATGATCTGTTGCCGAAGCAAGACGGGCACAGATTCTTTCATAATTATCAATACTTTCCGTTACCCATCCTCCCCCGTGAAAGAACAGAAATACCGGCAGATCATCCTCCATCTTTTCCCCTGGAAGGAATATCCTTACAGGGATCTGATGATTGCCGTTATAAATCTTATAGTCAATCGTCTTATGAAATATCTTCATCGGATCAATTGCTTTTAAATTCGCCAGGTGTCTTGAAGCCTCCACTTCAATGCCGTCGAAGGACAGCGCTTTTAATACCCGCCTCATTGATTTGTTGATCGCCATTATCTGATATATCCTTCCTCATATGCCTTTGCTTTATTAAATGCATATAACTCTGCAAAAGTTGCCTGCTTGTATGGAGAAGCGTAGAAAATCCCCACCATTCCACATGTGATAACCGTAAGAATATCCCATCCAAGGAATGACAGATCCAGAATAAACGTCTCCATCTTCTGTCCGTCCATCATACGCTTACTGATCTGGAACGCTTCTTTTCTGTCCATTCCCGGATTCTCTGCAAGAATGTAAGGAATCATCAGGTATTCATAATGCTTCACGATTCCTGGAATCACCAGCAGTAATGTCCATAAGGATGTAAAAAGTTCTCTTAAGAACATGGTCAGTACAATATTCACATAATGTCCGGAACGGAATGCATCAAACATCGTTCCAACCGTTGGATTCTCTGTCTTATTCAATACGAAGAAACGTTTTCCACCTACTTCCAGAAGATTTCCCACGAATATCTTCAGTGCCCATATTACAATCGTTAATATAATCGCAGCCATTGCAATTGCCAGCCCTGCAAATGGGAATCCCCATCCGTAATGATATGAGAATGAAAACCCGTCATTCCCATACAGACTGTTCTGTGAAGCACCACTTCCGGTTCTTCCTCCGCTTATGCTGCTAAGTCCCGTGATGATTCCCATGATCACTGCTACAGCCACACATGCCCAGTAATTCTTCTTAAATGCAATCTTACCATTTGTTTTCAGTCTTTCTCTTGTCCAGTTCATATACTTTTTCTCCTTGTTTATCCCTGTTGCTTTGCATCTTGAATCTTTTCATTTAAATCATTCAGATATACCCATCGGTCCATCTTCTCATCCAGTGCATTCTCAGTCTCTTCTTTTTTCTCCATAAGTTCCCGCAATTTCACCGAATTAGTCGCATTGGCTGCAATCTGTGCATCCAGTGTCTCAATCTTTTCTTCCAGTTTTGCAATGTCATCATCGATCGACTCGAACTCCCGCTGCTCTTTGAATGTGAATTTCAGCTTTGGTTCCCGCTGTTTCCAGGTATCTTTCGAAGAGCTCTCTGCCTTCTTCGGCTGTTCCTCTGTCCCGGCAGCATGTCCTTTCAATGACATCTCTGTATCCAGACCTTCCAGTTCTTTGCGGATCAGATAATCCGAATAACCACCCTCGAACTGTCGTACTTTTCCGTCTCCTTCAAATGAGAAGATACGGTTCACAATACGATCCAGGAAATAACGGTCATGTGATACCGTGATGATAATTCCGTCAAAGTGATCCAGATAATCTTCCAGGATCGTCAGCGTCTGGATATCCAGATCGTTGGTCGGCTCATCCAGGATCAGTACATTCGGTGCACTCATCAAAACGCGCATCAGGTACAGTCTTCTCTTTTCTCCCCCGGAAAGCTTCTCAATCTTTGACCACTGCATGGCTCCGTCAAATAAGAAGCGCTCCAGCATCTGGGATGCCGTGATCTTTCCGTCTGATGTCGTAACATATTCTCCCACTTCTTTGACATAATCAATCACTTTCATGGATGCATCCATATATTCATTCTCCTGAGAGAAATATCCGATCCGGATCGTCTGCCCAATCTCGATCGTGCCATTATCCGGTTTTACAATCCCATTAATAATCTTAAGAAGTGTCGTCTTTCCACAGCCATTCGGTCCGATGATTCCGATTCTGTCATTTTTTAGGAAAATGTAACTGTAGTCATCGATCAGCTTTCTTGCTCCATAAGATTTACTGATGTTCTGAAGCTCGATCGTCTTATTTCCCATACGGGACGCTACGGAATCCAGTACCACTTTCTTTTCTTCCTGAATGTCCTTGATCTCCTGCATTGCCTTGATGCGG
>OHYB01001139.1_pt1 | contig 10364 bp, 8 predicted proteins | sample 1580181 | NCBI WGS metagenome assembly OHYB01 (sample SAMEA3882510, study PRJEB24775) | human gut metagenome | biome: human-associated habitat; feature: intestine environment; material: feces | place: Netherlands | collected 2009/2010
GATTGGAACAAAAAGTGAATTATATATGCTGCTCAGGTTTCCAGCACGGTTTATCTTTACGGAGAACCGAAGACAAGTACCGTCTGGGCATCTATTGATCTGAAGCAACGGCAGCTTTTTGATCTGGATTAAATTTACATAATCTTTATTTGATTATTTGAAAAAACAGTGCTATAGTAAAGTTGGTTCCGGTAAACGGATGATTTATGGATCCCAGAAGAGGACCGGGCGGAACCAAATTACTGTTGACCGGTCAGGATCTGGATCAGGAAAGAAGGAAGAGGGAAAAAATTGCGTAAAAAATCACATATACTGTTAGGCAGATACCTGGCTGACCAGATGTCTGAGGTGTACAGTCTCCAGCAGCACAGAAAAGCGTTTTGCCTGGGCAATATCATGCCTGATCTGAAACCATCGTTTCTCACCACCAGACATGAGTTTTTCGGAACATTCGATCACCTCCAGAATAAGATGAGGGCGCTTGTCGAGAAGAACCCGGAGGAAGAGAATGCCAGAGTATACTGGAGAAGATTCGGTGAGGTCATGCATTATATGGCTGATTATTTTACTTTTCCTCATAACAAAACATACAAAGGAAATCTTGCAGCACATAATTCTTATGAAGCTGAGCTGAAGAACCGCCTGAGAGAATGTATCCTCAGTGGCGCAGCAGACAGCCAGCTGGAAGAAGCGAAGCAGTTTGAAAGCTTTGAGGAACTTGTGGAATATATCCGTGAGCGTCATGCATATTATCTGGAAAGCCCTCGATGCATTGCCGATGACATCCGTTTTATCCTTCGGGTGTGCTATCAGGTTGTACAGGGGATTTTTCAGCTCTGTGTCAGAAAACAGTTTCATATGGGCGGACAGCCGGCAGTGACTGTCTGACAGTATATAAAAAGCCGCAGTGTGTGAGAGCACTGTGGCTTTTTTACGTTATGGTAAACTCTAAAAAATCTTACAAAAATGTGAATAAAAAGTGAAAAATAGATGAATTGAAGGAGATATCCTACCAGAACAGTTGATTTCACGATTTTCGTATGCTAAAATAAATTGAATTAAACTTTAAGTTATCAAACGGTTTAAGGCAGACCTTTATTATAGGGGAAGTAAAGGGATGTTCAAGGAAAGAAGGGAGCATCTTAATAAATATGAAGAACAAGTACCTGAATAAGTTTTTTTGCATCACGATGTTATCAGCTATGGTACTGGCAATTCCAACCGGAGTAAAAGCCGCCGAGGAAGCAGATAATGTTGTTGCTGAGGAAGGTGTTTCAGGAGACGGGAGTGAGGTAAGTGAACCGGAACCGGAAGTTCCGGCAGAACCGGTGCCGACAGCTGCACCGGAACCGGAAATAACTGCTGCACCTGACCCGGAACCAACTACAGCGCCGGAGCCAACAGATACACCGACACCTGCGCCGACGGAAACACCGGAGCCAACTGCAACACCTGCGCCGACGGGAACACCGGAGCCGACAGCGACACCTGCACCAACGGCAACACCGGAACCGACAGCGACACCTGCACCAACGGCAACGCCGGAGCCAACCGCAACACCTGCACCGACGGCAACACCGGCCAGGGATGACTCTGCAAAGGTACAGGCGGTGATCCGGAAGATCAAAGCACTGGCAGGCAGAACGATCACAGCAGCAGATAAAGCGGAGATAGATAGCGTACGTGCAGCTTATGAGGCACTGTCTAATACAGAAAAGGCCAAGGTTACGAATTATAAGATCCTGACTGAGGCAGAAGCCAAGCTTGCAGCTGTCGACAAGAACGACAGTGATAACAAAAAAGATAACAAAAAAGATGATAGCAGCACGGAAGATAACAAGAATACAGAGATCACAGATGGAAATAACGCCACAGCAACACAGATCGGAGATCCTGTTTATGTGACAAATATGGTATCCAATCTCCATGCAGGCAAGGATTTTTATCTGGATAGTCTTAAGAGCAATTATCATCTGTCCTTCTCCGATGATTTTGCTTCTGTAATGGAAGAGATCGAAAGAGAATATAAAGAGAAGAACAAGCTTACCGATACGGAGAATACACTTCTGGTAAGAAACTGGCAGGATATCCTTGCTGTTTATATTTACGAAAAGAGCAAAGCAGGAGCAACGTCATTTACATTGGATGCATCCTGCAAGGATGATCTGTCAAGGATCTTTGCGGAGATGAACCCCATCGTCAGGGACAAGCAGGATATTACCAAGATATCCTACGGAAATCGTAAGATCAACTACTACATCAAGAAGAACAATATTGCAAAGGAAGACAGAAGCGTCCTTAAGAAATATGTGGAAACAGACTGTAAGCTTCTCTGTGCGGTAGTTACCGCATCCAAAGGCTTTGTCCGTGAAAGTGTGGGAGACAATGTTTCTGAGGATCGTGTAGATGTTATCACCGCAGCGTATTCACTGGTTGGTAAGGTCGGATATTTCTGGGGCGGTAAATCTACGGTGATCGGAGAAGATCCAAGCTGGGGCTCCGTTGAGAAGGTATCTGCAGACGGCAGCAGAAGCTCCGGTACGCTCCGTGCATATGGTCTGGACTGCAGCGGCTTTGTTACCTGGGCAGTGATCAATGGATATAAGGATCAGGGAATGCAGGCAGCAGTTGGAGACGGAACCTCTGACCAGTGGGAGAAGGCCGGTGTTGTCAGCGAAGCAGATGCACAGCCAGGAGATCTGGTATTCCAGAGAGGACCGGAAGCAGGAAGCAACAACCACGTTGGTATCCTGTGCGGAAAGACGGATTCCGGCGACTGGATCGCAGTACATTGTTCCTCAAGCAAGAATGGTGTAACGGTTGGTGAGGCATACAGTGCAAGCTTCCGTTATATCAGAAAGCCATCTTTCTATCAGGATACAACGGCGGAGGAAAATAAGACCACAGCTACAGAGAATGATGTTCTGACAGAGGAGAGTGCAGAAAAGCTCCTCACGGATGTGGTTAGATCTGATGCACTGAAGGATGCACTGGCATCCGGTGATACTGTTTCCAGTGACCTTCTTGCAGATTTTAAGAATAGGGCTTTGCAGGAGGATGAGGAAGAAGATGAAGTTGAGACGCTGACTCTGGATAAGGAGACCATGGACGATGCAGTGGATACATTTGATAATGATGTAGAAACACTGGAAATGGAAAACTAAGGGACAGCGATTGAAGATAAGGGCAGTCTCCCACGGGAGGCTGCCCTTTCTTACAATCGCTGCTTCAGACAGAGGACATGATATTATGAAAAAAAGAAATTTCTGCCCCATGGTAGCCGCAGTGCTTACAGCCGCAGTGATCCTTCAGCCCTTTAGCGCTTCGGCAGAGGCACTGGATCAGATCCGCTTCATAGCAAAGAGCATTATTTCAGGCGAACCAAAGGAAGTAGAGGAACTGCGTCAGATGGAGGTTGCCCAGAGCGAAGAAGGGCATCAGGAATATTATTTCAAACAGCTTACGGAAGAAGAGCAGAGGGTATATCGGGAGCTGCTGAAAGGAATCCGTGCCCGGGAAAAGGAGTTTTATCTGACAATCTCCGATGATGACAGTATTGACAGAAGCTATCATGCAGTATTGAAAGACCACCCGGAGATATTCTGGGTCCACAATCGTGAAAAAATCTACAAAACTACGTATTCAGACAGTGATTATTGCGTTTTTGCTCCGGGCTATACTTATACAGACGGCGAGATCGATGAGATACAGACGGCGATGGAGCAGAGCTTTCAGGAGGTCAGAGCCCTGATTCCGGAGGATGCCGGTGACTATGAGAAGGTACGCATTGTTTATACGTATGTTATTGACCATACTCAGTATCAGACCGGGGAGGATGATCAGAGCATAGCAGGTGTTTTTTGGAAAAAATCCGCAGTCTGTGCCGGATATGCAGGAGCTGTCCAGTATCTTCTGGAAAGGCTGGATATTCCCTGTATTTATGTGGACGGAAGCACAAAAGGAAGTACAGAGGGGCATGCATGGGATATTGTAAAAATAGGCCAGGAGTATTATTATGTAGATGCTACCAATGGGGATCAGCCGGATTTTTTAAATGGAGATGCCGCACAGCTGGAAGAACATAAGACGATCATTTACGATTATCTCTGCCCTTTCCCGGAAGAATATGAAAAAACCTATACACCATCGGAAGAACTGACAGTTCCGGCATGTACTGCGAAGGATCTGGATTTTTATGTGCTGAACCAGGGGTACTTTGAAGATTACAGCTGGCAGGACATATATGATTATTGTAAGATGAGACTGGATAATGGTGCGGCTGTAGTGCGTTTCAAGTTTGGCGGTCAGGAAGCTTTTTCCGAAGCCTGTCAGGAACTGCTGGATGATGGCGTGGTACAGAATGTGGCACAGTATTATATGAAACTTCACGGACTTGGTCAGGTGGAGTATCATTATGGAGTGATGGATAATTTTTATACCATATATTTTATTTTCTGAAACATCTTCGGGAAGATTTTCGGAGGTTTTGGAAAGAGAGGAGTAAGTTATGAATATGGATATGTTGTCAAGAGGATTTGACATACTGCAGAGAGCAGGAGGTATGGAACAGATCAGCCAGCTGATGGTGATCGTATATGGAGTGCTCTGCGTTTTCGGGCTTTTGAACTGTATCCTGGGATATCGTATCCTCCGGTTCTGGATGATGATCTTTGGATTTATCATCGGAGCAGGCGCCGGCTTTGGTGTAACCTATATGTCCGGTGTTCAGGATAAAATGGTGATCGCAGGTGCCATGGCGGGACTAGGGATCGTACTGGCTGTTGTTTCGTTTCTGATCTACAGGGCAGGAATCTTTGTACTGGGATTTGGTATCGGAATAACATTGAGTATCTATCTGATTCATCCGACCAGTTCTTTTTCCTTTTTCCTGTGCATCCTTATCGGCGTGGGACTGGGAATACTTGCTATGCGTTATGCGAAAGGAGTGATCATTGTCGGAACCAGTATACTGGGTGGTGTTCTGGCAGGATTATCCATTGCAAAGATCACAGGGCTGGCGCAGTTTCCATATGGTGTCGGTATGGCAGCGGGAATTGCGATCCTTGGTATGCTGATCCAGTTCGCCATCAACAAAGACCGATACGATGAGGAAGATGACGAAGAAGAGGATGACGACAATGGAGCTCTGCCGGAGGAGACCAGGAAGCCGGCAGGAAGGGACCGTAGAGGAAACAGCCGTGAATACACCTCTGACCGTAACAGGGACGATCGCAGATATACATACGAAAACCGGGCAAACGATGACCGGGAAAGCCGGGGTGAAAGACGTTCCCGTAGACCATCTGACAGAGAAGGACGCAACTCTGACAGACGAGAAAGAAATTATGCAGACAGCCGGAAAAGATCCGGAAGCGAGAGAAACAGCAAAGGCAGTTCCACTGAAAGAAGAAGCACTTCCGGAACATCCGGCAGAAACAGAACCTCCGACAGAAATTATGCTTCGGATGACAGAAGAGGCCGCAGATACAGTCAGAGCAGTACCAGGGAACGAAGGAATGCAGGAACGGGAAGCAGATCCCGCTATGCAGATCCGGAGGATCATGAAGACTATGATCGTTTTGATGAGTCGGAAAACAGGGACAGCTATAAAGATTTTGAAAAACTGCAGCAGAAAAGACGTCGGATGGATATTGAAAATATGGCGGATTTTGATGAGCAGGAAGAATATGGAAATTACAGGAATGACCCGGATCTGATGAATGATGAGGATCTGGATGAGCTTGATGAGTGGAAAGACAACTGAGAAAAATCCAAGGAGTGACAGAAATGGGAAAAGAAGCCAAAACAAACGCGATGAGAATGCTGGATCGAAAAAAAGTAAAATATGAAGCGCTCGCATATGACTGTGGAGAGTTCATAGATGGGATCCACTGTGCAGACATTACAGGAGCCCCTCATGATCAGTCCTTTAAGACCCTGGTCATGGAAGGGAAAAGCGGCGGCTACTATGTGTTTGTAGTTCCGATCGAGAAAGAGGTGGACCGTAAGGCAGCCGCAAAGTCTGTAGGCGAAAAAACAGTAGATATGATCCATGTAAAGGATCTTACAAAGATCACGGGCTATATCCGCGGAGGCTGCAGCCCTCTTGGAATGAAAAAAAATTATCCGGTGGTGTTTGACCAGTCTGCCGAAAACTTTGATGAGATCTATGTAAGTGGTGGAAGAGTAGGCCTTACCCTGAAGGTACCGCTTAAAGATCTTCTGGATGTAACACAGGGCAAGCTTGCTCCGATCACCATGGAGTAAGCGCATATAAAACAGATAAAAAAACTCCCCTGACTGCCTGTAAAGGCGGAAGCAGGGGAGATTTTTTGTTACAGAAGCATGGGATTTAGTTATCCTGTGCGTCCTCTTCGTTAACCTGGAATACGTGACGCTTCTTGGCCATTTCGTCACTGGCAAGATACTCGTCGTAAGTGGTGATCTTGTCTACCAGCTTGCCGTTAGGAAGGATCTCCATGATGCGGTTTGCAGTTGTCTGTACAAACTGGTGATCGTGTGAGGTGAAAAGGATCACTCCCGGGAATTTGATCAGTCCGTTGTTCAGTGCTGTGATAGACTCCATATCCAGATGGTTGGTTGGCTCATCCAGGATCAGGATATTGGCACCGGAGATCATCATCTTGGAAAGAAGACAGCGAACTTTTTCACCACCGGAAAGAACACGGACACGTTTTACACCATCCTCACCAGGGAAAAGCATACGGCCAAGGAATCCACGGACGTAGGTTGCGTCCTTGATCTCGGAGTACTGTGTCAGCCAGTCGGTGATAGTAAGGTCGTTATCGAATTCCTGTGTGTTATCCTTCGGGAAATATGCCTGGGAAGTGGTAACGCCCCATTTGTAATTTCCTTCATCCGGCTCCATTTCACCTGTAAGGATCTTGAAGAAGGTTGTGATGGCCTGCTCGTTGGCGCCCACAAAGGCAACCTTATCTTCACGACCAAGAGTGAAGGAAATGTCGTCCAGAACCTTTACTCCATCAATGGTCTTGGACAGATTTTCCACCATGAGAACCTCGTTTCCGATCTCACGGTTCGGGCGGAAGTCGATGTATGGATATTTACGGCTGGAAGGACGCATGTCATCCAGCTGGATCTTTTCCAGGGCACGCTTTCTGGAAGTCGCCTGCTTGGATTTGGAAGCATTGGCGCTGAAACGGGAGATGAACTCCTGGAGCTCTTTGATCTTCTCCTCTTTCTTTTTGTTGGCCTCTTTCATCTGCTTGATCAGAAGCTGGCTGGATTCAAACCAGAAGTCATAGTTTCCGGCATAAAGCTGGATCTTGCCATAATCGATATCAGCAGTATGTGTGCAGACCTTGTTCAGGAAATAACGGTCATGGGATACTACGATAACCGTATTGTCAAAATTGATCAGGAACTCCTCCAGCCATTCGATAGCAGGAAGATCCAGGTGGTTGGTCGGCTCATCAAGAAGAAGGATATCAGGATTTCCGAAAAGAGCCTGTGCAAGAAGAACCTTGACCTTCATACTACCGGTAAGGTCTGCCATCTGTGTATAGTGGAACTCAGTGTCGACTCCGAGACCGTTGAGAAGAGTAGCAGCATCGGACTCTGCTTCCCATCCGTTCATTTCTGCAAACTCACCCTCAAGCTCGCTGGCACGGATGCCGTCCTCATCTGTGAAATCTTCTTTTGCGTAAATGGCTTCTTTCTCTTTCATGATCTGATAGAGTCTTTCATTACCCATGATGACAGTATCCAGAACCGGATAAGCATCATATTTGAAGTGATCCTGCTGCAGGAAAGAAAGTCTCTGACCGGGGGTGATCACAATGTCGCCCTTGGTAGGCTCAAGCTGACCGGAAAGGATTTTGAGGAATGTAGATTTTCCTGCGCCGTTGGCGCCGATCAATCCATAACAGTTACCCTCTGTAAATTTGATGTTAACGTCTTCAAACAGCGCTTTTTTTCCAACGCGCAGTGTGATGTTATTTGCTGAAATCATATCATACCTCTTTTTTCATTAAATAAATATCGTTTCAATTACATACGAAAGCATTACAATCGTTTCCTATTGTACCGTAAACTGAAAAATTTGCAAGCTGTATTTTCCTTTTTTCGGCTAAATAAAGGAAAAACAGGGGATTACTATGAATCACAGGAAAATAATAACCTTTTATTATATAAAAAAATGGGTTATACTGTCGTATGTGGTAATGAAGTATTCCGGGGATATGGATATCCGGCTCTCTGGCACATCAGAAACACCCAGGAACGTGGCAGATCGGATGGAATGCGGAAACTATCATAAATCAGCAGCTTAGTTGAACAGAAGAGAGGTTAAAAATGTTTATCACCAGAGAAAGCGATTATGCGATGCGGGTTATCCGCGCATTGATGTGGGAACCGCGTTTGAGCGTCAGCGAGATCTGTGAGAGGGAATCGATCACAGCACCCTTTGCATACAAGATACTGAAGAAGCTTCAGAATGCAGGGCTCGTGGAAGGATACCGCGGAGTTCATGGCGGTTACGCGCTGAAGAGAGATCCGGAAGAACTGTCATTATATGAGATATACAGTGCGATCGATCCGGATATGTCCATCATTGAGTGCCTGAACGGCACATATCAGTGTCCAAGGAACGGACAGGACGGAGTTCCCTGCCATGCACATGATGAGCTTCAGGAGATCCAGGATCAGCTGTGGACAATGCTCCGTCGGAAATCCATGAAGGATCTTTTCGGAAAAGAGGAGAAGTGATTCCCGGATGTGAGTTGGGATAAGCGTATGAGATGATAAGGAGAGCAGTTTGGAGAGGGAAAATTCCGAACAGCTCTTTTTTATTTGTGAAAAAGATAACGTCGTTTGTACAGGATAATATACAAAAAACAATGAAAGAAAATGGACATAACTGGGAATCTATGATATAATAACCAATGGAATTTTAGGCCTTCATAAGCCTAAATAATATATTTTTTAACAAACCTTTAAGGAGGAAAAAACAATGGCAAGAAAGATGAAAACCATGGATGGTAACCATGCAGCCGCTCATGCATCATACGCTTTTTCTGATGTAGCTGCTATTTACCCGATTACCCCTTCATCTGTAATGGCTGAGGCTACAGACGAGTGGGCAACTCAGGGAAGAAAGAACATCTTTGGACAGGAAGTACAGGTTACAGAGATGCAGTCTGAGGCAGGTGCAGCAGGTGCCGTTCACGGTTCTCTGGCAGCAGGTGCCCTGACTACAACCTACACAGCTTCCCAGGGTCTTCTGCTTATGATCCCGAACCTTTACAAGATTGCCGGTGAGCAGCTTCCGGGAGTTATCAACGTATCTGCCCGTGCACTTGCTTCCCACGCACTTTGTATTTTCGGTGACCATTCCGACGTTATGGCCTGTCGTCAGACTGGATGTGCAATGCTTTGTGAGTCTTCTGTACAGGAGGTTATGGACCTTACACCGGTTGCTCATCTTGCAGCGATCAAAGGAAAAGTTCCGTTTATCAACTTCTTCGACGGATTCCGTACATCTCATGAGATCCAGAAGATCGAGACATGGGATTACGAAGATCTGAAGGATATGGCAGATATGGATGCGATCGCAGAGTTCCGTAACCGTGCTCTGAATCCAAATCATCCATGTCAGAGAGGTTCTGCTCAGAACCCGGATATCTTCTTCCAGGCAAGAGAGGCATGTAATCCATATTATGACGCTCTTCCGGCAGTTGTTCAGGAGTACATGGACAAAGTTAACGAGAAGATCGGAACAGACTACAAACTGTTCAACTACTACGGAGCTGCTGACGCTGAGCACATCATCGTAGCTATGGGTTCCGTAAACGATACCATCGAGGAGACCATCGATTACCTTATGGCAGCTGGCAAGAAAGTCGGTGTTGTTAAAGTTCGTCTTTACAGACCATTCTGTGCACAGGCTCTTATCGATGCAATCCCGGATACAGTTAAGCAGATTTCTGTTCTTGACAGAACAAAAGAGCCGGGAGCACTTGGCGAGCCTCTGTATCTTGATGTTGTTGCAGCTCTTCGCGACAGCAAGTTCAGCGATGTTAAGATCTTTACAGGACGTTATGGACTTGGTTCCAAAGATACAACACCTGCACAGATCGTAGCAGTATATGAGAACACTGAGAAAGAGAAATTCACAATCGGTATCGTTGATGATGTTACAAACCTTTCTCTTGAGACAGGCGCACCACTTGTTACAACACCAGAGGGAACAACAAACTGCAAGTTCTGGGGACTTGGAGCTGATGGTACTGTAGGTGCTAACAAGAACTCCATCAAGATCATCGGTGATAACACAGACATGTACGCTCAGGCTTACTTCGATTATGACTCCAAGAAGTCCGGCG
>OHYB01001141.1_pt1 | contig 10348 bp, 9 predicted proteins | sample 1580181 | NCBI WGS metagenome assembly OHYB01 (sample SAMEA3882510, study PRJEB24775) | human gut metagenome | biome: human-associated habitat; feature: intestine environment; material: feces | place: Netherlands | collected 2009/2010
CTGCCTTTGTAATAAATAAGGTCATTTAGAATGAAAATTTCTAAATGGCCTTTTTGTGTTGAAAAAATATGACAGACAACAAGTACAAATCAGCAAAGTCAATGTACATAAACAGATTATAAGAAAGTTCTGGAATATCTTGAATTTCTTTGCAATATATAGGTGAGAAATACAAAATTCGTATGCGGCTATAAAGCAGGCTGTTTGAGATATCCGAGACATTATGATTTATGTATATGGTCAGTATAAGATGTAGGTTTAGAAATGAAACATATTTTTAAAATATATGGAAATTCCATGTGAAACATGGGAGTCCACAGGGCAGATACATATAGAATTTGACAGCAGAGGGGAGGGGAAAGTAGCATAATAGAATAATAGAAAATATCTTGAGACATTGATATTTGTCGGTGTCTCTTTTATTTTGACAAGTTTTGAGGACGATATAAGCGGAGTACTATGTATGGGTGTCTTAGGACATTTAACAAAAGAAGAAAGAGAATCTTTGTGGGAAACTTTTGAGAAAAAATTAAAAACGGGTACACCTGTTTTGATTGGAGTTTTGAATAAAAAATTTCTTTCAGTACCTATTGGAACACCAATATCCATTGCACAACAAGGTAAAAATCGATATGAAACATTTATAAAAGAGATAAATTGTAATAATAAGGAGAAATGTGAATGGGTGATTTCATATAGAATTTCTTATAAAAATAAGGTGATTAGAGAAATAACTTGTCCAATGAACTGGAATTATGAGAGTGAGGAAGCAGTATTAAAAGAGTTATCATATGCAAATTTTAGATGTGTAAAAGTATCAGATACATTATTATTTGCCAGAAAAAAATAAAAAAGCAAAAAGAGTACAAGAAATTTGGGACTTGCCTAAAAAAAAATTAAGTCATATAATCCAATTAGAAACAACTAACTTTTGTGAGAGGAAATGGTATGTTGGCAAAAAATAGGTCTTTAAATGAAATTTATTACAAATTACTTTTGAATTCTCCTCAAATGATTACTATGGATATTCCTTTAAAAATAGGAAAAGGAAATATTTCTCAGACAAAAATAAAGCATGGTGTAATTTTAGCTGATTGGAAAATGTGTTATGAAAGCGATATGAATGTTCAAGGTCCTGTTAGTAATGAATATATTCAAATAATTTTTTGCTTAAATGATGGAATTTCATGGGGAATGACAGGTAATTATAGGTCTGTGAGTATACAAAAAAATGAATCTTGTATTTATACTGGCCATGGAGGAACAGAATACATTTGCTATAAAAAGGATAGCGAATATTCATTTAAGAGTATTAAAATTCCTCTTACATATTTTAGGCATATTCTTGAGGAATATTTTGAAAAATGTGAAGCTACAGTTTATGAGGAGAAACTGTTGAATGAAATTTCGAAAGTTCCAGTAACACCTAATATGAAACAGATTTTAACAGATCTAAGTTGTTTTACCCAATACCGAGGTAGCTTAGGCTATCTATATCTTGACGGCAAATTGCTGGAATTACTGTCTATTTATTTAGGTGAAGTGTTTGAGCAGGATATTCTTATGGGGAAAAATATTTCCATATCCCGTACCGAAAGAACCGCTATTATGGAGGCTAAGCGTATTATAGATTGTCAACTTGCCTTTGCACCTTCATGTGAAGAACTATCCCGTCTAGTACACTTAAGTATGACGAAACTGACTCGTGGATTTTCACTATTTTACGGTATGCCAATCCACCAATATGTCATCGAACAACGATTAACTCAGGCGGCACAACTTCTTTTAGAAGGAGATTGGAACGTAAGTGAAGTCGCTGCAATTGTTGGATATGGAAAACCTAGCAATTTTGCTGCCGCATTTAAAAAAAAATATGGTGTATCTCCCAAAAATTATCCGGAAAGTAGATTTGTTTAGATAAAAAGTTAAGATTGACGGTTTTTGGGTTAAATCGGGTTGGTTTTGGGTTGGTTTAGTCTAATATAACTGATATTCTATGTAGCGTGGTTAGAAAAAACTAACCGCGTTACATTTTATTATGAGGAGGTAAGAGTATGAAACAAAAGCTAAATGCGAAAGATTTTATTCTCATCGGTGTTTTAACGGCCCTCATGTGGATCATCTGCATGATTATCAGCACTATTATGAGCGTGGCAGGTCCGGTGACAAATGTATTTTACCCATCCGTTGTTGCAATCCCGAATGGTATCGTTATGATGCTTCTACTGGCTAAGGTACCGAAGAAAGGCGTGTTTACCATTTGCGCCGCAATTCAGGCTATCCTGTTTCTGCTGGTGGGTGCTTTCTGGTTCATTCCTATCGGTTTGATAATTGGCGGTGTCATCTGCGATTTCCTGGTTATGAGCCGGAATGAAATTACAATGAAGTCCATGATGGCAGCCTATGCGCTGTTCAGTGCTATTTTTGCTTTTAGTGCTATCTGCCCTATCAAATTTCTTCAAAGCGCGTTTGTCGGAGCAATGGAGAAAAACAATATTGCCCCGGAGTACATTCAGGGAATGTTGAACATTACTTCCGTTCCCATGCTGGTAGTCATTGTTGCTGCCGGATTGGTGGGCGGTCTGATTGGTGGCTTTATCGGTCAGAAAGCATTGAAAAAACACTTTATCAAAGCTGGACTTGTTTCAGTAAAATAACAGGATCAGCCCCCTGAAACTTTATCAGACAATACAGGCAAGCGGGCTGCCTGACTTCAGAGCGTGGGGCTGAGAACAGTCCCGCGCTTTGATTTTTATAGGGAGACATTTGAATGGAAGAAGCACAAATTAAACAAATAATTGAGCGCCAGCCCCTACATGGCTCTGCGCTCCTCGACCCACGCTGCAAGATACTTCTTTTGGTCTGCATTGGTTTTGTCAGTTATTTTCTGGCCGGAGAAGTTGTCAGTCTCGCGCTCATGCTGGTTTATGGGCTGTTTATTGCCTTGGGTAACGGTGGAAAATGGGCTGTCAAAATGATAGTGATCTATATTATTGTTGCTTATCTCAATGCCCTGCTTCGTTATGTCCAAGTTCCGGTTTTAAGTGTGATTATGAGCGTGTTCGGCGTGACGGTCTTAAAATTGATTCCTATCATGATGATGGGACTTTGGATATTGCGAACTACATACATGGATGACTTAATGGTGGCACTTCAACGGATGCGACTGCCCCAGGCAGTCACAATCCCCCTTGTTGTTATGTTCCGATATATCCCTACTTTACGGATTGAATATCGACAAATCCGAAGCACGATGGATATTCGCGGTATCAGCGATACCGTGTGGAAACGGGTATCCCATCCGTTAGCAACCATAGAATACATTTTGATACCTCTGCTGATGCGGTGCTTGAAAGTTACCGATGAACTGGCTGCATCCGGCACAACACGCGGTCTGGAGTTGGAGTGCAAACGATACGCGCTGCGGCCAATCCGTTTTTCGTGGCGGGAAATTGTGGTATCACTGTTGGGTATCCTCTTTTTGGTCGGGTTGCTGTTTATTGACCAGACTAAAATCGGGGAAATCATTTTATGGAGGGTGTGACGATGATCTCATTTCAGAATTTTAGCTTTCGTTATGAAGAAAGCAAAGACTTTACCCTCCGTGGCATTGATATGACCGTACAGACAGGAGAATTTATTCTTTTGACTGGGCGAAGTGGCTGCGGCAAAACAACCCTGATCCGTTCACTCAATGGTCTGATTCCGCACTTTTATCCCGGAGAAATCCAAGGCGATCTGCTCATGGATGGTCATTCGCTGCTGGAAATGAAGCCGTCTGAATTGGCAGGACAGGTTGGAACGGTATTCCAAGATCCACGCTCTCAGTTCTTTATGACGGATACCACGCGGGAATTGGCTTTCGGCTGCGAAAATCTCGGACTGCCACGCGAGGAAACGATTGACCGTATTGCAAAAGCGGCGAAAGAGTTGGAATTGGTAGATTACTTAAACAGAAGTATCTTTGCTTTATCCAGCGGGGAGAAGCAACAGATCGCAATCGGTTCTGTCTATGCGCTGGGGCCAAAAGTATATATTTTTGATGAACCATCGGCCAATCTGGACTATGCCGCTACCAAACGGTTGGCAGAAATTATGGGAAAACTGAAACACGCTGGATACACAATTTTTGTGGTAGAGCATCGTTTTTATTATTTGCGCGATCTGATTGATAGAGCCTTTTTGATTCAGAACGGAAAAATTGAGCATGAGTTCACAGGGGAACAGTTTTGCTCTTTGCCCGAAGAAACACGAATTTCTTATGGTCTGCGGACAGCATACCCGGAACGCGATGCAGAACATTATCAGGAAAAGCCACATACAAAGGACGAGACACATCGGCTGGAAATTCACAATTTAAGTTTTGCCTACAAGAAAGGGCCGGATATTTTCCACAATGTCAGCTTTGAAGTTCATGCAGGAGATGTGATCGGTATTCTGGGCCATAACGGAGCCGGAAAAACAACCCTCTTATCTATTCTAACGGGTCTGCTAAAGCAGCAGCGTGGCGAGGTCTGCTTTGACGGTAAAAAACTTACACCACGCCAGCGGCGGGCACTTTCCTATCTTGTTATGCAAGATACGGATTATCAGCTTTTTGCCAGCAGTGTGGAGGAAGAACTATCCCTTGGTATGAAGGATGATTGCAAAGAAAAAGTGGATGAAACGCTGAAAGCACTGGAACTGTCAGATTACCGTGAACGGCATCCGGCATCCCTTTCAGGTGGTCAAAAGCAGAGGGTTACTATCGGTGCGGCAATCGTAAAGGGCAGCCCAGTGATCTACTTTGACGAGCCTACCAGTGGTTTGGACTACGATTCTATGGTGCGTGTCAGCAAACTGATCGAACAACTTTCAAGCTCTGGTGTGATCGTGTTTGTGGTGTCACACGATTTTGAATTTATTGTTCGTACCTGTACGGAGGTGGTTCAGTTGGATGATGACGGGGCTATTCAAAATCAAAGGCTTTCACCAGAAATTTTGAAAACGCTGTCCGAAAAATATTTTAACTGATAAGGAGGTTGGAATTATGTTTCAAAAAGTATTTGAGTATGCAGGGCCTCATAAGAAGGGGCTTTATGCAGCAACGGCCATCGTGCTGGTCAGCGTCCTGATGGGTGTCCTGCCCTTTGTGTTGGCTTATCAGGTGATAGCGCCGCTGGTCATGGGTGAATCTATTGGAGCATCCTTTATCATTTCGCGCGTGGCTCTTGTCTTGGCGTGTCTGGTGCTGCAAGCCCTTTTCTATGGCTGGGGACTGAATCTTTCTCACAAAGCCGCTTATGACACGCTGCTCCGTCTGCGAACGGCACTTCAAAAACGGTTTGAAAAGCTGCCCCTCGGTGTCATTCAGGATAAAGGCACCGGCACAGTCAAAAAGCTGTTCGTGGATGATGTAGACAGTCTGGAAGTTTTACTGGCTCACTCCATGCCGGAGGGAATTGCAAATCTGATGATCCCTATTGCGGTTTATGTGGCAATGTTCTTTGTGGATTGGAAACTGGCGCTTCTGTCGCTGGCATCTATTCCGATCAGTCTGATTGCCATGATGACGATGTATTCCGTCGGCATGAAGAAAATGGGGCCTTACTACATGGCCGGACAGAAGATGAACAATACCATTATTGAGTACATTAACGGTATGGAAGTTGTCAAGGTATTCAATAAGGACGCAGATTCCTATGAGCGGTTCCGCAAAGATGTATCAGATTATCGGGACTATACTCTGGCGTGGTACAAGGCGGCGTGGCCGTGGATGGCAATTTACAGCAGTCTGCTTCCATGCACCATTATTCTGACTTTGCCTGTTGGCGCATGGTTCGTTCTCTCTGGCTGGTCTACTCTGCCTAATTTGATCTTGGTACTGTGTCTTTCTTTAAGTATTGGTATGCCACTGCTGAAATCTCTCGGTTTCCTGCCTACCATGCCCCAGCTCAACTATAAAATTTCTGCATTGGAGCAGGTGTTGGATGCGCCAGAGCTCCAGCAGACAGAAGATGCGTTCTACGGGAAAGATGACACCATTACTTATGACCATGTTTCTTTCGCTTATCAGACCACACAGCCCGGCCCGGATGGAAAGCCTGTTGTAATTGAGGATGAAGTTCTCCATGACATTTCCTTTACGGCAAAAGCTGGACAGAAAACAGCCCTTGTTGGTGAATCTGGCTCCGGCAAGAGTACATTAGCGAAACTGCTGATTCACTATTATGACCCACAGAAAGGCAGTATTTCCATCGGTGGGCAGAAATTATGCGATATGAGCCTTGAAGCACTCAACAGCCGTATTTCCTATGTGGCGCAGGATCAATACCTGTTCAACACCTCTCTGTTCGAAAACATTCGGCTTGGTCGGCTGAACGCAACGGATGAAGAAGTGGTGGAGGCCGCAAAGAAAGCTCAGTGTATGGAGTTCCTTGAGAAACTTCCGCAGGGTATTCATTCGATGGCTGGTGATGCAGGAAAAATGCTCTCCGGCGGTCAGCGCCAGCGTATTTCTCTGGCAAGGGCAATCTTAAAAGATGCTCCTATTGTGGTGCTTGACGAGGCAACTGCCTATGCCGATCCCGAAAATGAGGAAAAGATGGAAGCTGCCATTGCAGAGCTTGTAAAAGGTAAGACCCTTGTGGTTATCGCGCACAAATTACCAGCCATTATGAACGCAGATCAGATTTGTGTTATGGATCACGGAAAGCTGGTTGTAACGGGCAAACATCAGGAGCTGATCCAGTCCTGCCCAGAATATCAAAAGTTGTGGAAAGCGGCTCAGGACAGCGCCGAGTGGAAAGTACATACTGCAAAGGAGGGGAAATAAATGTTTGCTTTGTTTTCAAGAATATTGAAACTTTCCGACCATTATAAGAGCCGTATTCAGGGCGCATTTGTTTGTGCGTTTCTGGAATCCATTCTGTCCAAAATGCCGATTTTTCTGGCCTTTGTGGTTTTGAGTGGATTTGCAAATAAGACAATTACCGGGCAGACTTGTCTTTATGTGGGACTTGGCCTTGTCGCTATTGTGCTGGTTCAGATGTTCGTCCACTATCTTAGTGACAGCCTGCAAAGTGCAGCGGGATATTTGATGTTTGCCGACAAGCGTATCGAATTGGGCGGCCATCTGAGGAAACTTCCAATGGGATACTTCACTTCCGGCAATATTGGCAAGATCAGTTCAGTCCTCAGTACCGACATGGTGTTCATTGAAGAAGTTGCTATGAGTACGCTGGGAAACATGATGAGCTATCTGCTATCCTCGTTGGTTTTGCTGGCGTTCATGTTTTATCTGAATTGGCAGCTTGGCTTGATCGCCTTGATAGTTACTATTTTGGCATGGCTGGTATCTAAGGGGATGAACAAAGTTTCCCTGCGAGAAGCAGCAGGCCGTCAGGAGCAGAGCGAACGGCTGACCGATGCGGTGCTGTCTTTTGTGGAGGGCATTGGTGTTATTAAGAGCTATAACCTGCTTGGAGAAAAATCCGAAGAACTGTCCGGCAATTTCAAGCGTTCCAGAAATACATCGCTTGACTTTGAACAGAAAATGACCCCGTGGACAATGGGGCTGAATATCCTTTATGGTATTGGTATTGCGGCAATTTTCGGTCTGTCTATTGTGTTGGAACAGAGCGGTGTGCTTTCTTTGGCTTATGTGTTAGGTGTTCTGCTGTTTGTATTTGATCTTTTTGGCCCGTTGAAGGCTCTCTATGGAGAAGCATCCAGACTGACTGTTATGAACGCTGCCCTTGATCGCATTGAAGCGGTACTGGACGAACCAGAACTTTCCGACAATGGCAAGCAGCATATTCCAGCTCAGGCACAGCCAGGACAGCCAGAAGTCCAGTTCAACGATGTTACATTTGCTTATCAGGACAAAGAGGTTCTGCATCATATCAGTTTTGCCATGAAGAAAAATTCTATGACAGCACTGGTTGGGCCATCCGGTAGTGGTAAGTCCACCATTGCAAACTTGCTGGCGCGACTTTGGGATGTAAAATCTGGCAATGTGACGATAAGGGGCGTGGATATTCGCAATGTACCTCTGTCGGAATTGATGGATCAGATCAGCATGGTATTCCAGCGTGTGTATCTGTTTCAGGACACCATTTACAACAATATCAGTATGGGAAAACCGGATGCTACGGAAGAAGAAGTTTATGAGGCTGCCAGAAAAGCCCGCTGCTATGATTTCATTATGGCTCTGCCTGAGGGGTTCAAAACGGTGGTTGGCGAAGGCGGTGCGACACTCTCTGGGGGCGAAAAGCAGCGTATTTCGATTGCACGCTGTATCCTGAAAGACGCGCCTATCGTCATTTTGGACGAAGCTACCGCAAGTGTGGATACAGACAATGAAAGCTATATTCAGGAAGCTATTTCCGAATTGGTGAAGGGAAAGACCCTGCTTGTAATTGCTCATCGTCTGAATACGATCCAAACTGCTGATCAGATTTTAGTTATAGACAACGGCCAGATTGCACAGCAAGGAAACCATGAGGAACTTTTGAAACAGCCCGGTATCTATCAGGATTTTGTCAATATCCGAAAGAGTGCGGCTGGATGGAGTCTTGCTTAATGGCGAAAGGAGCTGCCTATGAAACTTCGTACTGCCGGAGAGGATGCGGAGAATCGGCAGGCGCGGCAGATGATCATGCGGCGAAGGAGTACGGAGCAACTTAAAAGGTCTCACCTTAAAACGGATCGATGCAAGATCGAACGTTAATGATAGCGCAAAAGCAGTAGTATTATGTGAATACGTCATTCATGTTGTGTGAATTTCTGTTCTTCTCCTTGCAATCACCCCATCTGTGCAATATGAAACAAAAAGGGTATCAGAACGCAGCGTTTGGATGCTTCGCTCTGATGCCCTTTTACGATATAGTTTCTTTTACCGCGGCGACAACGATTATCGGAATTCCAGCGTCTCTTTCTGCAACGCTGAACCCCTTTTGATTAGTGATTTTTTCTCCGCACCTCTTGCAAAACAGAAAGAAACGCGGTATAATATGACCAAAAGAACCGAATTGGTCATATTTAAGGAGGCGTGGGCTTGGCTTTTACCGACTATGAAACAGAACAACTTCACAAGGCGCTGCTGAAGGAAACAAGACGCTGCGCCGTCACACTGGGGATGAAGAAAACCTCCGTGGATCAACTGACAAAGGCTGTCGGTATCGCAAAAGGCTCGTTTTATAAATTCTACGAATCCAAGGAGATGGCCTTCTTCGCAGTTCTGGAAAGTATCCACTCCGAGCTTTACGGAGTGGCTGACCATGCACTGAGCGAAGCAAACGGCTTGCCATCGTCGGAGCGCGCGGCAGAGGCGGTTCTGGCCGTCTGCCGGAGGCTGTCCGATACCGGCGACATGGTTTTCATTGAAAACGATGCGAAGCTGCTTTTGCAGAGACTGCCGGAGGATGTCAAAAACATCCATTACCACGATGACGAGACGCACATCCGTCAGCTTCTGGAAAAATATGACCTTGCGCCGAGTCGCGGCATCTCTTTGGCTGCCGCCACGGTACGGGGACTGATCTTGACTGTTTCCCACAAGGAGCAGATTGGAGAACTGTACCCGCAGGTGCTGGAAACGCTGGTGTACGGCGCTTGCAGGGAGTTATTTAAATAAACGGAAGGCCGCAGAGATGCGGCTTTTCCGAAATACGGCGGTTAGCACTCTCTAACTACGCGACTGTGCGTATCGGTTAGGCAAATCTAATATCGAAAGGAATGATAGCGATGCCGGAACACAAGAACTTCTGGGACAAAAATGCCGGTCGGTACGACCGCTTTATGCGAAAGGATCGGGCAGCGTATGAGGAGATGTGTGCGCACATCCGGCCGGTGGTGAAAGCAAAAACGGTGTTGGATCTGGCGACCGGCACGGGGCTAATCGCAAAACATATCGTAAACGCAGCGGCACACATCGAGGCGGCGGACGCTTCTGCGGAAATGATTGCGGAAGCCAAGCGGGACAATCACTCGGCGAAGCTGCACTTTTCCGTGCAGGATATGTTCCGCCTGCCCTACGCGGATGAATCTTTTGATGTGGTGATCGTGTCAAACGCACTGCACATCGTGCCGCAGCCGGAGAAAGCCCTGCAAGAAATCAAGCGGGTTCTGAAGGATGACGGCGTGTTGATTGCGCCGACCTTCACCCATGCCGGAAACTCTTTTTCCGGCATGGTCAGGGCATTTTTTATGAGGATGGCAGGCTTTCCTCTCCGCAGCAAGTGGACGAGCGAGGAATATCTGACTTTTCTGCGGCAGAACGGCTGGACGGTGCGGAAAAGCGCTGTTCTAAAGGCGTCCTTCCCGCTGACCTATGCGGAATGTGTGAAATCGGAGGTGTGATAAGATG
>OHYB01001142.1_pt1 | contig 10344 bp, 9 predicted proteins | sample 1580181 | NCBI WGS metagenome assembly OHYB01 (sample SAMEA3882510, study PRJEB24775) | human gut metagenome | biome: human-associated habitat; feature: intestine environment; material: feces | place: Netherlands | collected 2009/2010
TTCCGGCTGGTTCCGCTTCTGCGGATATGCGCTTTAATTTTGAAAATTGCTATAAACAGAGCCTGGCGGCAGCGCTGTAACCCAAAAAGGAGAACCGCCATAGATATGAACCGTTTGCGGACAAACTGGATCTGGCTGCCAAATTGGATACCGGAAGATGACAGCGATGCCTGCATTGTATATTTCCGCAAGGAAATGATGGTGGACGACGCATTGCCCGCCAAAAAAGAGATCAAGATCACCGCGGATTCCCGCTATAAGCTGTATATAAACGGGAAGTTTGTTCAGGAGGGGCCACAGAAGCCCCTGGATCAGAAAGAATGGTTTGTTGATACTGCCAATGCTGCGCCCTACCTTGTGCCGGGGGCAAACGTTGTGGCGGTTGAGGTGCTGCGCTTTGCGGCAAGCCAGAATGATTCCCTGTACCGCACCAATACCCCCTGCCTGTACATTGAGGACTGCACGGCTGATAACCCTTCCTTTGCCGGGAAAAAACGGTTGGAAATGCACCATAAACCGTGAAATTGCCATTATAGGGGAAACGGGCGGCCCTGCGCCGATCCACGCGCAGGAAAATGTCTATGCCACAGAATTTTTTGCGGGGTGGAAACTGCCCGGATGCAGCACCTAAGCTGATTTTTAACATTGCAATGGCAGATGCCATCAGCGCAGATGACCGTTTGGCACGGCAGGCAATGGAAGCATTCCGCCGCTCCCAGCGGCCAGATGGCTTAATCAACGCAGATGCCCCCACCGTCAAGAGTAATGTGATCCCGGCTTTTTCCATTTATTATTTGCTGATGGTCCACGACCATATGATGTATCTTGGCGATAAAGCGCTTGTTAAGCGCCATCTGCCAGCCATTGACGGTATCCTTGGATTTTTTGACAGGAATCTTTCGGAACAGGGCCTTGTGGGGAAAAGTGGCGGCCCGATCATGCGTCACCGCTATTGGTCGTTTATTGACTGGGCTGGTGTGTGGGATTCCGGTGTACCGGCTGCAACCGGAAAGGGCAGCGGTTCGGTTACAATGGAAAGCCTACTTTACCTGTATGGCCTGCAAAAAGCTGCTGAGCTGGCTGAATTTGCAGGCAGAACCGATACCGCTGCGGAGTACCGGCAGCGGGCAGGAGCACTTTCGGATGCAATCCGTACCCATTGCTTTGGGCAGTATCAGGGCACAACACTGGTTCAGGATGGGCCCGGCATTGAAGAATATTCGGTACACTGCCAGGTATTTGCCGTCCTGACTGGTATTGTTGAACCGGCAGAGGGAAAGCAGATGCTGGAAGCCGTTGTGTGGAACCCGGAAGTTCCGCAGGCTTCTGTTGCGTTCATTTTTACCTGTTCCGCGCGCTGGAACGCTGCGGCTGGTACGAAAAGACAGATGACCTGGGGGAAATATGGCGCCAGATGGTAGAGAATCACCTGACGACCTGCGTGGAGAACGACACAGATACCCGTTCGGACTGCCATGCGTGGGAGGCATTGCTCTGTTATGAACTGCCTGCAGTGATCCTTGGCGTTCGCCCAGCGGCTCTCGGCTTCCAAAAAGTGCGCATCGAACCCCAGGTGGGTACGTTCCGTGAAGCAAGCGGCGATGTCATCACGCCGCGCGGCTTGATCCATGTGGAGTGGAAGAGAGATGAAGAGAATGCTTTGCACCTGCACTATACCCTGCCAGATGGGGTTGCCTATGAGAACGAAGAGGTGTGAAAAAGGGCTATAGTATAAGAACAGCAAAAGCATATCCTGAACGGCATATGCTTTTTGTGTTTTTAACAGATTGGGCCGCCAAAACGGTTGGTGATGTCATAGACATCAGCATAAAAGTCAGCAACAGGCAGAGCCTTGTTTATGACGCAAAAAATTGCGCCCCTGCACGGCGGCAGCAGAACCGTACCCCCCGGCCATGACAGCTGTTTTACTGTCTGACTGACATAAAAAGCAAAGAACCCGATATTGAAAATAACGAACACAGGGCCCAGTACAACCACGCACCGGGCCCTGCCGTATCTCAAATTCCTAATTACTCATTCCTAATTTCTAATTGAGATAACTCCTCCATCCTGTCTTCCAACGAACCTCAAACGCCCATATAATGCACTGCATTGTAAATGCTGATCAAAATAATAATGCCCATCAATACCAGGAACAGCTTGTCCACGGCACGGCTGCTCATCCGCTTGTTCAGCGTGCGGAGGGCAAGGACGCCGCCGATGCCGCCGGCAATCATCAAAACCAGGGCGGGCAGGGTGAATTCCGGCACGCTGTGGGTGATAAGGGTGGTCAGCAGGCTGGTGATCTGGCTGAACAGAATGATGTACAGACTGTTCTGCGCTGCGGTCTTGGTTTCCATGCTGAAAAAGTAGAACAGCACAACCAGATTGATGGGGCCGCCGCCAATGCCCAAAAAGCTGGACATCAGCCCCAGCACCAGGCCAATGATAACGCAGAATGTCGGGTTGGTAATATGCTTGCCCTGGATGCGCGCCTTGAACAAGGTGTACACAAAAGTGCCAATGGTGATAATGGCCAGGCAGATCGACTGTACCACGCCAACCGTGTTGGGGTTGGGGAACATGCCCGCAATGGTGCTGAACAGCTGTTTGCCCACAACGCCGCCCACTGCGGCGCCAATGGCCAGCGGGGTGCCGGTGCGGAAATCCACCCGGTTATCGCCAGCGGCAATGTTTTTGCCCACGGTGTAGCAGCTCATGGAAAGCACGGTGCACCCCGAAAGAAAACTGATGGTTGCCACGCTGGCAAGGCCCAGCATATCCAGCACCGGCTTGATGATAACACCGCCGCCAATGCCGCAGATCGCCCCCGCAATGGACGCAAAAAAACTGACACAGAAAAACAAGATTGAACTCATGCGTCTTTTCCTCCTCCGGTACGTTGATTTTGATAAGTTCATCATACCGTTTTGGAAGAAAGCCAAACTACCATAAATAAGAGCATTAGTGTCGAAAAATCGACAAGCATGCTCCGCAGCCTTGAGGAAAAACAGTATTTTGTGGTATAGTTTATCTGTAAAAATCCACCGGGGGGTACACAATGCAAAACCTGAACTTTTTGATCAAGCCTGCATCCAGCCAGTGCAACATGCGCTGCCGCTACTGCTTTTATGCTGACGAAGCCGCCGTGCGCTGCGGCCAGAGCGCCGCAGGCATGACCCGCCCCGAAGCCGAAACATTGATTCGCTCTGCCTTTGCCGCCGCGGAACCCGGCGCACAGGTCAGTTTTTCGTTCCAGGGCGGTGAGCCAACGTTGGCCGGACTGGACTTTTTCCGCTTTTTTATGGCCAAAGCCGCCGAGCTGCGCCCGGCCAGGGTGCACATCAATTATGCGCTGCAAACCAACGGCCTTGTGCTGAATGATGAATGGGCTGAGTTTCTGGCTGCCAACCAGGTTCTGGTGGGCATCTCACTGGATGGAACCAAGGAGCTGCACGATAATACCCGCCTGGACGCCAAGGGGAAGGGCACCTGGAACCGTGTAACCGCGGCATTGCATGTTTTGCAAAAGCATGACGTAGAAGTAAACCTGCTGTGCGTGGTCAACCGCGCGGTGGCCCGCAGCCCGCAAAAAGTCTATGCTTCGCTGAAAAAACTGGGCGTCCGGCATTTGCAGTTCATTGCCTGCCTGGATCCCATTGAGGGCGAGCGTGGTGCGCAGCCCTGGGCACTGACGCCGGAAGCATACGGTAAGTTCCTGTGCGGCCTGTTTGACGTTTACTACCGTGACTGGGTCAACGGCGACTACACCAGTGTGCGTCTGTTTGACGATTACATCCACATGGCGATGGGTATGCCTGCAGGCACCTGTGCCACCTCTGGCAGCTGCGGCGCTTATTTTGTGGTGGAGGGCGACGGCACGGTGTACCCCTGTGACTTTTACTGCCTGGACGAATGGGAGATGGGCCGCATTGGAGAGCAGAGCATCCCGGAGCTGGCCAACAGCGAAAAAGCCCGCCTGTTTTTGCAGCAGGGCGAGCGCAAACCCGATGCCTGCGCCGACTGTCGCTGGTACAGCCTGTGCCACGGCGGCTGCAAGCGCGACTGGGTGGAGAACGATGGCAAGCTGGAAAACTACTCCTGCCTTGCGTTCAAGGAATTTTTTGCCTATGCCGAAAGCCGGATTTTGGAGATCGCACGGGCGGAAGCGGAATACTATCGGAGGTAGGAAGTAGGAGCTTTGGCGGCGAGTGAAAGCACGGCGAGAAAAAATTAAGAATGAGTAATTAGAAATTTGAAATAGAGCAGGGCCTGATGCGTAATGGCATCGGGCCCTGTTTTTATTATAGATAAACAACAACCGCCTTTCCTTATGCTTTACCTAAAGCACAGGAAAGGCGGTCGTTGTTAAATAAGCGTATCTTCTTTCAGAAATTTACAGCGCGCGGCCAGAGCATCGGCCAAAACCTGTGCGCGGTTCGGTTCGCCAAAATGGGCCTGTTCAAAAATAGCAAGCACATCGTCTTTGCATCCATCCAGCGCCGTGAGATCCAGCGTTTGCAGGCTTTTTTTTGCAAGCGCAAGCTGTTCCTGCTGTGTGGCAGCGAATGGTTTGGCTGTGGCATCGGCCAGGGCGTTGATTTTGGTGGCATATTGGTCAAACCACAAGCTGGTGCCGCTGTCAAAAATTGGTGCAAAGCCCATCCATTCCAGCGTTACCGCGTCACGAATCGCTCCAAAATTGCCGAAATGCCGATCTTGATTGCAGATCAGATAGTCCAGAATCATCATCTGCTGCAGCTGTTCCGTAACATCCGGGATACCCAGTTTTTCGCAGCAGTTAAGGAAATGCGCATAGGTACTTACGCCGTCCCCGCGGGGAAAAGCAGAAAAAATATAATAACCACTGACAAAATCCTGACGGTCGGTCGTCATATTAGTGCAGACGGAATAAGGCTGGCTACCCTCAAACAGCAAGCTATACTCCACATGTGGGATTCCCAACTTGCGGCAGAGCAAGGATGCTGCTGCCTCATTGAACGGTTCCTGTTGCGCCATGCCGCTGCCGCCTTTTACCAGTACGCGCTGGCCGTTCAGTATCTTCCATTTTTTCTTCAACCAGCCGTCGGAGGTGTTGCAGGGGGAAACGAGATCAATGCTGTCCCGCTCCGGAATCTGCCCAAACAGGATATTGCCGACATCCTCCGAAAAATCGTTATGGTAGAAGTTGACCTTGCGCCATTCCAAGAGCTGCTCTGCAGGATTGAGCCAGTATTGATCGGACAGACTTAGTGCAAAACACTTCATCATCAAGGTACTGGCGGATAGTTGTAGTTTTTTCTGGATCTGCAGGGCCTCCAGCGCATGGTGAAAGCCTGAACGGCTGGCCGGAATGGTACGCCCGGCCAGCCAAAGGTTCAGATTCTTTGCAAACTCCCTGCAGTCAGCAGAAAACAAACCTATTGGCAGATGGGCGGGCTGAACAACATCCTCAACGCGGTATACTGTGCCGCTGGTATCGTTAATGCTCAGCACAGCAACCGGCAATTCGCGGTGCATCAAAATATACTTCAACGATCCAGCCCACCTTTCCCTTTGATGATATCCATATTATACAAGGAACGGAATGTTTTCGCAACATTTTGGTGATTCAGTATCGCATACACAAAGATGGTAGAGCAGTAATGGCAGCACAGCGCACCCATACCTGATTTCAAACCCCTCTGCGTGTAAACAGCGGTTCCAGGGTCACGGTTTTGACAAAATCTTTCTGCCCATCGGCCAGCTGGTCGTTGATGATGGCAACAGCGGTGCGGGCCATTTCGCGCAGGGGCACTTCAACACTGCTGATGGCCGGGGCCAAGTAGGGCATCAAGGCATCGCCGCAGGTAACAACCTCCACATCCTGCGGTACACGCAGGTTTTGCTGGTACAGGTATTGCAGTGCACCGGCGGCGTAAATATCGCCCCAGGTCAGCACAGCGGTAATACCAGGGTGAGCCTGCTTGAGCTGCTCAAGCGCCGTAAAGGCAGTGCGCGGGCTGGAGATTTTGCCGTTGTTCACCCAATATTTTACATCCGGGGCCGCCTGCATGGCGCGCAAAAAGCCATGCAGACGGTCTTTTTCTACATCGGAGTCCAGATCACGGTTCAGGTAAACGATTTCCTTGTGCCCCTGATCCAACAGGTAGCGGGCAGCGGTGTACATGCCGCTTTCGTTGTCGATCAGCACGCGGTTTACGCCGCGGCACTCCGGTGAGCGTTCCAACAGTACCACTGGCACGTTGGCGGCGCGCAGGTACATGCACACATCGTCCCGCAGGGCGTTGGGTCCAAAGCCGCCCACCACAAGCCCGCTGATGTTGTAATTCTGGAAGGTTTCCAGCCGTTTGAGCAGGGTATCGTTATCCACACTGTCGCAGTAGAATAGCATGGTGTTAAACCCTTTGGCCGATGCCTCGGACATGAGTGCTTCGGACAGCTGGGAGAAATACGGCAGGCCATTGGCACTGCGCAAAATCAGCCCAATGAGCGGGGTCTGGGGGCCGGGCGGCACCCGCTGGGCGCGGTAGCCCACCGTGGAAATGGCCTGCAGGATCGCTTCGCGCTTGTCCGGCGCAACATACCCACTGCCGTTCATCACGCGGGAGACCGCCGCTACCGATACTCCCGCCGCCGCGGCGACGTCTTTCATGGTTACTTTTTTCATGGCTCTACCTCATCAGCGAAAGATTCTTTATAAGCAGTATAACACAAGAAAGAATGTGAAAAAAGATGTAAACTAAAAAATGCTTATATGAAAAGTTTCACATTGAATTTGATAAAAAGCGCCATTTTACTTCATGGAATCTGCGAATTGATTGGCACGCCACACCACGGTATAATACAGACAGAACGACAAATAAACCGTGAAACGCAAAATAGAACGGAGGCTGTGCAAGATGAAACAGAGTAAAATTGGCATGATCGGCTGCGGCATGATCAGTGAGGTGTATGCAAAAAATATCACGGAACGGTTTGGCGATTTGCAGCTTGTTGCCTGCGCAGACCTGCGCATGGAGGCAGCGCAGGCCCGCGCCGAACAGTTTGGTACCAAAGCCATGACAGTGGACGAACTGCTGGCTGACCCCGACATTGACATTGTGCTGAACCTGACCATCCCCGACCAGCACGCCGCCGTAAGCATGGCGGCGCTGAAAGCCGGCAAAAACGTGTACAGCGAAAAGCCGCTGGCCATTCACATGCAGGATGCTAAAGAGCTGGTGGAGTACGCCAAGGCCCACAACCTGCTGCTGGGCACCGCGCCGGATACCTTTATGGGTGGTGGTTTGCAGACCTGCCGTCAACTGCTGGACGCAGACACGATCGGCACGCCGATCGCCGCACAGGCGTTCATGATGAGCCGTGGGCCGGAAGCCTTCCACCCCAACCCGAAGTTCTTTTATGAAGAGGGCGCAGGCCCGGTTTTGGACTGGGGACCCTACTACATCACGGCGCTGGTCAGCCTGCTTGGCTCTGTCAAAAGTGTGGTGGGCCGCGGCAAGATCACCTATCCCGAACGCACAGCCAAAAGCCCCCGCTGCCCCTACCAGGGCCAGCAGTTCCCGGTGGAAGTTCCCACCTATGTAACCGGTATCCTGACAATGGAAAGCGGCGCGCTGGTAAACCTGACGATCAGCTTTGACATGCAGTTTGCCTATTGGGACAGCGACATGCCTTACCTGACGATTTACGGCAGCAAGGGCAGCCTGAATGTGCCCGATATGAACAAATTTGAAGGCCCCGTAACGGTGCGCAGGGGCGATGCCCCGGCTGAGGAAGTGCCGGTCAACTCCCCCTACACCGAAAACTGCCGCGGCCTTGGTCTGGCCGATATGGCCCATGCCCTGCAGACCGGCGAAGCTTACCGCCCGTCCGCTGAACTTTCGCTGCATGTGACCGAAGTAATGCTGGGGCTACTGGAATCTGTGGAAAGCGGCAAGGAATACCAGTTGACCACCACCTGCGCCCGTCCGGCTCCGCTGGATGCCGCCGCGGCTCAGGCATTGCAGCAATAACAGGGGAGGGAACCACCCATGATCGCCCCCAACTACCCGCCGGAAAAACAAAAATCTGCCATGCCAAAGCGCCCCAACGTGATCTGGGTGCTGGCGGACCAGCTGCGCGCCCAGGCGCTGAGCTGCAACGGAGAAACCAACATCTGCACCCCCAATATTGACCAGCTGGCCATGCGTGGGGTCAACTTTACGGCGGCGGTATCCGGCTACCCGCTGTGCTGCCTCTACCGCGGCAGCATGCTGACCGGGCTTTACCCCAACCACTGCACGCCGGGGCATGATAAAGGCCTGCCGCCGGAGCAAAAGACTATCACCCATGTGCTGCACGATGCCGGTTACCACACCGCCTATTTTGGCAAATGGCACATGGATGCCGAGAGCGCGGCTGCGGCCATCCGCCCCAACCGTGAAGTATTCCACATTGTCAAGCCGGAGCACCGCGGAGGCTTTGACTATTGGCTGGGGTACGAGAACAATAACGAACCCTGGGACTGTTACGTGCATGGTACCAACAGCGACTGCACCCGCCTGCCCGGCTTTGAAACTGACGCATTGACGGATAAATTGATCCGGTACATGGACCGGCCGTTCTTTGCGGTACTCAGCGTGTTCCCGCCGCACAACCCTTCTTTGGCACCGGAACAGTTTGCCGAAGGATTGTGTGCAGAAAATATTAAACTGCGGTCCAATGTGCCAAATGTGCCCTGGGTCAAGCAGCAGGCCCAGCGGGAGCTGGCCGGGTATTACGCCATGGTGCGCAACCTGGACTGGAATGTGGGCCGCTTGGTGCAGGCGCTGGATAAGCTGAACCTTGCAGATGATACCTACATCGTGTTTTTCAGCGACCACGGCGATATGCACGGCAGCCACGGGTGGTTCCGCAAAACCAACCCATACGAGGAATCCTGCCGGGGGCCGTTCATCATCTCCACCGGGCACGGCTGCATGTACAGCGTGGCACCGGGGCTTTTGTACGGTGCCAACAACGCCTGCCTGTGCGATGCCCCGCTGAACCATGTGGATGTTGCCCCCACCACCCTGGGCTTGTGCGGCGTGGCCGTGCCGGATTGGATGCAGGGGTACGATTATTCCGGCTATGTAACCGGCAAACCGCTGCCTCCGCAGGAACCGGATTCCGCTTACCTGCAATGCAACGAGGTAACCGGCCACCTGAACAGCACCGCCGAACCATGGCGCGGTATCGTGACCCGCGAAGGCTGGAAGTACGTTGCCCTGCCGGGCGAACCGTGGATGCTGTTCAACCTGAAAGATGACCCCTATGAACAGATGAACATGGCACAAATCACCAACTACCGGGAGATATTGGCCGATTTGAACGAGAGGCTGCAAGCCTGGATTGACAAAACGGGGGATGATTTTACCCTGCCCAAGATCGAAGTGCCGCACATCCGCAAAAGCCGCGGCAACGGTGTGTATTACGCACCGGATAAAAAACTGGAGTATTAACGAAGCAATTATAGCAATTTTCAATAATACAGCACAGTACTTTAGCTTTTGAGCAAAAAGAGGTATAACAGAGGCAAAGAAGGTGAGAACTATGCTGTACAATGAAGCTCGAAAATTGATTCTGGAAGCATACGACAAAGGCGTTAGCGTAAAAGAACTGGCAAAGTGCTTTTCTGTAAACACCTGTTCGATCTATCGTTTGCTGAAGTGTCGGAACGAAACAGGCAGCTACGAAACTCAAACGAATCTCCGTGGAAAGAAGCCAAAATTGTCCGATGCAGATCATCAGCACATCCTTTCGCTTCTGGAAAAACAGCCGGTTATCACTTGTCTGGAGATCATTGAAACGTTGAATTTGCCTGTCAGCATTGATACTGTCTGGCGCTTTCTTCAACAGGCAGGATATCGCCGCAAGAAGAAGTCTCTTCATGCCAGTGAACAGGAGCGTCCCCGATGTGGCGCAGAAGAGAAAAAACTGGAACGGCCTTATATCTGGATTCAAGGCAAGTGACCTTGTGTTTCTGGATGAAAGCGGATGCAATACGGATATGACAAGGCGGTATGCCTATTCGCTTGGAGGAAGCAGAGCTATTGATTCCGCACCACTTTCCAAACCCAAGAACACGACCATTCTGTCATCGATTCAGTTGGATGGGACACTACGCTATACGACTTTCTCAGGCGGAACGACTGTGGAGAGGTTTAAGCGGTATCTGGAAACTGATTTGCTGCCTCATCTGAACGAAAATTCTGTTCTCATAATGGATAATATGAAGTTGCACCATGCAAAGGCAGTAAAAAATTTGCTGGACAGCTCCGGTGTTCGATACATTTATCTTCCACCATATAGTCCTGATCT
>OHYB01001143.1_pt1 | contig 10342 bp, 10 predicted proteins | sample 1580181 | NCBI WGS metagenome assembly OHYB01 (sample SAMEA3882510, study PRJEB24775) | human gut metagenome | biome: human-associated habitat; feature: intestine environment; material: feces | place: Netherlands | collected 2009/2010
GCCGCCGGAGCGGTGCTTAAGCCGTAAGGCGGGAATTGTGCGGTGTTGCCTTAGAAACACTTGTAAAATTTATTTACGAAATCGCAACACATTTTGTCCTGCCTTGCGTTACAATAAAATCAGATTTCAACCTTTTAAGGAAGGGACAACACAACCATGGCAAAAATGATCGGGATCGATCTGGGCACTACCAACAGCTGCGCCGCGGTCATCGAGGGCGGTAAACCGGTGGTGATCCCCAATGCCGAGGGCCAGCGCACCACGCCGTCGGTGGTGGCATTCACCAAAGCGGGCGAGCGCCTGGTGGGCGAACCCGCCAAGCGCCAGGCCGTCACCAACGCGCCGCGCACCGTCACCAGCATCAAGCGCCAGATGGGCAGTGACAGCCGCGTGCCCATTGACGGCAAGTGCTATTCTCCCCAGGAGATCAGCGCCCTGATCCTGCAAAAACTCAAAGCGGACGCCGAGGCCTATCTTGGCGAGCCGGTCACCCAGGCCGTCATCACGGTGCCGGCCTACTTTAACGATGCCCAGCGCCAGGCCACCAAGGATGCCGGACGCATCGCCGGGCTGGAAGTCAAGCGCATCATCAACGAGCCGACCGCCGCGGCCCTGGCCTACGGCCTGGACAACGGCAAGGCCCAGACCGTCATGGTCTACGACCTGGGCGGCGGCACTTTTGACGTATCCCTGATCCAAATCGGCGATGGCATCGTGCAGGTGCTTTCCACCTGCGGCGATAACTACCTCGGCGGCGACGACTTCGATGCCCGCATCGTAAATTGGCTGGCGGACAACTTCAAGGCTGCCCACGGTGTGGATCTGACCACCGACCGCGTGGCCATGCAGCGCCTGCGGGAGGAAGCCGAAAAGGCGAAGAAAGAGCTTTCCACCGCCACCCAGACCGAGCTGAACCTGCCGTTCATCACCACCGGGCCGGAGGGCGCACTGCACCTACAGGCCACCCTGACCCGCGCCAAGTTTGAGGAGCTGTGCGCCGACCTCATCGAGCGGACCTCCCTGCCCGTGCGCAACGCCCTGAGCGACGCCCACCTGACCGCCAGCGACCTGGACCAGGTGCTGCTGGTGGGCGGCTCTACCCGCATCCCGGCCGTACAGGCCAAAGTTATGCGGATGACCGGGCTGGAACCGTCCAAATCCCTGAACCCCGACGAGTGCGTGGCCCTGGGCGCCGCCGTGCAGGCAGGCCGCCTGGGCGGAGAGGCGCTGACCGGCGCAGGCGAGGATCTGCTGCTGATGGACGTGACCCCGCTGACCCTCTCCATCGAGACGCTGGGCGGCGTAGCTACGCACTTGATCGAGCGCAACGCCACCATTCCCACCCGCTTCAGCAAGGTGTTCACCACGGCCGCGCCGTTCCAGAGCACCGTAGAAATCAAAGTATTGCAGGGCGAGCGGGAGTTTGCCAAGGACAACAAGCTGCTGGGTACCTTCACGCTGCGGGGCATCAAGCGTGCCTGGGCGGGCGTGCCCAAAATCGAGGTGACCTTTGACCTTGACGCCAACGGCATCGTCAAGGTCAGCGCCCGCGACATGGACACCGGCAAGGAGCAGGGCATTACGATCACCGGTTCCTCGAACCTGAGCGAGGACGAGATCCAGAAAGCCATGCGCAACGCCGCCGCTTTTGCGGGCCAGGACCAGGAACGCAAGGCTGCGCTGGAAGCCTTTAATGCGGCGGAAGCTGCGCTGTATCGCGTAAATACCGCCCTGGGCAGCAAGGCTGGCAAGGCCCTGGACCGGGATACCCGCAGCAAAATCAAGGACGCCGTGCGCACACTGGAAAAGGAACTGCGCCATAAAAAGGCCGACAAGCTCACCACCGCTGACGTCCAATCCCTCAACGCCGCCCGCGAAGCCCTCTCCGCGATTGCAACGCCGCTGGTGACCCAGTGGGAAAGCGAAAAATAACGGGGGCTTTGTTCCTTCTTTGAAAAGAAGGAACCGAAGGAACTTTAAATATAAATATATAAATAACAAAAATATGATCCAACTTTGTTTCGGCGATTCCGTCAAAGGCACACTCACCTGTGCCCCGCATATCGGCAATACGATCGGCGGCGCCACAGCGGTGGTAATTTCAACGGATAAACCGCTGGATACCCCGCTGCAAAAGGCCGCCTTTGCCGTCTACCGCACCCTGGCCGCACCTTTTTATAAACGCCGCGCCCAAAAGCAGGAGGCCCGCCGCCGGGCCGAGGCCGTCCCTGTGGACTATGAATCTAACGACGTGATAGCCCTGCTGGGTGACCTGAACGAAGGCCCCATCGCGGGCGACCTGATGAGTGAAGCACGCAAAGAGGTCGTGCGGGCATGGCTCTGCTTCTCCCCGCACGGCGACACAGCCGGAACGGATGCCGACATGGAGCCGTACTGGCAGGCCTGCCAAAAAGACCTGCAAACCCTGCTGACCCGCGCCCACACAGGCGAGCCGGTGCGCATCTGGTACGACCACACCCCTGCCAGCCTCTGCGGCCTGCACGCCTCTGCGGCCCTGCTGGAAGATGCCCCCTGCCAAATCACGGTGGTAGAAACCCCGGAGCTTGAGACAAAAAACGGCGTGACCCGCCGTGCCACCCTGGGTGAGCGCGGCCCCACCGAGATGGGCGCACTGTTACGGTATGAGCGTCCCCTGCCAGACACCGACCGCCACGCCCTTGCCGCCCGCTGGCGCAGCCTGCAAGCGGAAAACGCTCCGCTTCGCGCCGAGCAAAACCACCGCTTGACCAGCGTCCCCGCCGGTTTCTACGATGCCATGATTTTAAGCGAAGCTCCTGCGAATGAAATTATGGTGGCACAACTCATCGGAAAAGTGCTGGCAGAATGCCGCCTGGGCATCAGCGACCAGCTCATCTACCGCCGCATCGAACACCTGAAACGATCCGGCAAATTCCTCTCCGTCCAACCCAGCCCCGCCCCCTACCAGGAAATCATCCGCAGGGCGTAACTTACCGCCAATTTTTTACACAAATACAAAAGCTCCCTGCTCTTTAGCGGGGCGTTCGTAAGACAGTTAACGGAGCGTATCGGTGCAGATTCGCTCCGTTTCTTTATGCTAATATGACATATGGCACAGTTGCCGGCAGCCCCCTTGGCTCTCCCTCTGGGAGAGCTGTCACCGAAGGTGACTGAGAGGGTCTTACAGGCGTTTTTGAATGGTGATATCAATTTGTGTGCACACGCCGCAAAAATCCATATCAACATCTCGGTTGGAAAAACGCAGAACCTCCAATCCAAGCGCTGTCAAAAATGCGGAACGCTCAGAATCATAGGCCATCCCCTGAGGCTCATAGTGTTGAGAACCATCCAATTCAATAACTAACTTGGCAGAAGCACAATAAAAGTCTACGATAAATTTCCCGATGATTCGCTGTTTATAAATTTTCACCGGATATTTGCGGAGGAAAAGATACCATAGCTTTCGTTCGTGGGGTGTCATCTCACTGCGTAACCGCCGGGCGTTTTCCAGTTGACTGTTGTCCTTTGGTATGGTCATGTTTTTCCCTCTTAGTCGGCTGCGCCGACAGCTCTCCCAAAGGGAGAGCTAGGTTCCGCGCGTAATGCACTACACCGAACGGTGTATAGAAGTGCGCCCTTGTTATCTGTTCGACAAACTGGAAGTTGTCATACGGCTCGTTATACGTACGGCGTTCTACGCCTACGGAAGAAAGATCGATACCGGCCCGTAAAAATTTCTGATATGTTTTATCCATCCTGTTATCCCTCATTCCGCGTTATCCTTCACCTTCACAAATTTCTTTGCAGGTACACCATGTCCACCAGCTGCACCCCGGCCTCGTAGATGGGGTGGTCGTAGTGGTCGGTGAAGAAATTTGGGATGCGGTGCAAGCGGACAAAGCCGCACTTCTCATAAAACGGAACGGTCAGCGAGCTGTCGCCGGTGCCCACCTGCAAAAGGGTATAGCGCCCCGCATAGGTACGGACAAGGAAGTCGATCAGCGCCCGGCCGTAGCCCTTTCTCTGCGCCTCCGGTTCCACGGCGAGGTTCTTGAGCTCCAGAATTCCGCCGCCCTCGTCGGTGATGACGCATTCCGCTTTCACGCCGTTGTCCTCCAGCACATACATGGTGCCCCGTTCCAGATAGCGGTCGATCATGTCTTCCTGCTCATCCGCCAATAGCAGCAGCGGGAGGAATTGCTTTTTGTTTTCGTGAATTTTTCGGATGTTCATGGTCTGCTCCGATAAGCCGGAAGTTGTTATAGTGCCATCACATAAATTTGGCAAGGATTCCACTCATCCCATAGCGTAGGGAACACTTCCAACTCCTTAAAGCCCAGAGAAATGTAGAACTGATTTGTTTGATCATATTCTTCGTATTTCCCCATTTTAACAGTTTTTACCTGAATAAATGAATAGCCGCTTTCCTTCAAACTATCCTTTGCATACTTAAATAGTGCTTTTCCTATTCCTTTGCGATGGTATTCTTTCAGTACGCCCATAACCGCAAGCTCAACCGTATCTTTTCCCGTTTGCTTGAGATACAAAAATCCCACGGCTTTTTCATTTTCTTCAGCACAAAAGAAAGTTTTTCCCGCACTGTTGCGGATATATTCTTCTCGTGCCTCCGGTATTCCAAACCATTCCGGCAATTCCTCCAGTATATTCCTGGCAACAGCTTTCTTTTCCTCATCGTTTGCTACTTGAATGATTTTCATATGCCCTCCTCCAAATTTCGATTTGCAGGTCTGTTCGGCTCCATATTATCATATGGCCGGATAAACTACAAGAACAGCCACAGCAGTGCAAGCTGCTGTGGCTGTTCGCTGCCTTACGAACACCGCCCATTCGGGCAGGGAGTTTTGTTTTAGTGGTTCTTATAATAATTGATCAGGCAGCCATCAGCCAAGATCTGTCTCTCGGCGTCGGTCATAGCGCCCAGGCGGACCCTGAACTCTACCAGGCCGCCGTCGGGCTTGACGGCGATGGCCGTCATCTCATCGGCGGCTTCCAGCAGGGCCTTGCGGATGCCGGGCAGGTAGACATAGTCGCCGTTGTCCAGCACGTTGGGGGTGTCCAGCAGGAAGGGCAGCATGCCCCAGTTGATGCAGTTGGAGCGGTAGCGCTTGGTGGCGTACTCGCAGGCAAAGTTGGCGGCGCCGCCCAGCACGCGCTGGCAGCTGGCGGCCTGCTCACGGGCGGAGCCATCGCCGGGCTTGTTGGCGAAGATGGCCGAGCCAATGTTGGTGTGGGCTGCGTCCGGGTGGTAGCCAAGCGCCTTGACCTGGGTGTAAACCACCGTAATTTCATCAGGCACTTCGCCCGCCAGGCGCTCGTTATCCAAAGCCTTCACGGCCTTAGCGTTAGGCACGTAGGCGGGGTCCTTGCGGGAGAGGGTGAACTCCGCCAAACGCAGCGGGTTAGAGCGGAAGGACGAAGTCTCGCCCGAGGGGATCAACTCGTCGGTGGTGGTGACGGGGTCGGTGATGTAGCTAACGATCTTGACCAGCAGGTCTTCGGACAGGGCGGGCTGCTCGGGCCAATCCTTGATGTTGGGGCCGAACTTCAGCTCGTAGTTCGGCTCCGGGCGGCCCCAGCCATTGTAGACGCGCTTGTCGTAAACGCCCTGGTCAAAGTGGTAGTCCGGGGTGGTGTACTCCACGTCGGTCAGCTCGGTAGCCGGGGTCAGAATGCCGCCGTTGGCCGTGGTGGCCGCAATGCTGCGGGCATCCATCAGGGCCACACCCGCCAGCTGGCCATTGCCGGGCTTGGAGCCTTCGCGGCTGGGGAAGTTGCGGGTGGTGTGGCGGATGGACAGTGCCCCATTGGCGGGCACATCGCCTGCGCCGAAGCAGGGGCCGCAGAAGCACTCGCGGAAGATGCCGCCTGCGGAAACAATATCCGCTACCGCGCCGTTTTTGACCAGCTCCAGATAGGTGGGCATGCTGTCCGGGTAGACGCTGAATTTGAACTCACCGTTGCCGCAGCTCTTGCCGCGGATGATGTCCGCCACCGCGCAGATGTTTTCATAGGTGCCGCCGGAACAGCCAGCGACGACGCCCTGCTCCACGTAGATGCGGCCATCGGGACAGATCTTGCCCACCAGGTCCATGTGGACCTTGCCGCCCAGCTGCTTGTTGGCCTGGTCCTCGGCCGCCTGCAGAATCTCTTTGGCGTTGGCTTTCAGCTCACGGATGGGATAGGCATAGCTGGGGTGCATCGGCAGCGCGATCATGCACTCGACGGTGGAGAGGTCCAGCTCGATGCAGCCGTCATAGTAGGCCACGTCGGCGGGTTTCAGCTCTTGGTAGGCTTCGGGGCGATTGTGCTGCGCGAAATATTCTTTCGTCACATCGTCGGTCTGCCAGATGGAGGACCAGCAGGTGGTCTCGGTGGTCATGACGTCGATGCCGTTGCGGTAGTCAGCGGAGAGGTTGGCCACACCGGGGCCGACGAACTCCATGACCTTGTTTTTCACGTAGCCGTTGGCGTAGGTGGCAGCCACCAGCGCCAGCGCCACATCGTGGGGGCCGACGCCGGGGTTGGGTTTGCCGGTCAGGTAGATGGCCACCACGCCGGGGTAGGCCATATCGTAGGTGCGGCCCACCAGCTGCTTGGCCAGCTCACCGCCGCCCTCGCCCACGGCCATGGTGCCCAGGGCGCCGTAGCGGGTGTGGGAATCAGAGCCTAAGATCATGCGGCCGCAGCCGGACATCATTTCCCGGTTATAGCTGTGGATGACGGCCATGTTCGGCGGAACGTAGATGCCGCCGTATTTGTGGGCGGCGGAGAGGGCGAACTGGTGGTCGTCCTCATTGATGGTGCCGCCGACGGCGCACAGGCTGTTGTGGCAGTTGGTCATGACGTAGGGCAGCGGGAATTCCTTCATGCCGGAGGCGCGGGCCGTCTGGATGATGCCGACATAGGTGATGTCGTGGCTGGTCATCGAGTCGAACTTCATGCGCAGGTCCTGCATGGAATCGCCGGTGTTATGTGCTTTTAAGATGCCGTAGGCGATGGTGCCCTGCTTGGCCTGCTCCTGCGTGAAGCCTGCCGGAGCTTCGGCCTGGGGCACGCCGTGGACGAGGTATACGCCGGTATCGTGCAGTTTCATAGGCTTCTCTCCTTGCCTTTCATTTTAAAAAATCACAGCCGGGCGATAACGGCCTGGGTAAATTCCTTGGTGCCGGCCGTGCCGCCGATGTCAGCGGTGATGACCTTGCCCTCGGCCACCTGGGCCTGGATGGCGGCGTTGAGCTTGTCGGCCTTGTCGGTCATACCCAGGTCGTTCAGCATCATGGCAAAGGCCATCAGGATAGCGCTGGGGTTGGCCTTGTCCTGGCCTGCAATGTCGGGGGCGGAGCCGTGGACAGCCTCATAAATGCGCGTTTTATCTCCGATGTTGGCGCTGGGCGCGAAGCCCAGGCCACCCACCAGACCGGCGCACAGGTCGCTGATGATGTCACCGTAGAGGTTGGGGGCGACCAGCATGTCGAACTGCTCAGGGCGCTGCACCAGCTTCATGCACAGGGCATCGATGATGCAGTCGTTGGCCTCGATGTCGGGGTAATCCTCGGCCACTTCGCGGAAGGTGCGCAGAAACAGGCCGTCGGTCAGCTTCATGATGTTGGCCTTGTGCACAGCGGTGACCTTTTTGCGGCCGTTTTTCCGGGCGTAGTCAAAGGCAAAGCGGCAGATTTTCTCGCAGGCCGGGCGGGTGATGAGCTTGACGCCGTTGGCGATGTCGTCGGTGAGCATGTACTCGATGCCCTTATACAGGTCCTCGGTATTCTCGCGCACGATGACGAGGTCAACGTTCTCAAAACGGGTAGGTACGCCCGGCAGCGTGTGCACAGGGCGCAGGTTGGCGTAGGTGGCAAAGCGCTGGCGCAGCTGCACATTGATGCTGCGGAAGCCCTTGCCGATGGGCGTAGCCGTAGGGCCTTTCAGTGCCCAGCCGCACGCCTCGATGGCGTCCAGCGTGCCGGGGGCGATCAGCTCGCCGCTGGCTTCGGCGTACTCGGCACCGGCCTCACACTCCTGCCATTCAATGCCGGTGTTCAGTGCGGCCGAGACGGCACGCACGCTTTCGGCAATCTCGCGGCCAATTCCATCGCCTGGAATCAGTACTGCTTTCATAAAAATACGTTCCCCTTCCCTGTGCTTTTTGAAAGGCTCCCTGCACAAGGGGGCCTTACGCAGCGAAAATGCTGCAATATACTACAACTATATCTGCTTTGGGCCGGTTTGTCAACGCGGTTTTTTATACAAGCCGTGTCAAAACGCCTATCAGCTTAATAAAATAAAGCCGTACTTTGGCTATTGTGGTAATATTTTAAGTTTTTCTTGACGAAACTCCAAGGATGTTATATTATTGTAGCAATCACCCACGCGGTGGGTGCCTGCGGTGCAGGAATGGGAAATTTGTGTGCGTGTATAAATATGCAAGTGGAGAGGAGTCTGCCGATGTATTACCCGGACGTACCGGCACTGGAGCCGGAAGAACTGGAACTGCTCTGCCATGAATATGTAGAGCATAATGCCACGCTGGACCCGCATTTGGCGGACCAGATGGGCGTCAAGCGTGGCCTGCGCAACCTGGACGGCACCGGTGTGCTGGCCGGTATCACCAACGTGTCCAACGTTGTTGGCTATGACAAAAAGGAAGACGGCACCATCGTGCCCATCCCCGGCCGCCTGATCTACCGCGGCATCGATTTGGATGCCCTGGCCGCCGAGGCCGACGCCAGCGACCGCTTTATGTTTGAGGAAGTGGTCTGGCTGCTGCTGTTCGGCTCTCTGCCCACACGGGACCAGTATGCCAAGTTCCGCAAACTGCTGGAGAACCACCGCGAACTGCCCCGCGGCTTTGCCGACGATATGATCTTGAACTCGCCTTCGCCCAACCTGATGAACAAGATGGCGCGAAGCGTGCTGGCCATGTACAGCTACGATGAACACGCCGAGGACCTGAGCCTGCCCAACATCCTGCGGCAGAGCATCAACCTGATCGCCGAGCTGCCCACCATGATGGTGAACGCTTACCAGATCAAGCGCCGCGTCTACGACCGCAACAGCATGTACTTCCACCTGCCCACCGCGGGACAGAGCACGGCCGAACATATCCTGTCCACCTACCGTGCCGACCAGAAGTTCACCCACGAGGAAGCCCGCCTGCTGGACCTGTGTCTGCTGGTGCATGCGGACCACGGCGGCGGTAACTGCTCGACCTTTACCTGCCGCGTGCTGTCCAGCTCCGGCACCGACACCTACGCAGCCATCTCGGCGGCCATCGGCGCGCTGAAAGGCCCCAAGCACGGCGGCGCCAACCTGAAGGTCATGCACCAGCTGGACTACATTTTGGAAAATGTGGAGGATCCCACCAACGACGACGAGGTGCGGGAGTTCCTGCGCAAGATCATCCGCAAAGAGCGCGGCGACGGCAGCGGCCTGATCTACGGCATGGGCCACGCCGTGTACACCCTGAGCGACCCGCGTGCCCAAATTTTGAAAACACACGCCAAGAGCCTGGCCTACAAAAAAGGCTACGACGAGGAGTACGAGATGCTGTGCAGCATCGAGCGCCTGGCCCCCCAGGTATTTGCCGAGGAAAAGCACGGCCCCAAAAAGGTCTGCGCCAACGTGGACCTGTTCAGCGGCCTGATCTACCGCATGCTGGGCATCAGCGAGGATCTGTTCACCCCGCTGTTCGCCATTGCCCGTGTACCCGGCTGGTGTGCCCACCGCGTGGAAGAGGTGGAGTTTGCCAACCGCATCATCCGCCCCGCGTACAAGTATGTCGGCCAGCCGCTGGATTACCTGCCGCTGGAAGAACGGTAATTTATACAAAAATAGCGAGTACCCGTTTTCTTTCGGGCACTCGCTTTTTATTGTTATTGCGCATGTTTGTAGGGGCGGATGCAAGCATCCGCCCCTACAGAACACTCACACAAACACCACCTGCACCAGCACCATATACAGTGCCGTCCCGGCGGCAATACTTAATAAGGTATTCTTTTTCCAGCAATGCAAACCCACCACCGCGGCGGCGGCGATCAGTTCCGGCAGGCCGTGGGCGGGGCCGAGTAAGTCCACGCCATACCCTTTGCTTTGCAGCAGCACGCCAAAACCCAGCCCCAGCACGAGGTAACCCGCCATAATGGGCAAGGTACGCGCAAACGCGTAGCGGAGTGTTTTCATCATTTTCCCCTTTAGCCTACTGAAATGCTAGGTTAGTATAACATAGTTTTTGCACTTTAGCAAGTAAGGGACGCTTTGCCAATGCACCAGGCGCGGGAGGATGCTTATGGCAACACCGCACAATTCCCGCCTGACGGCTTAAGCACCGCTCCGGCGGCTGCGG
>OHYB01001145.1_pt1 | contig 10335 bp, 7 predicted proteins | sample 1580181 | NCBI WGS metagenome assembly OHYB01 (sample SAMEA3882510, study PRJEB24775) | human gut metagenome | biome: human-associated habitat; feature: intestine environment; material: feces | place: Netherlands | collected 2009/2010
AAAATACACGATATGCAGGTCTTTATAACCTGCTGTGACAGGAATATCCCTTTTGACGAGAAAAGCCATGGAAAGATATTCAATATAGAAAACGGAATGATAGTTCAGGAGAATAAGTGATGTTTCTGCATTTAGGAAATAACTATTTAGTCAATACTAAAGATATCATAGGGATCTTCGATATAGAGAACACCTCTGTTTCTGCCAACACAAAGGAATTTCTTAATTTTGCGGCAAAAAACAGACGTGTTGTGAACTGCACATATGAAATGCCTAAAAGCTTTGTGGTGTGCCTTGATAAAGACTTTACGGAAACTGTGTATATAAGTCAGATGAGCTGTGCCACACTTTTGAAAAGAAGCAAAAGAATGCCTGAATGATGAATCAAAGAAATAAGATGATAAGATAAAAAACCAAGTGATGAGGGGGTTATTTTTTGGAAAATAACAACGAGATCGAGATCCAGAACACCGAGGAAATATCCATGGTGGATAAGCAAAATGATTATAATGAAAATCAGATACAGGTGCTGGAGGGTCTTGAAGCGGTAAGAAAAAGACCTGGTATGTATATCGGATCAACAGGTCCAAAGGGACTTCACCACCTTGTCTACGAGATAGTTGACAACGCTATCGATGAGGCATTGGCAGGATATTGCACTGAGATAGAAGTAGAGATACTTCCCGGGGACATTATCAGAGTTACCGATAACGGACGTGGTATCCCTACAGGTATACACCCAAAGGAGAAAATATCTGCTGCAACGGTAGTTTATACCATTCTCCACGCAGGCGGAAAGTTCGGCGGCGGCGGATATAAGGTAGCAGGCGGACTTCACGGCGTTGGTGCGTCTGTAGTAAACGCCCTCTCGGAATATCTTGAGCTTACGGTTTATGACGGAAAACATATTCATTTTCAGAGGTTTGACAGAGGTAATTATTCAGAGCCTCTGAAAATAATCGGCGATACTGATAAAACAGGTACTTCCGTTCTCTTTAAGCCTGACCCTGAGATCTTTCAGGAAACAACAGTGTTTGACTATGAAACACTGCTTAAAAGACTTAGAGAACAGGCATTTCTTAATGCTGGTATAAAGATAATATTCACTGATAAGAGAAATGAATCAGAGCCTGTGGGCGAAACTCTCCATTATGAGGGCGGTATAAGACAGTTTGTGGAGCATATCCACAAAACAAGAGGCGTTACTCCGCTTTCTGAGGAAGTTATCTACGTCAACGGCATGGAGGGCGATACTTTTGCCGAGATAGCTTTGCAGTATAACGATACTTATAATGACCTTATACTTTCATTTGCTAATAATATCCATACTCCTGACGGCGGTACTCATGAAACAGGCTTCAAAAATGCTCTTACAAAGGTAATAAATAACTACGGTAAGAAGTTTGGCTATCTGAAAGACGACGATAAGCTTCTTGGCGACGACGTAAGAGAAGGTCTGACAGCTATAGTATCCGTTAAGCTCACAAACTGTGAGTTTGAGGGACAGACAAAGGGCAGACTTGGCAATCCTGAGGTAAGACCTTTCGTTGACAAGATAGTTACCGAAAAACTTATGAACTACTTTGAGGAAAACCCTACTGTAGCAAAGGCTATATTTGATAAGTCCGTTCAGGCACAAAAGGCAAGAGAAGCCGCAAAGAAAGCAAGAGAGCTTACAAGAAGAAAATCTGCTCTTGAATCCTCTTCATTGCCTGGCAAACTTGCAGATTGCTCAGAGAGAGATGCTTCACTCACCGAGATCTATATCGTCGAGGGAGATTCTGCGGGTGGCTCTGCAAAGGAAGGCAGAGATAGAAAATATCAGGCTATACTTCCTTTGTGGGGAAAAATGCTCAACGTTGAAAAAGCCAGGATAGATAAGGTATACGGCAATGAAAAGCTTATGCCTGTTGTTACCGCACTGGGAACATCAATAGGTGAGGACTTTGATATATCAAAGCTCCGTTACGGCAAAGTTATCATCATGGCCGATGCCGATGTGGACGGTTCTCATATCAGAACACTTCTGCTTACATTCTTCTTTAGATTTATGCGTCCTCTTATCGAGGATGGTCATATCTATCTTGCTCAGCCACCGCTTTTCAAGGTTGCAAGGGGCAAACAGGTCAGATATGCTTTTTCAGACGCAGAGAGAGATCAGTATATTTCTGAGCTTTCAGGAGAGAACAACCTGAAGGTAAACGTTCAGAGATATAAAGGTCTTGGTGAGATGGACCCTGAACAGCTTTGGGAAACAACTATGGACCCTGAAAGAAGAACTATGATAAAGGTGACAATGGAGGACGCTGTTAAGGCGGACGAGATATTCACTATTCTTATGGGCGATAAGGTCGCACCGCGAAAAGAATTTATAGAGAAAAATGCAGAGTATGTAAAGGATCTTGACGTTTAAAGAAAGGATACTGCTTTGGATAACAACGAAAATAAAAATCAGGAAACAGAGCTTGAAGAGGTAAAGACAGAGGAAGCTGTTGAAACGGCTGAGAAAGCTGTGGATAATGCTGATGAGGTGGAAGAAGCACAGATAGAAAAAGAGCCTGTTTTGAGCTTTGAGTATGATGTGAAAAACGAGGAAGAGGAAAGAGCTTTTTTAGCCTTTCAGAAGAAATTCGTTTATGCGCATAACTGGAAGATAACAGCGGCTTTCGGTATTGTTGCGGTGCTTTTTATAGTGTCCATAGTGAGAAACCCTTCGGGATATCTTAACTGGGTGCTGGCGTTCATATGCCTTGCAATAATCGTTCTCACATGGTATAACACCAGAAGAATAAGAAAATATCTTATGCAGGCACTTAAACCTCTTGAGGACGACAAGTATGTTTTCACCCTCTATGATGACAGCTTCAAAATAGAAACGCTGCCGACAGAGGAGGAAAAGCAGGAAGAGGACTTTACTCCTGTTCCACCGAGGATAGTTGGTTTTGAGGATATCTCACTGAACGTTTTGGAAAATGACGAAATGTTTATTATAATACTCAAAAAGGAAACTATTTATGTGCTTGCAAAAAGAGTTATGAACGAGCAGCAGCAGGAAACACTGAGAAAAACTTTTTCAGAGCTGCTTGATAGCGATTATGAAATGATAGATAATAAATAAGAACAGGATATGTTCTTTTCAAAGTAAACCGAAAGGTTAAAAAGGAGTGGATAAAGTGAGCGATTATAACGTTATTGACACTGATGTTGAAGCGATAATGAAAGAATCTTTCATTCAATATTCAATGGCGGTAATTGTATCCAGAGCCTTACCTGATGTAAGGGACGGACTTAAACCTGTTCACAGAAGAATTTTATATACCATGTATGAAAATGGTCTTACACCTGATCAAGCTTACAGAAAATGTGCAGATACGGTAGGATCTGTGCTTGGTAAATATCACCCACACGGTGACGCATCAGTTTATGACGCACTTGTAAGACTTGCTCAGAAGTTCTCAATGAGATATCCTCTTGTTGACGGTCACGGAAACTTTGGTTCCGTTGACGGCGACCCTCCGGCTGCCTACCGTTATACTGAGGCTAAAATGGCTAAGATGTCAGTAAATATGCTGACAGATATAAACAAAACAACTGTTGATTTTCAGTCAAACTATGATGACAGACTTAAAGAGCCTGTTGTGCTGCCGTCAAGATTTCCAAATCTTCTCTGTAACGGCTCAGTAGGTATCGCTGTGGGCATGGCAACGAATATCCCTCCTCATAATCTTCATGAAGTTATCGAGGGCATGAAAACTGTCATGAAAAACCCTGACTGCACACTTGATGAGCTTATGCAGAGCATAAAGGGTCCTGACTTCCCTACAGGCGGTATCATCATGGGCAGGTCCGGTATCAGAGCGGCTTACGGCACAGGCCGAGGAAAGATAACACTGCGTTCAAAGACCTCTATCGAGGAGATAAAGGGCAGAAACTGCATTATTGTCACTGAGATACCTTACATGGTAAACAAGGCAAGACTTGTTGAGTCTATCGCTGACCTTGTTAAGGAAAAGCGTATTGACGGAATACATTATATAAACGATGAATCCGGCAAGGACGGAATGAGGATCGTTATCGAGCTTAAAAAGGACGCTAATCCGCAGGTAGTTCTCAACAAGCTGTTCAGCTATACACAGCTTCAGGATACTGTGGGCGTTATAATGCTTGCTCTTGTGAACGGTATCCCTAAGGTGCTGACCCTCAAGGAAATGCTTGAGCAGTATATAGACTTTCAGGTCGATGTTATCACAAGAAGAACTAAGTTCGACCTTAACAAGGCTAAGGAAAGAGAGCATATCTTAAAGGGTCTTGTTATCGCACTTGACAATATCGACGAAGTTATCGAGATAATGAAAACTTCAAAGAATATCCCTGAGGCTAAGCAAAGACTTAATCAGCGTTTTGGTCTTACAGATATTCAGGCTGACCATATCGCAAATATGACCCTCGGACGTCTGACCGGTATGGAAAGACAGAAGATAATCGACGAGTTGGCTGAGATCGAAGTTAAGATAGCTGACCTTGAAGATATCCTTGCAAATCATCAGAGAATACTTGATATAATCATTGAAGAGGTCGAGGCTATTCAGGATAAGTTCGGTGACGAGAGAAGAACTCAGATAGAAAATGTCAGCGGTGAAGTTGATATAGAAGATCTTATCCCTGTTGAGGAAAGCGTTGTTACTTATACAAATGCAGGATATATAAAGAGAATGCCTGTTTCAGAGTATAAGGCTCAGAAGCGTGGCGGACGTGGCGTAACGGGTATGAAACAGCGTGAGGACGATTATATCGACGAGCTTCAGACCTGTTCTTCACATGACAATATACTCTTTATCTCCAATAAGGGCATAATGTATAAGCTCAAATGCTATGAGCTGCCTGAGGGCTCAAAGGCTTCAAGAGGCACAAATATAGTAAATCTTCTTGAACTGGGCGAGGGCGAGAAGATAGCCGCAATGATAAAAACTGCCGATTTTGACGAGGGCAAGTATATCGTCATGGTAACAAAGAACGGCAAGATAAAGAGAACTCCGCTGACTTCCTACAGAAATGTAAGAAAGAATGGTCTTATCGCTATCGGTCTTGACGAGGGCGATGAGATAGCAGGAGTAAGAATGACCTTTGGCGACAATGAGGTCATCGTTGCAACGCATAATGGTTATGCTATCAGGATAAGAGAAACTGACATAAGAGAGATGTCAAGAGTTGCACATGGCGTAAAGGCTATTAAACTCAGGGGCAGCGACTATGTTGTATCAATGGCAAGAGTAAGAGAGGGTGCAAGCGTTCTCACTGTTGCTGAAAATGGTCTTGGCAGACGTGTTCCGCTTGAGTCTTATAAGGTACAGAACAGAGGCGGCTACGGTCTTATGAACTATAAGAGCGGCGGAGTATGCGGAATAAAGGTCGTTGATGATGAAGATGATATCATCATGATATCCACAGACGGCATTGTTATCAGAATAAGAGCCTGCGATATCAGCATGATGAGCAGATACTCCCGTGGCGTAAGACTTATGAGAGTCGGCGAGGACGGCAGAGTGGTTTCATTCACAAGGACAGAGCATGACGACGAAGCTGAAACGGCAGAGGTAGAAAAGGCTACTGCCGAGGAGATAGCTGAGGCTCAGGCTGAGGAAAATGCTGAGGTCATTGAAGATAATACCGAAAGCGTTGAGAATGAGGATTCTGAAAACACGGAAGAATAAAGAATGAATAATATGACACAAATTTTTGACATTAGCGAAGTTGAGAATGGATTATCTTTATTTAAAGAAGACAAACCATTTAGTGATGAAAAAAAACTAAAGGTATATTATATATCTGATATGCATTTAGAACATCATTTTAATTATGAGATATCCATTCAAAAGCAAATAAATAAAATAGTTAAAGATTTATTTAGTGATGATTTTAAATCAGATTTATCAATGAATAATTTAGTTGTTTTATTTAATGGAGATATCGCTGATAATGCAGAATTTGTGTCATTATTTTTTAATCAGTTTATCCTTAGGTGGAATTATGTACTTTATAAAAGATATAAAGTAAATCAATCTAATATATTACCTGATGAAGAAGTAAAAGCATATGAAAAAATTCGAGATCAGCAAATAGATAGATTAAATAAAATTGGAAAATTATATAAAAAGAAAAATCTATGTGAAAAACTTCTGTCATTAGACATTTCTGATCTTGATAAAAGTATCAAAAAAATGAAATTGCCTGAATATGTTATAAATATTATAGAAAAAATTACGAAATGTGATTATAAAATAAGGTTTATAAATAATTATATTATTCCATATGTTGAAAAAAGAGAAAAATTCACTTTTATTAAAACAAAACTTCCTATATTTGTAACGTTAGGAAATCATGAAATCTCAAACTTTGATACTTTAAGTCAAGCGTATAATTATTATAAATCTCTTTATGATTCACTTGGAATTAAGCTTTTGCATAATAATTCTTATGAAAATGATGATTATATTATTTTTGGTGGTATAGGTTTTGCTAAGTATAATGAAAGATATAATGCAGATAGTTTGTGTGGACCCAGATTATTTTCGAGAAAAGAAGAAATAAAAGAATCAGATTTGTTTTTTAAGGAGTATAAAAATAGATTAGATAATGCTATAAATCAAAAGAAAAAATTAATAGTAGTAAGTCATTATCCAGTAAGAGATTGGTCGCTAAACTATGTGACTGATTTGCATTGTTCTTATTTTACAGGACACACTCATCAAAATCAAAATTTATTGCAAAAGAATATTTATGCAAATAATCAAATAGGATACTATAATAATTGTTTTAAAATGAAATCAGTAAATTTAGGTGTAGCTAGCAATCCATTTTTCGACTATAAAGACGGCTATCATGTTATAACTACTGAAGATTATGCAAAATTTTATAATTATTCAAAAGAGCGTATTCAAGGAACAAGACTCATAGAAAATCAAATAAAAAACTATGGGGAAAAGTTTTATATGATAAAACACAAAGGTAAGTATGTATTTTTCCTCATAAGCCATGTAAACACTAAAATTTGTATTGGTGGAAAAATAAAAACGATTAGTAATTGTAGTGATATCGAACATTTTGATAAAATTTTCGATAAAATGGTAAATAAATATATAGAACTATTTGCACCTTATTGGAAATATATAAATCAAATGGCGAGTGAAGTAAAATCCTTAGGTTATTGTGGAGATGTACATGGTTGTATTGTAGATTTAGATTTTTGCAATCATATTATGATAAATCCACTTGATCAAAAGGTGACATTTTATAATTCACCAACCATGGGGTTTGTAAAGATATTTGATAATTTAGAAAATTTAATAACCTATATGAATAATGGATATATTCTAAATATTGAAAAGAAAAAAATGTTAGAACTTAAAAATAATAATGCAATAATAAGTAAAACAAGCCAAGAAATTTCACAAGAAGTAGGTGAACTTATAAAAATAGATATAAAAAATAGTGTATATTCAATTTCAAATTATATGAGACAAATACAAAGATTATTTGATTCAAATATCCTTAGAGATTGGAACGAAGATATAGTAAGCATACAAAAAAAGGTGAGCGGCACATGACCGTTCACCTTTTTGCATATCAAAATTACTTTGTTATCTTGTCCTTGCCGCCCATGTACATTCTCAGTGGCTCAGGAATATTAACTGTTCCGTCAGCATTGAGATTGTTCTCGAGGAATGCGATAAGCATTCTTGGAGGTGCAACAACTGTGTTGTTAAGAGTGTGAGCAAAATACTTTGTGCCGTCCTCTGCCTTTATTCTTATGCCAAGACGTCTTGCCTGTGCGTCGCCAAGATTGGAGCATGAACCAACTTCAAAATACTTCTTCTGTCTTGGGCTCCATGCCTCAACGTCACAGCTCTTTACCTTAAGGTCTGCAAGGTCGCCTGAGCAACACTCAAGTGTTCTTACAGGGATATCAAGTGAACGGAAGAAATCAACAGAATTCTGCCACAGCTTGTCATACCATGCCATGCTATCTTCAGGCTTGCAGACAACTATCATTTCCTGCTTTTCAAACTGGTGTATTCTGTAAACGCCTCTCTCTTCGATGCCGTGTGCGCCAACTTCTTTTCTGAAGCATGGTGAATAGCTTGTGAGAGTCTTTGGAAGCTCGCCCTCTGGAATGATAGTGTCGATAAATCTGCCTATCATTGAATGCTCAGAAGTACCGATGAGATAAAGATCTTCACCCTCTATCTTGTACATCATGCCTTCCATTTCTGCAAAGCTCATAACGCCGGTAACAACGCTGCTCCGAATCATGAACGGCGGAATGTAATAGGTAAAGCCCTTGTTGATCATGAAATCCCGTGCATAGTTCAGAATGCAGGAATGCAGGCGGGCAATATCGCCGCACAGATAATAGAAACCATTACCGCTGGTCTTTCTAGCAGAATCAATGTCAATTCCGTTCAGGTTTTCCATGATGTCAACGTGATAAGGAATCGGGAAATCCGGAACAACCGGTTCGCCAAAGCGTTCTACTTCCACATTTTCGCTGTCGTCCTTGCCGATCGGAACGCTTTCATCAATGATGTTCGGGATAACGAGCATTCTCTTCCGAATTTCTGCTTCCAGTTCGGTTTCTTTCTGCTCGAGTTCGTCCAGCTTTGCACCGATGGCAGCCACTTCCTGCTTGACGGATTCTGCTTCGTCCTTTTTGCCCTGTCCCATCAGTGCACCGATTTTCTTGCTGATGGTCTTTCTCTGGTTCCGGAGGTCGTCACAAGTCATCTTGGTTTCCCGGAACTGCTTGTCCAAATCCAGCACTTCATCTACCAGCGGCAGTTTTTCGTCCTGAAACTTCTTGCGGATGTTTTCCTTTACCAGTTCCGGATTTGTCCGGATTAATTTCATGTCAATCATGAGAATGTTCCTTTCTGTTTTTGAAAAAATAAGATTCTGTTTTCCCGAAAATCGGCAAAACAGAATGCATGGGTTTAATTTTCTGCTATAACATCTTCCAGCACAATTTGCAGCGTACCTTCTCGCTGAAAACCTTCAAAGGTCAGAATCAGGGATTCTGTCAACCGATAATCAATTTCAAATCCCGCTCCGTCCTCGTCTTCATAGAAATCAGCGAACGCTTCGGAAAACGGTGCAACCGTTGTTTTCTGAAACCGCAGCACCCGTTCGATTTCGCCCTGTAATTCTTCCATTGGGAGGTCGGAACGGGAAAGCAGGGTGGGAATCGCTGCATAATGATTCTGTGCAATGGCTGTTACCACTGCCTGAATGGTTTGCAGGGCAGTTTGTTTTTCATCAGCTGCAAGCATCTGTCATTCTCCTTTGCTCAGAATTCCTGTTCTGCCAGCTCTGTGAGCTGTTTTGCCAGTGATGCAAGGTCTTCTTTGTTGTAAAATTCCAGCATCAGCGTGCCTTTTTTTCTGCCATAGGTAACCGAAACTTTTCGCTGCAGTCGGTCGGTCAGTTCCAGTTCCATTTCTTTATAGTACTGGTCAGTCGTCTTGCGTTTTTTCGCAGGCTTTTCTGCTTTTGCTGCCTGTTCGGCTGCCAGCTTTTCCACTGCCCGTACAGTCATGCCGTCCTCGGCACAGCGTCTTGCAGTTTCCAGCTGCAAATCTGGGTCAGAAATTGCCAGCAATGCCCGTGCATGTCCGGCAGTAATTTTTCCGCACTCCAGCAGTTCTTGCAGTGGTTGCGGCAGCTGCAACAGCCGCAAAGCGTTTGCAACCGCACTCCGGGAACGACCGATGGATTTGGAAACGGCTTCCTGTGTCATATCAAACTGATCCATCAAATCACGGAAACCAGCTGCTTCTTCGAGCGGTGTCAAGTCCTCTCGTACTAGGTTTTCAATCAATGCAATCTGCATGGTTTCCTTATCGGAAAATTCCTTGATGATGACTGGTACTTCTTCCAGTCCCAGCAGATTTGCAGCTCGCCAACGCCGTTCTCCGGCAACAATCTGATAGGTCATCCCATACGGACGAACCAGAATCGGCTGCAACATCCCATACTGCCGGATGGAATCCGCCAGAGCTGAGATGGCTTCTTCGCTGAATGTTTTTCTGGGCTGTTCTCGGTTCGGCTCGATTTCAGAGAGCCGAAGAGTTCGTTTTACTGGTACTTCTGCGGTGTTTTCGTCAAATAAAAAATCCAGACCGCTGCCCAGTCCGCCAATTGCCATAGATACCCGCCCCCTTTCTATGTAAATGATTTTGTGTGATGTTTCATGTGAAACACTGCGTGAATTGCTCTTAGAGATACCTCTCGAATCCGGTTCGGCAAGGCTGGGGCACATCCCCAGCTTGCCTTGGGAATCGC
>OHYB01001146.1_pt1 | contig 10334 bp, 7 predicted proteins | sample 1580181 | NCBI WGS metagenome assembly OHYB01 (sample SAMEA3882510, study PRJEB24775) | human gut metagenome | biome: human-associated habitat; feature: intestine environment; material: feces | place: Netherlands | collected 2009/2010
GGGCACCGGGACGTGCGGCACTGATGGCATCGCAGGCCTGAATGATAAAGGCCAGCGGGGTCTTGGGCTCCACATCGCCGTTGTGGGCCTCAATGGCATGGATGATCTGGGTATTTTCCTTGTACTTGCGGCAGATATCCACACCGATCTGCACATGGCTGCCCTCGATCTCGTGATCCAGTGCCTTGCCGATATCATGCAGCAGACCGGCGCGGCGTGCCATGGTGACGTTCACGCCCATCTCGCCTGCCAGCAGACCGGCCAGCCAGGCCACCTCCATGCTGTGGGTCAGAGCGTTCTGGCCAAAGCTGGTGCGGTACTTCAGGCGGCCGATGAGCTTGACCAGGTCGGGGTGCAGGCTGTGGATACCCAGATCCATGACAGCCTTGTCGCCCTCGCGCTTCATCTGGATCTCCAGCTCGCGGCGGCACTTGTCGACGGTCTCCTCGATGCGGGCCGGGTGGATACGGCCATCGGCGATCAGGCGCTCGAGGGCCATGCGGGCGACCTCGCGGCGGGTCTGGTCAAAACTGGACAGGGTGATGGCTTCCGGCGTATCATCGATGATGAGGTCGCAGCCGGTGGCGGTCTCGAGGGCGCGGATGTTGCGGCCTTCACGGCCGATGATGCGGCCCTTCATCTCGTCGCTGGGCAGCGGCACCACGCTGACGGTGGCTTCGCTGGTGGCATCGGCGGCGCAGCGGGCGATGGCCTGGCCGACCAGCTCACGGGCGATGTTGTCGCACTCGTCCTTCATGTTGGCCTGGTAGGCGCTGATCTTCATGGCCTTTTCGTGGGTCAGCTCGTCGTCCACCTGCTTCAGCAGCACGGCGCGGGCATCCTCCTGGCTCATGGCGGCGATGGTCTCCAGCTTTTCGGTCTGACGCATTTTCAGCTGTTCCAGCTCGTCCAGGCGGGCTTCCACGGTCTCGGTGCGGCGCTTGAGGTCTTCCTCTTTGCGCTCCATAGCGGCGGAGCGCTTGTCCAGCGCCTCCTCCTTCTGGTCCATGCGGCGCTCCTGGCGGGTGATCTCGGCGCGGCGGTCCTTGATCTCCTTGTCAGCTTCGCTCTTGAGTTTGAAGGCTTCGTCTTTGGCTTCTACGATGGTTTCCTTGCGCTTGGCTTCAGCCGTCTTGATGGCATCGTTTACGATGCGCTTGGCTTCGTCTTCCGCCGAGCCGATCTTGGCTTCGGCCGTGCGCTTGCGGTTTTCGCCGCCCAGGTAAAAACCGAGCGCCCCGCAAACAGCAGCAGCAACAAGGACCAGCAGCACAGTGATAATTGGGCTCATGGTCAGTTCACTCCTTAATTTTGGAAAAATGCAAATTCAGGAGGGCGCAGCACAGCGGGACGCTTTTTCAATATACGGTTTGTTTGTTTTTTATGGCAAAAGCAACACAGCGCGGCAAATGCGGGCAAAAAAGCGCACACTTATGCCACAAGGCGGCAATATAAAACGTAACTAAGCCAAAAACAGGCGGATACTGTATCGTAAAAAAGCGGTGTTCCCGGTGGGCGACACCCTATGGACGCAACCGCACAGGCAGTGGTTAAGGTGCGGCGCTTTTCCTTTTATTCCTGTTTACAATTTTATCGTTATTTAAGGCAATTGTCAAGAAGTATTGCATCGAAATAAGAGGGCATAAAAAGGCCCCCCTGGGAGGGAGCCGGAGCCCTCTCCCAGAGGGGCCTTTAAAATCTTACGCCGTCACATCCTCGAACTGGGAATTATACAGATCAGCGTAGAAGCCGCCCTGGTCGATCAGCTCATCGTGGGTGCCCTGCTCCACAATGTCGCCATCCCGCATGACCAAAATCTTGTCGGCATCACGGATGGTGGACAGGCGGTGGGCAATGACGAAGCTGGTGCGGCCCTTCATCAGGCGGTCCATGGCGGACTGGATGCGCTGCTCGGTGCGGGTATCCACACTGGACGTTGCTTCATCCAGAATCAGGATGCGGTTATCCGCCAGGATGGCGCGGGCGATGGTCAACAGCTGTTTCTGGCCCTGGCTGACGTTGGAGGCGTCCTCGTTCAGCTCCATCTGGTAGCCGCCGGGCAGCGTGCGGATGAAGTGGTCGGCATTGGCAGCCTTGGCGGCAGCGATGACTTCCTCATCGGTGGCATCCAGGCGGCCGTAGCGGATGTTCTCCATAATAGTGCCCTTGAACAGCCAGGTATCCTGCAATACCATGCCGAAGCCTTCCCGCAGGGCACTGCGGTCAAAGTCCCGCACATTGCGGCCGTTTAAGGTGATAGCACCGGCGTCCACATCGTAAAAACGCATCAGCAGCTTGACCATAGTGGTCTTGCCTGCGCCGGTGGGACCGACGATGGCCACCTTCTGGCCGGGCCGGACCTTGCAGCTGAAATCGTGGATGACGGTCTTTTCCGGCGTGTAGCCAAAGCGGACATGGTCGAAGGTGACCTGGCCGTCGATGGCGGCCGGGTCGGCACGGCAGGCCGGATCAGCCAGCTGGTCCTCCTCTTCCTCGCCCAAAAATTCAAACACACGTTCCGACGCGGCGGCCATGCTTTGCAGCATGTTGGATACCTGCGCCAACTGCTGGATGGGCTGGGTGAAGTTTTTGACGTACTGGATGAACGCCTGGATGTCACCGATGGTGATAGCACCGGCGGCAGCAAAAATACTGCCCGCCACAGCTACGGCCACGTACCCCAGGTTGCCCACAAAGTTCATGATGGGCTGCATCAGGCCGGAGAGGAACTGACTTTTCCACGCGGATTCGTACAATTTATCGTTGGCGGCATTGAAATCTGCCAGCACGGCGTTCTCACGATTGAAAGCCTTGATGACGTTGTGGCCGGAGTAGATCTCCTCGACCTGGCCATTGACAACGCCCAGCGTTGCCTGCTGCGCCTTAAAATATTTCTGGCTGAATTTGACCACCAGCAGCACCAGCGCCAACGAGACCGGCAGGATCAGCAGTGCGATCAGCGTCATTTTGGGACTGATGGACAGCATCATGATGAACACGCCGATCATGGTGGTCACGCTGGTGATCAGCTGTGTGACCGACTGGTTCAGGCTTTGGCCCAGGGTGTCCACATCGTTGGTGATGCGGGAGAGCACTTCGCCCACGGTGCGCTTTTCAAAATAGGCCAGAGGCAGGCGGTCGATCTTTTCACTGATCTGACGGCGGAAATCATAACAGACTTTCTGGGACAGGCCGCTCATCAGCCAGCTCTGGATAAAGCTGAACGCCGAGGACAGCAGGTACATGCCCAACAGGATCAGCAAAATTTTACCGATGTAGCCAAAGTCGATGGCGCCGGTGCCCCGCAGCTTGGCGATCCAGCCAGTGGCCAGGGCCGTGGTGGCCTTGGCGAGAATTTTGGGGCCTGCTATATTAAATATGGTAGACAAAATGGCAAAAACAACGACCACGATGAGCGAAAGCTTATACTTGCCCATCGTCCGCAGCAGCTGCAGCAGGCTGCCCTTAAAGTCTTTGGCGCGCTCGGTGGTCATGCGTCCGGGTCTTGGCATATCACTCACCCTCCTTCGACAGGTTCAATTCTTTCTGGCTCAGCTGACTGCGGGCGATTTCCTGATACTCGGGGCAGCTTTCCATCAGCTGGGCGTGGGTGCCGTCGCCCACGATGCAGCCCTCGTCCAATACAAGGATGCGGTTGGCATGCAGCACTGTGGAGATTCGCTGGGCCACAATGATGACGGTGGCGTTGTCTGTCTGGGCTTTCAGGGCACGGCGCAGGGCCACGTCGGTCTTGTAATCCAGCGCCGAGAAGCTGTCATCAAACAGGTAGATGCGCGGCTTTTTAGCGATGGCACGCGCAATGGAAAGACGCTGTTTCTGCCCGCCTGAGACATTGCTGCCGCCCTGGGCAATGGGGCTTGCATAGCCCTCGGGCTTGGCATCGATAAACTCGGTGGCCTGGGCAATGCCGGCGGCGGTACGCACGTCCTCATCGGTGATATGCTCGCCGGCAAATTTCAGGTTGCTGTCGATGGTGCCGCTGAACAGCACGCCCTTTTGCGGCACATAGCCCATCAGGTCGTGCAGCGTGGCCTGGGGCATATCGCGCACGTCCACGCCGTCGATGCAGACCGCACCGCCGGTGGCATCATAAAAGCGCGGGATCAGGTTGAGAAGCGTCGATTTGCCGCAGCCGGTGGAGCCGATGATGGCCGTGGTCTCGCCGGGCCTGGCGGTAAAGGTAATGTGCTCCAGTGCGTCGCTGTCGGCGCCGGGATAGCGGAAGCTGACATCCCTGAACTCCACTTCGCCATTCCAGTTTTTGCGTTCCAGCGCCGGTTTTGCGGTAGCGGCGTCGGGGTCGCGGATGGTGGCCGGCGTCTTGATGACCTCGTCGATACGGTCGGCTGCCACACCGGCACGGGGCAGCATGACGGCTACCATCGCCAGCATCAGGAAGGACATGACGATCTGCATTGTGTAGGTGATGAAAGCGATCATCTCGCCCACCTGCATGTTGCCCAGGTCCATGGCCTTACCGCCGAACCAGACGATAAGCAGGCTGGTGCCGTTCATGATGAGAGTCATAAAAGGCATCATGGCAGCCATGGTGCGGTTGGTAAACAGCTGGGTGCCCATCAGATCGCGGTTGGCTTTATCAAAACGGGCTTCCTCAAACTTTTCGCGGCTGAAGGCGCGGATGGGCATGATGCCGGTCAGGATCTCGCGGCTGACAAGGTTCAGTCGGTCGACCAGCGTCTGCATCTGCTTGAATTTCGGCATAGCCACGTTCATCAGGATGGTGATAAGCACCAGCAGCGCAGCCACCGCCACAAAGATGATCCAGGAAAGACCGGTATTGCCCGCTGCCACGTGCAAAATGCCGCCAACACCCAAAATAGGCGCATAGGCCACCATGCGCAGCAGGATCACACAGACGAACTGCACCTGCTGGATGTCGTTGGTGGTGCGGGTTATCAACGACGCTGTGGAAAACTTTTCGATCTCCGCGTTGGAGTAGCCCACAACGGTAGAGAACACCTCGCGGCGCAGGTCGCGGCCAATAGCAGCCGACACGCGGGATGCGATGAAGCCTACCGCCACCGCGGCGGCAACCATCAGCAGGGTCAGGCCCAGCATCTGCCCGCCAATGCGCAGCAGATACGCTATCTGCACGTCGTGAGCGATGCCCTGGGCTTCGTATTCAAGGGAAACCAGCAGCACGGCCTGGCTGGCAAGGTTGTCGGCCACGGTCCCATCCAGCTGGGAGATGGCCCCGGCAAGCTGGTTTTGCAGCATCTCCCGTGCGCCGGGTGCCTGAGCCATCGCCGCAAACTGCTGGCTGACGGCATCCAGGTCGTAGGTGGTGGGGGTCACCGTCTCGGTACTGCCGGCGACCCGGGCAGCATTTTGGGCCGCAGCCATGTACAACACCACATCGGGTGTGGTGAAAGCAGATTCCAACTCCGCCGCAGCAGTGTCGGCATCCTTAGAAAGATAACGCAGACCGTCGGCGTCAGGCTCGCTGTACCACTGGGCGGCCAGGGCGGCCTCGTCCTCGGTCATCAGCAGTTCCAATGCCTGCAGGGTAGTATCGCGGACGGTATACGGTACCGGGCTTTCGATACCGCCCTGCTGGATGCCAACATCCACGATCTTGCTTGTGTAGTCCGGCAGGGACAGGTCGCAGTAGGCCTGCACGATCAGCAGGGCCGCCACGGCCAGGCATGCCGCCCAATGGCGTGCCAGCTGTTTAAATATTTTCGTCATCGACGGGTCCTCCCTGTTTTTGTGCGCTGATTTTTTTCTGCATGGCGTCGTTTTCTGCTTCAATTGCATCCAACAGCACACCGCGCAGGGCGTACATCTGATCGATCTGTTCCGGTGTCATCCGTGCCATGATGCGGCCAAAGTAGGCGTTCAGTGCCGCCTCGCTTTGCAGGCGTGCCTGCTCGCCCTGCGGGGTTATGCGCACGAAAGTTTTGCGCCGGTCGTTGGGATCAGTTTCCCGCACGATGCTGCCATCCTGCTCCATCATGCGCAGCCCACGGGAAATGGCCGGCATAGGCTGCCGCATAGCACGGGCCACCTCGGAAACATAAATTGCACCCTCCGCGCCGCGCTGCTCGATTAGAATGTGCAGGTTTTCCAGCATGCCGAAGTGGCATCTGGGACAGTCTGCCAACGCGCCGCGCATGCCGCGCTTGGACATTGTGTGCAGCCGCGAGACAAACCGAAACACACCCTGCAGATCCGGGATCTCTGAACCTGGCATAAAGCACCTCCTGTTAATTATTATCATGTGCTAATTATTTCATCGTGATAATAATAGTCCCTCCTGCATCAGGATGCAAGAGGGTTGCAAAATTGTTTGGAAAATGTTCATAATCCGGGTGGGCATGCGCTTTTGTTCGTCAATTTCGAGCAAAGTTCTCGTCTGTGACGTTAAAATTGTAGACATTTCGCACAGTCAATGCTACAATAGAATCAATTACAGGAGCCAACTGCGCCCAAAAGTTAGGAGAATCGCCGTGAAGCTGAACAGCCGCCGCACCATTCTGGTGGGTCTTGCGTTTTTGTCGATCTGCACGTTTTGGCAGATGTACGACAGCGTTATGACCTTAATTCTGACCGACACCTTTAAGCTGAACGAGACCTTTGCCGGTGCCATTATGGCTGCTGACAACGTACTGGCGCTGTTTTTGCTGCCGTTTTTCGGGGCGCTGTCCGATAAGACCAGCACCCGCATCGGGCGGCGCATGCCGTTTATCGTGGGCGGCACCGCAGCGGCAGCCATCTTGATGAACCTGATCCCGCTGCTGGACGACCGCTACGCCGCCAGCCCCAGCACCGGTATATTAGTGCTGTTCATTATTGTGCTGGGGCTGCTGCTGGTGTCCATGGGCACCTACCGCTCCCCCGCCGTGGCCCTGATGCCCGACGTGACCCCCAAGCCCCTGCGCAGCCGCGCCAACGCCATCATCAACCTGATGGGCGCCGTGGGCGGCATTTTGTACCTGGGGCTGGCGGCTGTGCTGTACCCGGCGTCCAAAACCAAGGGCGTGGAGCATGTCAGCTACCGGCCGCTGTTCTTCATCGTCTCGATGATCATGGTTGTGGCGGTGGTCGTTTTGTATCTGACCATCAAGGAGCCCAAGCTGGAAGCAGAAAACCAAAAGCTGGAAGCCGCTCATCCCGAGTGGAACCTTGCCACTGACGACGGCACCGGCCACGAGGTGCTGCCTGCGCCGGTCAAGCGCAGCCTGAGCTTTCTGCTGGTGTCCATCTCGCTGTGGTTCATTGGCTATAACGGCGTTACTACGTGGTTTACTAAGTATGTGGAGGCTGTCATGGGCGAGGGCCTGGGCGGGGCCTCCACCTGCCTGCTGGTTGCCACGGCGGGCGCTATTGTCTCGTACATTCCCATCGGTGCGCTGGCCGCTAAGATCGGCCGCAAGCGGACTATTCAGTGCGGTATCGTGCTGCTGGCCGCTTGCTTTATGCTGGGCTACGTGCTGACCACCACTTACAGTTCCATCCAGCCCATTATGTACGTGGTGTTTGCGCTGGTGGGCCTTGCCTGGGCCGCCATCAACGTGAACTCCCTGCCTATGGTGGTGGAGATGTGCCGCGGCAGCGACATCGGCAAGTTTACCGGGTACTACTACACCTTCTCGATGGCCGCCCAGGTGGTAACCCCCATCGTGGCCGGCTCCCTGATGCGGGCCATTGACTACCGTGTGCTGTTCCCCTACGCCGCCCTGTTTGTGGCGCTGAGCTTTGTGACCATGTGCTTCGTCAAGCACGGCGACGCCAAGGCAGAGGCAAAAAAAGGGCTGGAAGCGTTTGAGGATATGGATAACTAAACGGCATATCCAACGCCAATCTAACGTCATAAGCGCAACTTATTTCCGCCGGGGGCAGAACGCCCCCGGTGGATTTTTTGTTAAGCATTTCATCGCCTTCTTCGTACGCTATGGGGTCGTTGTCACAGCGCTTTTCGCTTTCTGACAATTTCACTTTGCAAACCACCGCATCTTTCCTTTTCGGGTTTGGGAACCGGAAACACAGTAAAAGTCGGGAGCGACCCGAAAGTCGCTCCCGCTGCACAGCCTATTTATTTGTAACGAGATACAGATTCTGTATTCTGCAAACTGCTCACCGGAGATTTCAAGTGCAATATCACTGTACCGGCAGCTCCACCGCAATGGTGGTGCCTTTCTCCGAACTCTCCTCCACCCAAACGGAGCCGCCGTGGAGATTGGCGATCTCCCACACCAGCGAGAGCCCCAGCCCCGCACCGCCGTACTCGCGGCTGCGGGACTTATCCACACGGAAAAAGGGCTGGAAGATGCTCTGCTGATACTCCTCCGGAATACCACAGCCGGTATCAGAAACGCGAATCAGGAGTTTTTCCGTTTCCTGTGTAACGCAGACCCTCACCGAGCCGCCGGGGCGGTTGTACTTGACGGCGTTCTCTGTCAGGTTGAAGATCAGCCGGTAGATCAGCGCATCGCTGCCGGTCATAACGCCGTCGCCATCCGCCTCCAGCGTGATGCCGCGCTTTTCCACCAGTGGCGCGAGATCCGTAAAGATCTCCTCGATCATGGGAGCGAGCTGGATCCGCTCGTTCCGTGCCACTTGCCGCAGATTGCTCATCTCCAGCAGAGTCTTGGTCAGCCGGGTCAGCCGTTCCGTCTGCTCCCGCAGGAGGGCGAGAAACTCCGCAGTCTCCGGCAGCACGTCGGGGTGCTCTGAGGAAAACAGGTCCAGCTGCGCCTGCATCAGCGTCAACGGCGTGCGCAGCTCGTGGGCGGCATTGCCGGTGAACTGCCGCTGGGCGGCAAAGGCATTGTTCAGCCGCTCCAGCATCTGGTTGAACGAGTGGCTTAACTGCTGGAATTCTGGAATGACTTCTTCATCGATCCTCATATCGGCAAGATTGTTCAGCTGCACCTGCTCCACATGCGAGGCAAAGCTTCGCAGGGGCTTGAGCGCGCGTCCGCTGACAAAATAGGTCAGCATGCCGCTGAGCAGCGTTACCACAGCCGTGATGTACCAGTTGGTGGTGCGGAAGCGCCCCTGCACCCCATCGACGACGATGGTCAACTCCTCGTTGGGCGCTATGAGCTGCGGGTCAAAGCTCGCCGCTCCGCCATCATTCAGGATCACCGTGCCGCCGCCTTGTAAACTGTCCGCAATGGTGTCCATATAGTACACACCGGAGGAGCACAGCAGCAAATTCATGGCCACGCAGGTGATGCCGATGAGCAGGACGGACATCAGCGTGATGCGCCACTGCAGGGAAAGCCGCTTCATTCCTCCTCGCCTCCCATCAGATAGCCCTCGCCGATGCGGTTGCGGATGGGGTCATAGCCCAGCGCGGCGCGGAGCTTTTTGCGCAGAGCGGAGATGTGGACGCGAATGGAATTGCTGAAGCTGTCCACGCTGTTGTCCCAAACGTGATCCATCAGCTCCTCCTGACTCACGGGCCGCCCCTGATGCACCATCAGGTATTCGAGTATCCCTGTTTCCTTGCGGGTGAGCGTCAGCGTCTGCCCGTTGGCGGTGGTGGTACGGGAGCGGGTGTCAAAGGTCAGGTCCCCGCAGGTCAGCAGTACATCCTGCTGGGTGAACTGCCGCAGGGTCAGGCTGCGAATGCGAGCCTCCAGCTCAGCAAGATGAAAAGGCTTTGCCAGATAATCATTGGCCCCGGCATCTAACCCCTCCACCTTGTCCTCCACCTCACCCCGGGCGGAGAGGATCAGCACCTTTGTCTCCCGGTCGGTCTGCCGCAGGGTGCGCAGCACTGTCATGCCGTCCTTCCCCGGCAGGTTCAGATCCAGCAGCACCAGATCGTAGCGTTCCACGCCCAGAAGCTCCAACGCCTTCTCCCCGTCGTAGCAGCAGTCCACGCTGTATGCTTGGCGCCGTAGGCTGCGGACGATGGTTTCACACAGGGCGCGTTCGTCTTCAATTACTAAAAGGTGCATGAGAGCCCTCCTTTTTTATTCTTTTTTATGTTGTTTTAATTATAGCAAAATTAGATAAGGTTTGCATTAAATTTTCGTTCTTAACAGTGACTTTAACTCTCTTGCGCTATGATGGTGGCAGAAAAAGTGAAAGGGTGATGGAATTGAGCCATGTAAAAAAGTCGGCGGTGCAGGCCGCGTTGCTGGTTGTGGGTATCGCTATGCTGTGTTTCGGCGTATGGCGCGGCGAGACGGCGACGGTGCTGAGCAAAGCAATTAAATTATGTCTGGAGTGTGTGGGCATTGGGTAAGAAATCTTCGGGCGCGTCACAACTCCTGTCCCGCTTCCGGGGCTGGATACAGGCGGGGGCAGCCTTATTGACCAACCTGCACCTGCCGAAC
>OHYB01001147.1_pt1 | contig 10328 bp, 9 predicted proteins | sample 1580181 | NCBI WGS metagenome assembly OHYB01 (sample SAMEA3882510, study PRJEB24775) | human gut metagenome | biome: human-associated habitat; feature: intestine environment; material: feces | place: Netherlands | collected 2009/2010
ATGGTCATCAGTCTGCTGGTGATTTTGGTGATGCAGATTTTTGTCTGCATTGGATTTAGCCACTATACCCCATGGGAAGAGCTGGGCAGCAGTACCGTTCCGCACATTCTCTATGGTTCGCTGTTGTTCGGAAAAGTGGGAACAGTTTGGATGACGATGATTTCCCTGCTGGCAGTCATCAGCACCTTGAACACAGCGATGTTTTCCATCTCGCAGATTTGTTCCGGCATGGCGAAAATCAACTTGCTGCCGTCTGTTTTTCTGCGGAAGAATCGCCGGGGAACGCCATATGTTGGGCTGCTGTTGGTTGCAGTTGTGATGGTGCTCATCAATATCACAGGGCTTTCCACCAGTGACCAGCTGACATTCTTAATTTTGACGGGCTGCACGTTCTGGATTTTCTCCTACATCATCCTGCACTTTGATGTGTTGATTTTGCGGAAGCGGCTGCCGAAAGCTCCTCGTACATTCAAGCTGCCGTTTGGGGCGTTGATTCCAGTGATTGGTATTTTGGGCAATGCGTTTATGATTTACAACATTGATTCAGATTGGAACGTCAAGAAGAAGATTTATACCATCTTTGTAATCGTATTGGCAATTCTTTCCGCATATGCAGTGATTTGGATTAAATGCGTGATGAAACGCCCGATGTTTAAGGCATATCAAATCAAGGAAGTCATGGCGATGGAAACGGACTTGTATCAGATTCACCATCATCCAAGACTGGCGGAGCGGTTGCATATCCATGCAGAACCGGAAGTGCAGAGCGTTCCGGCAGATGTGAACACGGGTACACGACCGGAAACTTGATGAAAATTTGTTGGCATGAAAATAAATCTTGAATAAATCATGAAACACCTTGCACGTTTCGTTCGACTGTACTATAATTACGAGTAGCAGCATCGAATGAAACGGGAAGGTGTTTTCTTATGGAACGACGCATCTATATGACACCAAGGCAGCCGTTTTTCGTAACGGCATCAGAGACATACAAGAAATATATCATGAATCGGTTTGGAATCGTTCATTTTTACCAGTGCCAGACAGGGACGCTCCCACGGTACGCCGTGCCAGATGGCTGTGTGAATATGGTATTTTGTTGTGATACAACTGCACCAGAGGCGAACATTTGCGGAACGGTACTTGCTCCGGAAACCGTGCTGTTGCGGTCGGACAGTTGTTATTTTGGCGTACGGTTTTTACCGGGCTATAATCCGGTTTTGGGGATGTCTGGCGTAATGGGGCAGCTGGTGAACCATCAGATTCCGTTTTCAGATTGGATTCAAGATGAACGCATGTTGGAAGAAATCTGCGGAACGACTGATTTTTACCGGCAAATCACAGCCTTTCTGCGGTCTTACATGAAGATTTACAAGCGGGTTTCGCCGATGGAGCACAGCAACTTGCTGGTGTTGCACGCTGCAAATCTGCTGGTTGGTTCAGCAGGCAGCGTGACCGTGGAACAGCTGGCAGAAGAAACGGGATACACGACCCGTTATATCGACAAAAGTTTTCGCTCTGAGGTGGGATTGAGTCCGAAACAGCTTGCAAAAATTTTCCGGTTTCAGGCAGCCGTAAAGGCATTGAATGCCCATACTGACCGCAATCTAACAGAAATCGCTATGGAATTGGGCTACTATGACCAGTCGCATTTTGTGCATGATTTCAAGGCATTTTCGGGCATGACTCCGAAAAAATACTGTTCCATGCTGCAAAATACACAGTATTTGCAAAAGATGCAAATTTTAGAGCCGAAGAAAAATTGGCTGGAATAAGCAAAAAAAGAGTCTGTATGTGCAGGCTCTTTTTTCATCTAATCAATTATTTTTAATCTTCCTCACAGACGTCCAATTCACTGGCACACTGCAATTCCGGATAGCCCCATTGCCGCAGAACTTCATAGGTTGCAATGGCGACGGAGTTCGAGAGGTTCAGGCTTCGCAGCGTGTGCCGCATCGGAATGCGAACGCACTGGTTTGCATGGGCGTGCAGGAGTGGTTCTGGCAGTCCTTTGTCCTCCCGTCCAAAGATGAGATACACGCTGTCCAATTCGGTGTAAATCGCATCGCTGTGGACGTGTTTGCCTTTGGTGGTGAAGAAATAGAACTGGTCTTGTTCGTCCGCATGTTTTGCGACAAAGTCCGCCCAATCGTCATAATACGTAATATCCAGCTTGTGCCAATAATCCAAACCAGCACGTTTTAAATGCTTGTCCGTGACGGTAAAGCCCATCGGCTGAACAAGGTGCAGGGAAGCACCGGTCACCGCACAGGTTCTTGCAATATTTCCGGTATTCTGTGGAATTTGTGGTTCTACCAATACAATTTTCAATTGTTTCATCAACGACAAAATCCTTCCTTTTTACAAAAAAAGCTGCCCCCTGTCGTATATTTGCAACGAACTGTGGAATCTTATTTCCAGTTTCGCAGGAGAGGAGGCAGCTTGTATGAATCTGAAATCTGTTGTACGGGGCGTTGGCGTTGGAACAGCCGTTGGAACGGCTTGCTATTTGCTTTCCAAAGCCACATCCCGTCAGAAGCATGATATTCGGAAGAACGCAAACAAGGCGATGAAAGCCGTTGGCTGTGTTCTGGACGATATCGGTTCGTTAATGTTCTGAACAGTCCTCCGGATGGTGTTTGCGATACGCAAGATAACTCTCTAAGATGATGGTTGCTGCAACCGTATCCACGACCGCTTTTCTTTTTTTGCCACGGGTATTGGTTTGATTCAAATACTGGTGGGCGGTAACGGTTGTGCTGCGTTCATCCCAGAGCACCGTTGGAAGATTTGTTTTTTCTTTCAGGCATGCGGCGAACTGCTGGCAGCGTTCTGCCCGTTCGCCGATTGTGCCGTTCATATTTTTGGGATAGCCGACCACAATACATGCTGCACGCCGTTCTTTTGCGGCTGCTGCGACTTTTTCCACACAGGTGTCAAAGTCTGTTTCTGCAATCGTTCCGACTGGAGAAGCCAGCAGTTCCGAGCGGTCACAGATGGCAAGTCCGGTTCTGGCTTCGCCAAAGTCTACGCCTAAAATAATCATCTCAGTCCCTCCGGCTTACCACGGCTTTACAGCCCCAATGATTTCTTTTACATCTGCAATGTGTTGTTCTTCAAGCAGTGCCTGCAATTCTTCGACAATGCGAACGGGTGCATAGGGGTCAGTAAAGATGGCAGCTCCCACCTGTACAGCACTTGCTCCAGCCAGCATCATTTCCATGGCAGCTGCACCGCTGTCCACACCGCCCATACCGATGACCGGAATGGAAACGGCGTTGGAAACCTGCCATACCATCCGAACGGCAATCGGGAAGACAGCTGGGCCAGACATTCCGCCGACATTGTTCCGCAGAATCGGACGCTTGGAACGAATGTCAATCCGCATGCCCAACAGGGTATTGATGAGGGAAACGGCATCTGCTCCGGCAGCTTCCACTGCCTTTGCAATTTCGGTGATATCGGTTACATTTGGAGAGAGCTTGACCACCAGCGGCTTTTTGGTTGCCTGCCGAACAGCCGCAGTAATGCGTTCCGCAGAGTCGCAGTGTACGCCGAATGCAGCACCGCCCTTTTTCACGTTCGGGCAGGAGATGTTCAGTTCAATCATGTGCACATCGGTCTGGTCGAGCCGTTCTGCAATCGTGACACATTCTTCAATGGTCGAGCCGGCGATGTTGGCAAGAATTACCGTGTCCTTGGTCAGTAGGTACGGCAGTTCCCGTTCAATAAAAGCATCAATGCCCGGATTCTGTAAGCCGACAGAGTTCAGCATGCCAGACGGTGTTTCTGCAATTCGAGGGGAAGGGTTGCCCGGACGGGGCGTAATGGTCGTTCCCTTGGTGGCGATACCGCCCAACTTGGAAAGCGGGAACAGTTCTTCATATTCGTGTCCGTATCCGAATACACCGGAAGCCGGAATAATTGGATTTTTAAACGGAACACCCGCTACTTGAACAGATAAATCGGTCATTCCCAAACAACCTCCTTTGCAGAAAATACAGGGCCATCTTTACAAACATGAGCGGAAACGGGTTTTCCCTCCCGTTCCAGCTTGCAGGCACAGACCAGACACGCACCAATGCCGCAGCCCATGCGTTCTTCGAGCGAAACTTCACAGAACACATCTGCAGTGTTGGCAAGGTTCGCAATTGCACGGAGCATCGGCTTCGGGCCGCAGGCATACACCGCATCAATCTGCTGGGTTTGCAGCAGTTCTTGCAGCGGTTCTGTGACCAGTCCGTGCCGTCCGACCGTTCCGTTATCGGTGCAGAGAATTGTTTCTGCACCAGCAGCCTGAAACGCCTCTTGTAAGATGACAAATTCCGCACTGCGGAAGCCGCTGATAACGGTTGCCCGTTCCTGATAATACTGAGCCAGTGGGAGCATCGGCGGATTTCCGATACCGCCACCCAGCAGAATCACCCGTTTTGCATCCGGCAGTAGGGTGGAGCCATGTCCCAGTGGGCCAAGCACGAGGGTTTCTGTTCCGCTGCCCTTTAATTCAAAGACGATGCAAATCGTGCCCTTTTCCTTGTCAATGCCGCAAAGAGAAATCGGGCGGCGTAAGGTATGGCCGACTGGAAGAATGTGGACGAACTGCCCCGGCTGAGCAGCCGCTGCGATTTCCGGACAGAGAATAACATATTGCACCATATTCTTTGCCAGAATCTTCTTTTCTAATACAGGATAGCGACCCTGTAAGTAATGCATAGAAAAACGCCTCCTTTTTTGTTTCAATCCACAGTCGGTAATTTCACAGAGTCTGACATGTCAGCAGATGGCTGACTGTGGTTTGCCTTGTGTCAGTGAGGGATGCCGATTTCTCTCTGCCCGCTACTGACGTTAACGTTCTTATTTGCAATTCTTCTCACCACCTATAGAGGTGGGAGAATCCTTGCTGTTATTCGTTGAAATGCGGATAGGAAAGACCCTATCCGCATTTTTTTACGTTGGATATCCAGTGAAAACCAGTTAGATTTTTGTGATGTCAACCAATTCCACATCATCAATGCTTCTGCCGGATTCCAGAATCTTGGACAGAGCCGAAGCAGTGTCGATGGCAGTCAGACAGCAGATGGAGCGTTCTACAGACTTTCTCCGCATCTTAACGCTATCTCTTGCCGGCATTCTGCCTTTTTCAGAAGTGGAAATCATATAGTGAATCTTACCGCTTTCCAGCAGGGTAATGGTGTTCGGTTCGCCTTCGGAAATCTTCCGAACCAGATTGGTTGCAATCATGTTGTGGTTCAGAACATTTGCCGTTCCGCTTGTGCCGTACAGTTCAAAGCCCATCCGTGAGAACCGATCTGCAATCGGGATGATTTCCTGTTTATCGGAATCCCGAACGGAAATCAGCACGCCGCCTTCCTTCTTGAGGTCATATCCGGCAGCAACCAAGCCCTTCAGCAGAGCATCTTCAAAGGTTCTGCCAATGCCCAGGCATTCGCCCGTGGACTTCATTTCCGGCCCTAACATGGTATCCACATCCTGTAGCTTTTCAAAGCTAAAGACCGGAACTTTGACAGCAACATAGTCGCCGGACGGATACAGACCGCTTTCGTAGCCGAGGCTCTTCAGGGTTTCGCCCAGCATAATCTTTGTTGCGAGGTCAACCATCGGGATACCGGTTACCTTGCTGATATACGGAACGGTTCTGGAAGAACGAGGGTTTACTTCGATGACATAAACTTCATTGTTATAAACCACGTACTGAATGTTGATCAAGCCAACTGCGTGCAGTTCCTTTGCCAGCAAGCCGGTGTACCGTACGATGGTATCGGTCACTTTCTGGTTCAGGTTCTGAGCCGGATAGATGGAGATGGAGTCACCAGAGTGGATACCGGCACGTTCCACGTGTTCCATAATACCCGGAATGAGGAAGTCTGTTCCATCGCAGATGGCGTCAACTTCGACTTCTGTGCCCATCATATACTTATCAATCAGAACCGGATTTTCAATCATGTGGCTCATGATAATTGCCATGTATTCGACAATATCCTTATCGGAATGTGCAATAATCATATTCTGACCGCCGAGGACATAGGACGGACGCATCAGAACCGGATAGCCCAGCTGTTTTGCAGCAGCCAATGCTTCTTCGGTGTTCATAACGGTCAAGCCAGCCGGACGAGGAATGTTGCACTTTGCAAGCAGTTCGTCGAACCGTTCTCTGTCTTCAGCCGCATCAATATCATCTGCGGTTGTACCCAGAATCTTCACGCCCATGTCAGACAGATACCGTGTCAGGTTGATGGCAGTCTGTCCGCCGAACTGAACGACAACGCCATACGGCTGTTCGGTCTGTACGATGTTGGCAACGTCTTCCTTGGTCAGCGGGTCGAAATACAGGCGGTCGCCGGTATCGAAGTCGGTGGAAACGGTTTCCGGATTGTTGTTGCAGATGATGGCTTCATAGCCCATTTCTTTCAGTGTCCATACACAGTGTACCGAGCAATAGTCAAATTCGATCCCCTGACCGATTCGAATCGGGCCAGAACCGAATACGATGACTTTCTTCTTGCCGGAAGCCGTCCGTTCCATGAACTGGAGGGCTTCATTTTCTTCATCATAGGTGGAATAGAAGTAAGGGGTTTCTGCCTTAAATTCGCCGGCACAGGTATCAACCATTTTATAAACAGCATGCTGATGCATCGGGCACTTCTGACCGGACATTCGTTCGATGGTGCTGTCCAGATAGCCGTACTGTTTTGCCAGCTTGTACTTCTGTTCGGTGAGCGTTCCGTCTGCCAGCCACTGTTCGAGGTGTACCAGATTCAGCAGCTTGTTCAAGAACCAGCAGTCAATCATGGTCTTTTCGTGCAGTTCTTCGACGGTCACGCCACGCTTCAGGGCTTCAAATACTTGGAATGCCCGTTCATCATCGACCACCTTCAGATGTTCCATGATTTCATCCAGCGACATCTTTGCATATTTTTTCATGTTCATGGAGTCAACGCCCAATTCGATGGAGCGAACTGCCTTCATGATTGCCTGTTCAAAGCTCGTGCCGATTGCCATGACTTCACCGGTTGCCTTCATCTGAGTGCCCAGTGTCCGCTTCGCATAAACAAATTTATCAAATGCCCACTTTGGATACTTTACAACGACATAGTCCAGAGCCGGTTCAAAGCAAGCGTAAGTTTTGCCGGTTACCTGGTTGATGATTTCATCCAATGTGTAACCGATGGCAATTCTGGTTGCAACCTTTGCAATCGGGTAACCAGTCGCCTTGGAAGCCAGTGCAGAAGAACGGGATACACGTGGATTTACTTCGATAACTGCATACTGCATGCTGGTTGGATGCAGAGCGAATTGACAGTTGCAGCCGCCCTCTACCTTCAACTCAGAGATGATGTTGATGGCAGCGGTTCTCAGCATCTGGTATTCCCGGTCGGTCAGGGTGACTGCTGGAGCGATAACGATGCTGTCGCCGGTATGAATGCCGACTGGGTCGAAGTTTTCCATGGAGCAGACGGTGATGACGTTGCCCTTGGAGTCACGCATGACCTCGTACTCGATCTCCTTCCAGCCGGAGATGCACTTCTCCACCAGAATCTGGTGAATGGGGGAAAGACGCAGGCCGTTCGTGGCGATCTCATGCAGTTTTTCCCGGTCCTCGCAGATGCCGCCGCCGGTGCCGCCCATGGTAAAGGCGGGGCGCACGATGACGGGGTAGCCGATGACCTCGGCAAAGTCCAGCGCGTCGTCCAGGTCCTCTACGACCTTGGAGGGGATGATGGGCTGGTGCAGCTTTTCCATCGTATCCTTGAACAGCTGGCGGTCCTCGGCGCGGTCGATGGTATCGGGCTTGCAGGCCAGCAGGCGCACGCCGCTGCGGTCCAAAAAGCCGTTGCGGGCCAGTTCCATGCTGAGGTTCAGGCCCATCTGGCCGCCCAGGTTGGGCAGAACGGAGTCGGGCTTCTCGATCTCCAGGATGCGCTCCACCACCTCAAGGGTCATGGGCTCGATATAGACATGATCGGCCACATCCGGGTCGGTCATAATGGTAGCGGGGTTGGAGTTGAGCAGAACGGTCTCAATGCCCTCTGCTTTCAGGGCGCGGCACGCCTGGGTGCCGGAGTAGTCGAACTCAGCGGCCTGGCCGATGATGATGGGGCCGGAGCCAATGACCAGCACTTTTTTGATTCGCGGGTCCTTAGGCATCGGCGATCACTCCTTTCGCTGCCAGCATACGGCTGACAAATTCGTCAAACAGAAATTCGGTATCCTTGGGGCCGCCGTTGGCTTCGGGGTGGAACTGGACGGTGAAGCAGTTCCACTGGAAGTAGTCCACGCCCTCGCAGGTGCCGTCGTTGGCATTCACATAGCTGACCTGTCCCACATCGGCGGGCAGGGTCTCGCTTTCCACGGCGTAACCGTGGTTCTGGCTGGTAATGAAGGTGCGGGCTTTGCCGGCATGGGTAACAGGCTGGTTCGCGCCGCGGTGGCCGTACTTCAGCTTACAGGTGTGGGCACCGGCAGCCAGGGCGGTGAGCTGGTGGCCCAGGCAGATGCCGAAGGTGGGGATGCCGGTGGAGAGCATTTTGCGGATGTTGGCGATGATCTCCACATTCTCGGCCGGGTCGCCGGGGCCGTTGGAGAGCATCAGGCCGTCCGGGTGCAGCTCGGCCAGCTGGGCGGCGGTGGTGGTGCCAGGCAGCACAGTCACGCGGCAGCCGCGCTTTTGCAGGCAGCGCACGATGTTATTTTTGCAGCCCAGGTCCAGCAGGGCCACATGCAACGGGGTATCACCCCACTCCCCTGCCTCGGTGGGTTCGTAGGTCTTGGCCTCCCGGCAGGTAACGGTCTTAACCGCGTCGACCACCGCGTAGGCGGCGATTTGAGGCAGCAGGGCGGCTTTCTTCTCCGGCTCGGCATCGGGGTCGAACTCGGTGGTGATAGCACCGTTCATAACGCCGCTTTCCCGCAGGGTGCGGGTCAGGCTGCGGGTATCGATGCCCTCAATGCCGATGATGCCGTTTTCTTTTAAGAAAGTATCCAGCGTTTTTTCGCTGCGGAAGTTGGAGGGAGTCTTGCATGCTTCGCGCACGATGTAACCCTTGGCCCAGATCTTGCCGCTCTCGACATCCTGGCTGTTCATGCCGTAGTTGCCGATGAGGGGGTAGGTCTGGGTGATGATCTGGCCGTAGTAGCTGGGGTCGGTAAGGGTCTCCTCAAAGCCGACCATGCCGGTGGCGAAGACTACCTCGCCGATGGTGGTGCCGGGGCAGCCCACGCTGACGCCGCGGAACACCCGGCCGTTTGCCAATATCAGATATGCCTGCATAATTAGCCTCTCTTTTTTACAGCGTCTGCTTTGCCTGCTCTTTCATTTTGCGGCTGCCCAGGTGTACCAGGGGCAGCTTGCCCTCCTTGCAGATGGGGCACTCTTCAGGGGCGTAGTTGGGCAGATCCAGCTTGAGGGCGCTGGCCACGATGGGGATCGGGGACGGAGCCTCGGCGCGGGTACGGTCGACCACGCAGGCGATGCCCAGGCAGACGCCGCCGGCCTCCTCGATGACGCGCTTGGTCTCCAGGCTGGAGACGCCGGTGGTGACAACGTCCTCGGCGATGACGCAGCGCTCACCGGGATGGATGCGGAACCGCTTCAGGGTCATGACGTTATCCACACGCTCGGTGAAGATGGCACGCTTGCCCAGCTGGCGGCCCAGCTCGTAAGCGTAGACAATGCCGCCCATGGCAGGGCCGACCACAACGTCGACATTCAGCTCCTTCAGCTTCTCGGCGACCGGGGCCATGACCTCGGCAGCCTTATCGGGATACTGCTGCAGGAATGCCATCTGGCAATATGCGCCGGAATGGCGGCCGGACGACAGCAGGAAGTGCCCCTCCAAAAATGCTTCACATTCCTTTAAAACTTCCAGTGCTTCTCTTGCCATGATACTTTCCTCCTGTATAATTTTCAGCTTATTGTAGCATATTATGTATATTTTTGCAATACGGTTGTATATCTATTTTGTATGGCACGATGGGGATACCACGATATTGTAGGGGCGAATGCGAGCATCGACCCCCACAGCGAGGTTCTCACTTTTCCTTACCCTCTCGCGCACCCTCTGATCTCATCCAGCGTCTTGACGCCGTGTGCGTCCATCCACTGGGCGATCTCGGCGGTGATGCGGGTGCAGGCTTTCGGGTCCAGGAAGTTTGCGGTGCCCACCTGAACGGCGGCTGCACCGGCCATGATGAACTCCAGCGCATCGCGGCCGGTCAGGATGCCGCCCAGCCCCACCACGGGGATGCTGACAGCACCCACAGCCTGCCACACCATGCGCAGGGCAATGGGCCGCACCGCCGGGCCGGAC
>OHYB01001148.1_pt1 | contig 10314 bp, 10 predicted proteins | sample 1580181 | NCBI WGS metagenome assembly OHYB01 (sample SAMEA3882510, study PRJEB24775) | human gut metagenome | biome: human-associated habitat; feature: intestine environment; material: feces | place: Netherlands | collected 2009/2010
CTTTGCCTGATGCTGACGATTGAAAAGTACAAGGGCACCCGCTTCTGGGCTGTCTTTCGAGACGGAGAGCTGTTGGCGGTAACTGTGTACAAGCGTGGAGCCGAGGCGATCGTCAGGACGCTGGAAGCCAGGGACGGATAAGGCCGTCATTCAGCAACTCTTCTTCATCATGAAGAAGAGCTGTTTTTTATCTGTCATATGAAGATTCCGGATTTACGAGATGGAGGCAAAGCATGTTTTCTGTGCCTCATCCAATCTCCTATGAACAAAAGAAATCGTGCTCAGAATATCGAGAGCATCTGTTTCGCTTGTCGCCCATTTAATTTTTGCCGCATGGGCAAAAGGGTTTCTGAATGTTCCGTAGATTCCCTTTAAAAGGGTAGCAAAGCCTTTATGCTCGGATTTTTCGCTATCTGTACATAATCCATTGATCACAAGTAGAGGGCGATCAATGCTAAATACAGTGTCTATAAGCTTCGCTCCATCTTGTTCTAATCCTGTCAATTCGCGTAAGCGGTCAAAAATGCTTTTGGCTGCTTCAAAAATTGAATGAAAATAGTTTTCTTCAAGAAGCTCCGCACGACAATACTTGAATATATTGTCATGAGCCCCACGTTGAACCAGTTTTTCATGGAGTCTTTTTTCTCGTCTCTGTGCTTCTGTCAATGTTGCTACCTTTGGCCTTGGCGATAGCCTTCCTTCCAAAGAAAGCATGAGACCTTCAAAAGCTAATACAACATTAATTGCTTTTTGGTATTCCTCGAAATTATCCTGTCTGGATACAAAGCGTATTGGACTCAAAATATTCTCAATACAGCTGCAAATAGCCGAGGCATTTTGTAAGGAAATCTGACTTCCAAGAAAACTGGCATTTAACCTGCGCCACTTGGTCGTACTCAAGCAATCAATCTCTGTAATGTTACTTTCCCGAAGAAACCGGGCAATTTCTCCTCCAGTCAAAGTTTCGCCCAATATTTTGGCGATCTCTTCAATTGTATTGGACGAAAATTTATCCGTAATTAGCATACTTATTTTTACAATGCCCTTGCCAGCCTGAGAAGGACAATCTGTTAACTATCGCAACGAAATCTACGCTGAAATCCTGATACATCTTGATACTACATTCACGGGGGCTGGGACAATTATACCGACAAGATTCCTACGTTAATACCGCAGAGTAACCATCTGCATGCTCAAAGGCAGACGCCATGCGATCCTGCTCCTGTTTGCTGATGCCGAATGATTCCGCAACCTGACGCCACTGACTGACAGCCCGGGCAATCGGTTCCAACAGGTCATTCGTTTCAGAGGTCTTAATCCCGCATTCGGGAGCGATGCTAAGAAGGACATCCAGAGATGCGGATGTATCTTCCCAGTCGATAGCCGTATTGAGGTAGCGAGGGCGTATATCTTCAGGAGTCGGGTTTACGTCAAACAGTGGCGATAAAGACCAGCCTGTTCCTCCCGTCTGAAGAAATCCGTGATTCCGCAAATGATCGTCCGTGTTGGAAATCATGACGCTGAAGGCGACCCGTTGCCATAGCTGGCGCAAGTCTTGTCTGGGCGCAGCACCATACTGGCGTATGGCGTCTACGATTTCAAGATAACTGTGTTGCTCGTTATCCCTAGCTCCCAACATGCTCATGGCCGACAGGTAGGAGATTCTTCGCTGTTCCCGGGTGCGATCAAAACGCCAGACGATCAGGACATCCTTGTCAGTTATTTTCTCCAGTTCGAAACGCGGGACTTGAAGCCCGGCTTTGGAGGCGAGAGTCAAGGCGACTGCTTCCCATGCAACAACGTTGTATTCATCATCGTACCGGGGAAACTTGGCAATGCAGAGATTCCCCTTCTTATCTTTTACCGATGCCTTCGGCCGAGCTCCTCCGAGAGAAGAACCGGGAGCGAGGAGCAATCGCAGGTCTTCTGCATTTTCATCGTCCCGGCAGAAATGATCAGCAGCATGCAGCAGACGGGACAGGTTGACCAGAGGCGGAATTGGTGTTGATCCCGGAGGAGCGCAGAACGATTGTCCTCCATCCTGTGAAAAGCGCAGCGCTCCCTGCCTTGCCTCGTCGTTTACCCTGAGCAGGTAGTCCAGTTCGGAGAGCGTATGGGGGCTTTCATTGGCTGTTCGTGCACGAGCCAGTTCAGCCCGCCGCATCAGAATGCGCCCCCACCTGTCAGGAGTGGAATCGCCAATCGCTCCGAATACACTTTGCCCGGGATTGGTATGAAAAGTGCCGTCAGCCAGGGGGAGGAGTGGTTCAAGAGCAAATCTGTGCGGATTTGCGAGCCATTCCTTGTTGTATTCGAAGGAGGCAGATTCACGCCCTTTGCGAAAGTGCGACCATAACCTGCCCGCTTGTACCGGCCCCGGGAAGGAAGGCAGGTCAATAAATACGTCGATGGGAGTATCACTCATGGGTCTTGGGAAGGTGGATACGTTTGGGCAGACGTTCTTCTTCAAGAGCTCGGCCTACAGGATCGTTATTGGCATCGACAAGGTTTTTGAGACGGTCAGTCAGCCCCAGCACAAACAAAACAGCGGCATAGTTGCCCAAGGAGACACTTGGATCGCCCTTTTCTATACGTCCAAGCGTGGAACGCGAGATAAAGGCTCTCTCTGCCATAAGCGTCGTGGGGACACGCCTCCTCTTACGGGCATCGCTAATGTCTGCTCCCAGCTTCTTGAGTGCCACTTTCACTGGCCCCGGCAATGGGGATGTGGTTTTCATGAGAGAGATATGTACCATATAGTAAGCAAAAACAAAAATTATGTATTATATATGATACATAATCGAAGATATCAGGACTCTCCTGAAGATGAATTGACTGAGTTCGGGAATCCAGCCTCTTCCAGATGCAGCAAGCCGCCTCTCCATCGATTCAACCGGCTTCGCCTTGCTCCTTACGTCCACATAGTTACAGCCTTCGCTTCGTTCGGCTGTAACTATGTGACCCATATCGTAACATTGAACCTTCCGGGAGAGTAAGAAACTATACGTTTAACATGAATGGATTTTGTTGATGTTTGGCAAATATCGAGGAGCAGATGAAGTTCCTTTGCTAATGAAAAATCCTCTTCTTTTCAGTCGTCGTAACATTTTGGCCATTTCGTGATCGTCGATGAGGACCATATTCAGACAGACGTGGAATTCCAGTCTGGATATGATACGTTCCACAATGGCTTTATCCTTTTCCTTGGAGACTTCTGCTCGGAGCCGTTGAAAGAAGGCAACAAGTTCTTCCATCCTCGGAGTCTTGATGTCCGGCATATTTTTGATTAACTTGTCGAAAGTTTTTTGAGAATAGAAGGCTACTCTCAAGACGAGATCGGCAAGGTCTTCCGGAAGAGAAACCATAATGCTTTTAGATAAGCCCTTAGGCATATCGTTGGTAAGGCCTTCAGATCTATTGAGTTTTAGCTCGATCCGAATAAATCTATTACTTTTTGAGTAGACCTTGGCAGCGGCATTGGCAACCTGTCGGCCTTTGCTACCTTGTCGAAGTACACTTTCGAAGGATACCGCATCCTTATCATGGGCAGGTTCTCGTAAATTGCCTTCCTGCTCTTGAGCATGATTGCGCTTTCGGTATTTCCGGACGGCTACAGTGAAAGGTAACTCCATGGCTCGAGCAATACGTGGGGCATCGTCAACCTCGAGATGTCGGTCTATCTCAGCGTAGGTTAATTTTGCCCAACCAAAGGCTTGTTGCCATGTTGAGGCAGGAACTTTGGATAAAGGGAAGTCCGGGACTTCATCAAGAGCTCGTACAAGATCGGCGTATAGCATGGACATCTGGACATGAATCGTATTTTCAAGAGCCTGAATGATGTCTTCCTGAGAAAGTTTAGGATCGCAGAAATTGTCGACCGTGGATTGCTTGACTTTCGGATTAGGGAAGAACGCCGTTGATATCTGCTCGTCACTGAGGCTTGGTTGCGTCAGGAATGGATGATTGGCCAAAGCTCTGTTGACATTTAAATCCAGAACGAAGATTGCTTCGAGGTACGTCCGGGGAGAGAAATAATTGTCGACAGGAATCTCTTTAACCCAATCCAGTTGGATATGCCGACAAGTATGGAGCATCTGAGGCAGTCTTGTTTTGCTATTAGTAGGCCAGAACCCGGCAAACTGTCCCGGGAGCATGGGACGAATCAATGGAGGGAAGCTACGGTCCTGCTTGCGACATTGAATGTGCATGGAGGTTTTGGCTTTTCGAATCCGTCTGAATTCTGGATTCCTTGGCGGTTCCAGGTCTTCATGAAATCCTCTCGGAGTCGTTTCTCCGTGAAGGAGACTACGGGTGGGATCGTAGGTCCGACAACCGCTGGCTTTACGTGCAAGGGCTTTCATGTGATCATAGATGCCTTCGGTATCCCGGATAACCGGGAATCGAAGGGCGATGACGACTTCTAGCTTGTCGATGGCTATCTGCGGAATGAATGGGATACCAAGGCAACTGCCGAGGTTTTGTGCTCTGCCACAGAGTGCGGCGGAGATGTCTGCTTTTCTGCCTGTTTGGTCCGGGAAAAGACCATCACGGAAGGAGTTATGAACTGGTGTAATATGTGTGTCAAACATTGTGCGCTATAGAGGGTTGTTCAATTTTGAACTGGGAATCATCACTTCGGAGTATTTTTCACCCATTGAAGTGGGTTAAATTCACAATGGAAGTCTCAGTGAGGCTTCTTTAAGTTTTATGAGACTCGGCGAGTCTCCTTCCCGGCTATGCCGGAGTGCCTGCCTTCATCAAGAACACAGGACTATTAACCTTATTAAGTAATATGAGAAATGCCCCTGTCGTGAAAACCCCGGCGAACTCGCTGGGGGAGGAACTCAAGGAACGGGTATGAGGAGCTAGGCCACCGTTTCTTGTACGTCCCGGGTTGATAGAAACCCAATGAAACGCTTGAGAGCGTTAATATGTCCTGCACTCAATGGTGACTGACGGACAACGAAAACCAGTTACTATATCTGAAGATGGAGGTCAACAAAAACAACAAGCTAATGACTTGTTTCTTCCGGCAACACCTTGAACCATGCTTCGCCTTCGGCAGCACGAACGCCTTCCCGGTAGTGCTTTTCCGTCATGTTGGTTCCCGAGTGTCCAAGCCACATGGATACCCGGGGAATATCGTGTGTCTTGGCTGCGGCATATGAAGCGAACGAATGGCGCAGGGCGTTACGTGGCAGCGTGATGCCTGCTTGCTTCGCCAGTTTGGCCAGACGGTTTCCATGCTGTCCCTCGTAGTATTGCCAGTCGGACTGGTCGGATACAGGTTCATATTCAGCCAACGCAAGCCAGGCTTTGGCTGCTTCAGGAAGGGGGACATACCGTTGCTTCCCGGTCTTGGCTATGGAAGCCGAGACAAATACTTCATCCTTCTCATCGAGAATGGCTTCCGGAGAGATTCTGACACATTCTGAACGACGAAGGCCACAAAAGGCTGCTAGAGACAGACGAAAGAGCATTCCTTTGTCGTGTTCGAGGGCGGCCTGAAGAAGTTTCTTAAGATCGGATGGAGTAATGATTCCGATGGTAGTAGATCCTGCTTTGGGTGCGAGTATTCTCTCGACAGGGTTATATGCGATAAGGTCCCTGCTTTGAGCCCAGACAAAAAAGCCATGGAGGGTTGCCCGGTAACGTCTCTTCGAGGCATTGCCGAGGGCCTGGTTTCGATACCGAAAGGAGTTCAGCTTTTCTTCGATCATGTCCGGCGTGATCTGATTCAGAGGAAGTTCTTCCCAATCTTGCGTCCACTTTTGCAGTTCCTTGACCATGTTTCCATGGTGCGCTTTTTTGATGAGGTTTGATTCGAGCTTCTTGTCGATGACTTCCCGATATTGTTCCGCGAGTGTGCCGAATTTCCTTTTGAAATCGACTTTCACTTGTTCTTTCTTGTTCGCAAGATATCTGGTCAAAGAAAACAGGTTGGTCAATTCCTCAAGGCGATCCAGGTTTTGTTCGTCCGTGCGCGTGACAATCCAGTTTCCGTCAGCGTCTTTCCGGCCATAACTCGCACCACTGGCTATTTCCTGCTTCAGGTTCTTCAAGGCTTCACGGACTACAAGATACAGAGGAAGAGAAGATTGTTGGGTTACTGCATCATAGATGTTCCTGAACTCTCGCCACAAAAGGATGGCGTTATAGTCGCTTTCATCGACATGTTCCCGCCATTCCTGCTTTCGCAAGTGCTCCGGTAGCATATCATCCAAAGACTGATGCTGAAGCCGTTGATAGGCTTCAAGAGCTTCTTCGTAGGAATCAAAAAGTCGATGAGTTTCCCGGTCGCCGGACATATCGCGCACCAGCCATTTTTTCTTGCCCCGGTGCTTTCTCGGGGAAAGAGAGGCATGTGAACCATACAGCTTTTTCCGGGATCTTCTCACGGTTCACAGTATCCCATGTCTTATTTCTATTGACAAACCGAAAGTGTGTACAATCTGTGTACACAGTAGTTTTTTATTGATAATCAGTAGCCAGAGTTAGATTCAGGTTCTAGTGGGGGTTCCCCCGTGAAGGTTCGAGTCCTTTCGGGCGCACCAAACAAGGCCCTGCAAGTTAACTGCTTGCAGGGCCTTACTGGTTTTATGATGTATTCGTGCATTGGCTTTGACGCAACGCCGGAAGATTGGTGAAGGGGCTGGATAAGGATTATTGCTCCGTTGTTAAGGAACGCCTGTGGTTTTCAGGGGAGGGGGCGTTGCCTTTTTGGGAGTGGATGCCTGCGAATTGTTCATGCGCCAGCTTCATGAACATGCAGGAGGAACATTTCCTTTCAGCGGTAATGCGTTGTCTGCGCTCCTGGTCGTAAAGTTTCTCGTAGCGTTCGGCGCGTTTCATTTCCCTCCAGAGGAAGATGCCCATCACGGCTGCCACGGAGGCGCCGTTTTGAACGTATTCAAGCAGGGGATTGAGTTCTGAAGTCGCCATGCAAACAACCGCAAGGGTGTTGGCTAAAACGACACTTGTAGTAACGGCAGTCTGGGTCATGGGGCTGGAAAGGTCATGTTTCGAAACTTCTGCGCGCTTCGGAAATGCTTCCGAATTGATGGAGCTGCAAATGCGGCGGATCTGTAAAGGATTTCCATGTTCCTCCCCACTCCAGGCCGTCAATTTTTGCGTAAAGTTTGCCAAGAGTGGTGTAAAGAGGGTGATTGGGCAGGTAGTTGCGGTCCTGGAAAATTCCAAAATCCCAGGCCAGGCCGAAGTTGTGCCAGCTCTGGCCGCCGCGGGCATTCGTTACTTTAGGGCGTTGCCTGTAGAGGTCATTCTGTTCGGCATACGTGCGCGTTCCGCAGATAATTTTTGCTTCATATCCCTGGTTGACGGCTTCATTCCGGGCCAGTTTGAACCACTGCCGGGCGGCTTTTTGCGCTTCCGGAAGAAGGGTGGAGATGTTCCGTTCGGTGCGTTCGTCAAAGCATCCGGTCTCCATTTTGTACCGGTCGGCGTCCGTGCTCCAGCGTTCCGTTCCGTTCCGCGTGCCGTTGCCGGGAATGCCGTCAATGGCTCCGTGATAGTACCCGGCCAGGCGCAAGAGCCTTTGCCAGTAGAAGGTATCTTTCTGCAGGTCGGAAATGCTGTCAGCCATTGTCGTGGTTTTCCTGTTCCTTTTTCCGGTCTTTGGTGACAATGCCGATGAGGCCTGCCACCGCCATGCCTGCGGCGATAATCTGGTCGGCAAGAGCTTGTTCGATAGTGGCTCCGCAGGCTGTGGCCAGGGCAAGGAGGCCCAGCCATGTGGAACGTTCCGTCAGTCGATTGAGAATGTATTTGAACATGTGATGGTCGGTTGGTATTGAAAAGTCCCTCTGTGGGAGAAGGAGGAACCCGCCTTTCCGGGAATGCCAAAGGATGGGGAAAAGGTTTTTCCGAATCCTCTCCGCCAATGGGGAAAGGGGGGCATCAGTTCTCCGCACAAGTTGCTCTGAGGTTGCTGCCGCGATTTGCAAAGATTCCGCGGATACTTTTATTGCTTGCCCTAATCGGCAAAATCCGTCACAGGAAACGATACTTGTCTTTTATTCATGAAGATACCATAATGCGCCAACCAACGCCATTATGAATAACCGTTTAACATCGTTTATTATCCGCAGATTTCTACCATTTCTCCGGTATGAATATCTCAGGGAATTGGAAGCGTACCTCAGAAAAGAGGTAACTGGTTTTCCTACTGTAATTCCTCCTGAACCTTTTTCCGACCGCCAACAGCTGGAGGCATACCGCAGGGCTCTCGGGCAAACTATTATTTCCGGCATTTGTTACCGGATGTACGGCCTTAAAAAGGAGACGGACAGGATTTACCGTATTTTCCACCTTTTGCAAACGTGCAGTTCCGGTGAAGCTACTGCGGATTTGCGGGAATACGCCGAATCGTTGGGCGTTTCCGTCAACAGAGATTTTTCCAATGGAATTGAACTCGCCGTTCTGCATTTTCTGGACGGCAATATCAGCTTGCTCAGGCAGATTGAGGAATTGCATTCCATTAAAAAGAGGAAATCGTATCGTATTCTTCCCCCCATGAAAGATGCGCTTCCTTTTCCCATGATTACGGAGAAAGAAAGGGAGAAGGAAAAAGAAGGCTGCCGTCAATATCTGTCCCGAATTTTGTCGCAGAAGGGGATGACTGACGTATGCGTTATCAGCTGTGACCGGATTTCCTCTGATTACTGGTTTACCATCAAACGGGGGCATTATCAGGAAACCGTTGATGAGGTTGACACGTCGGCCAAAGAGATAGTCAGCAGCATACGTACTCCCGGGAATACGGACATTGTCATCTACAGGGGGAGTTCGAAATGCCTGTACATCAATTTACAGGTCAGCGCCAGAATCCAATGGATGATGCGGGCCTATGCCGTCATTGCTGGCCGCATGCTGTTCGGCTCGGATATTTGGGAATTAAGGAACCGCTACACCCTGAGCGTGTTTAATAAGAAGTCCATCGCCGACATTGAGGTGTTCAATAATATTCCGGGTCTGCGAAGGGTTGCTGTTTATAAGCTTGTCATGTCCAGGCCTCTCCATGCAAGGAAGAGGACGGAGAAAGAGGTGTTGATGAGGGGATTTACAGGCACTTACAAAAGCCTTTCCGAGCTTGGCGATGAAGACGGCCCCCTGATTGTCGTCCCCAGCGGGTTCCATGTGGACAAGGCGTTTTTTTATTTTGAGTTTGAAGAAGGAGACCCGAAAACCGTTTCTTTAACTCCCGATTCCAATGGCCTGGAATTGGAAAGCGAGCAATACAGGCTCATTGATATGTATTTTGAACAGGCCGGTTTTGACCAGTTGTACAACAGGATTCATGGAGCTTAATTACGGCAATATCCTCGATATCATTATTGAAAGCGAGAGCCTGGAGTCTCCCGATTGGATATGGAAAGCCAGGGTGGGCGGGGATTTTTATCCGGGGCACTGGGTATGCGGCTGTAAACTTGCCGGAATATCCGGTGACTATTACAACCCCGACGATATCGACAATCCTTTGAAAGTGGTGGCTCTGCCTCCGGAAGAAGAGCCTTTCTACGAGTACGGAGGGAACCCCGGGGAAGAAGACCGCAGGCGTTTTTATGTATTGAAGGAACCCTGCTGCCGGGAGCCTGTTGAGAGGAGCGAGCTTTTCGTGCATGCCCTGGTGTTCAGGAAGATTGCTTTGAATATTGCCCGTTCTTGCGGAAAGACGGAGAGGGAAATCAGCGGAACGGAGCTGATTCCGGAGTGCCTGATCAGGCTTTTTGATTTTCCCGTAACCGCCTATTTTGCTTTTGCTTTTGATGAGCGGCTTGTTTCCAGATGCCTGCGCGTCATCCGGCAGGCACAGCCGGGAAAGCCCTTTCTTCTCTTGGTGATGGGGAAGCGTTGGCGGACTGCCGCCATGGAGGCTGCAATTGTTGAGAAGTACCAAGGCATCGTTGTTTCCATTCCCGACGTCATGGTGACGACGAAAGATGGATTTGCCTGGGCGTACGGCTATTCCTGGGTGTGGCTCAGGGAGGGCATGCCTGTTCATGCGCGCACGGGGGAAAGTCTTCCAACCGGAGCCATGTGGGAGGATCTGTGGATTTCCGTGACCGATGAGCGGGAAATAGTTTTTTCCTGTTCACGGGGCGGTAGGGAAGTGAAGGAATTCATGAGGTTTTCCTATCGGGAGGAAAAACGTTTTTTCAGCAGACAACGGGCGGCTGCGGGACAGGATTCCACGAAGCCGGCTTATAAGATGCTGTTTTTGTACGTAATGAATCCGGATAAAGCCTTTTTGGACAAGGAACTTTAAAAAGGGCCGGGATCGGGAATGAGGCGGAA
>OHYB01001157.1_pt1 | contig 10217 bp, 8 predicted proteins | sample 1580181 | NCBI WGS metagenome assembly OHYB01 (sample SAMEA3882510, study PRJEB24775) | human gut metagenome | biome: human-associated habitat; feature: intestine environment; material: feces | place: Netherlands | collected 2009/2010
AGCTCAACATTTCGCCGCATCAGCTTTCTTATGTGACCCACTCCGGCGAGGGCGAGGGGCTGCTGTTCTACGGCAACACGATCCTGCCCTTCATTGACCACTTCCCGAAGGACACCGAGCTGTACCGCGTCATGACCACCAAACCGCAAGAGGTGGCGTCGGCATGAAAAGAGAACCGCGTTTACAGTTTTCCGACGCCGATCTTGCCGAGCCGAAGCTGGAAAAGCCCATCAAACGGGTGAAAAAAGCGGAGGCCAAGGCGGATAAGGCGCAGGCGAAAATCCCCAAGAAAACCGTGGTCAAAAAGGAACGCGGCTTTGATCCTGCCACCGGCAAGGTCAAAACGCAGCTCCGGTTTGAGGAAGTGGATAAGAAAAAGCCGCCCTCAAAGCTGACCCATGCCGTGCGGGATGCCCCCGCCAACCTCATTCTCTCTCAGGTTCACCGGGAGGTGCGGCAGAGCGAGGATGACAATGTAGGCGTAGAGGCCGCGCACAAGGTAGAGCAAGCCGTGGAGAGCGGCGGGCGGCTGGTGCAGTCTGCCCACCGCGCCCATCAGCTCAAGCCTTATCGTACTGCCATCCGTGCAGAGAAAAAGCTGGAGCGAGCCAATCTTGACGCGCTCCAGAAGAAAGCAGAGATTGACAGCCCCACCAGCAATCCCGTTTCCAAGTGGCAGCAGAAACAGGCCATCAAAAAGCAGTATGCCGCTGCCAAACACAATCAGGCGGCGCAGACCACGGCAAAGGTTGCGGAGAATACCGCCAAGACCGCGAAAAAAGCCGCTGAAAAGGCTGAGGAAGTGGGCAAATATGTGTGGGAACACCGGCGCGGCTTTGCCATTGCCGCCGCAATTCTGCTGATGCTGGCATTTCTGCTCAACGGCCTGTCCTCTTGCTCGGTGATAATGGATGGCGTCGGCTCCGGGATCGCGGCCAGCACTTATCCGTCGCAGGACGCCGATATGCTGGGCGCGGAAGCGCAGTATTGCGCGATGGAAGCAGAGCTTCAGCGCTACCTCGACACCTATGAAAGCACCCATGACTACGATGAGTACCACTTTGATCTGGACACCATCGAGCATGACCCCTATGTACTCATTTCCATGATTACAGCGCTGCATCAAGGGGAATGGACGCTGGATGAGGTGCAGGGTACGCTCCAAATGCTCTTTGACCGCCAGTACATTTTGACCGAGGATGTGGTGGTGGAAACCCGCTACCGCACAGAAACCGACACATGGACGGACTCGGACGGCAACACCCACACGGACACCTATCAGGTGCCGTATGACTACTACATCTGCACGGTCACGCTGGAAAACTTCAACCTCTCTCATGTTCCCGTCTACATTATGAGCGAGGAACAGCTCGGAATGTACGCCACCTATATGGCCACCCTCGGCAACCGTCCCGACCTGTTCCCCGGTTCAGGCTACATCGGCAAGTATGTGGAGGGCAGCTATACCGACTACGACATTCCCCCGGAGGCGCTGGACGATGAGGTGTTTGCCGCCATCATCAAGGAAGCGGAAAAGTATCTCGGCTACCCCTATGTTTGGGGCGGCAGCAGCCCCTCCACCTCGTTTGACTGTTCGGGCTTCGTCAGTTGGGTCATCAATCATTCCGGTTGGGATGTGGGTAGGCTGGGTGCGCAGGGACTTTGCAATATCTGTACGCCCGTATCCTCTGACAATGCCAAACCGGGCGATCTGGTGTTTTTCACCGGAACCTATGATACCCCCGGTGTCAGCCATGTGGGTATCTATGTTGGCAACAATATGATGATCCATTGCGGAGATCCGATCTCTTATGCGAACTTAAATTCAAGCTATTGGCAGTCCCATTTTTACCGCTATGGGCGCTTGCCGTAAAGGAGAGTGAACAATATGAATCCGAAAATCATGAAGCTCCGTGGAGAGCTGGAGAAGAACAAAAGCAAAATCTCTGATCTGCAAGGCCGCAACCGCGAGCTGGAAAAGCAGATTCGTGAGTTGGAGAACACCGACATCATCGGCATGGTGCGTGAGAACGGCATGACGATGGAGCAGTTTGCCGAGCTGTTCCGCCGTATGCAGGCCGCGCCTGCACCGGCCACTTCGGAAAAGGAGGCGTTGAACCATGACTAAGAACACACCACGCATTTTTATCAGTCTGCTGCTGATTCTCCTGTGCATTGGGATGCTCCCCGTTTCCGCCTTTGCCAGCGGCGGCGACTATCCAGATGATGCGCTGCCTGCCACCGAAAGCATCGCCGCAGACACGCAGGAAACAAAACAGATCGGCACGGTCACGACCAACGGCGGCAACCTGAATGTCCGCACCGGCGCGGGACTGGACAATGCCGCGTTTACGCAGCTCCCCAACGGCACGGTGGTCGATGTGATCGGCAGGGACGGCGATTGGGTAAAAATCCTGCTGCCCGCCCGTGTGGGCTATGTGTACGGCAGCTATCTGACCGTCACCGACGCCGCCGACAGTACCGTGAGCATCGGCGGCATTACGCTTCCGTTTGATGAAAAAGAGCTGGCCGACCTCTGGCAGCTTCTTCTCGGCAGCATGACGGGCGGCAGCGACGCGCTGACACCGGACGGCAATCTGACGCTGATTGACGATATTGGCTCCAGCACCAAGGCGGGGAAACAGTTCATTACGCTGGAAAGCAAGAACGGCAATGTGTTTTACATGATTATTGACCGCGACGATGAGGGCGAAGAAACCGTCCATTTCTTGAATCAGGTGGATGAGGCTGACCTGATGGCGCTGACCGGCGAGGAAGAAACGCCCGCCACTTGCTCCTGCACCACAAAATGCGTGGCCGGTGCGGTCAATACGTCCTGCCCCGTCTGTGCGGTCAACATGACCGAGTGCGTGGGCAAGGAGACAAAGCCCGAAGTCCCCGCTGAGCCGACAGAACCCGCCGCCGAGGAACCGGAGAAAAAGAGCGGCGTGGGCGGCATCCTTGTTGTTCTGCTGATCGTCGCGCTGGGCGGCGGTGCCGCGTTCTACTTCTTCAAGCAGAAAAAGGCCAAGCCGCAGACCAAGGGCAGCGCCGATCTGGACGATTATGACTACGGCGAGGACGAGGACGAATACGAGTTTGAGCCGTATGAGGGCGAACCGGAACAGGATACTACGGAGGATACAGACGCATGAGATATTTCACCAATAACCCGCTGGAACGCCTGATGATGCAGAAGCCGAAAGCGGCGCGGGAGGACAGCCCTCCCGCCGCTGCCAAGGAACATTTCTGCTACGGCTGCAAGCGCTTCGGGCAGAGCTGCATCCGCCCCTGCTACCGTGACGTAAAGAGAATGGAGGCTGCGCCATGCGCCTTGTGATCGCCGAAAAGCCCACTGTAGCACAGAGCATCGCCGCCGTGCTGGGGGCTAAATCAAGGCATGACGGGTATCTGGAGGGCGGTGGTTACATCGTGTCGTGGTGCTTCGGGCATCTGGCAGAGCTGGCCGACGCCGCCGTTTACAACGCCGATGATGCCAAATGGACGCTGGCGGCGCTGCCCATCATCCCCACCTCATTCCGATTTATCGTTCGTGCAGACAAGCAGAAGCAGTTTGACATTCTGCGGGAGCTGATGCGCCGGGAGGATGTGGCAGAGGTGGTCAACGCCTGCGACGCTGGGCGCGAGGGCGAGCTGATCTTCCGCACGGTCTACTGCCTTGCGGGATGCTCCAAGCCTATCCTGCGGCTTTGGATTTCCTCCATGGAGGATGATGCCATCCGCAGCGGCTTCCAGCAGCTTAAGTCTGGGCGCGACTATAACGGCCTGCATCAATCTGCCCTCTGCCGCGCCAAGGCCGATTGGCTGGTAGGTATCAACGCCACACGGTATTTCTCCCTGACGTATGGCCGCACATTGAACATTGGGCGCGTCATGTCACCCACGCTGGCACTGCTGGTACAGCGTGAGGCGGAGATCTCCGCATTTGTGGCAGAACCGTTCTACACCGTCCAGCTCGATTGCGGCTTTCCCGCCGCGACAGACAGAATGAAGGACAGAAAGGACGCCGACGCTATCGCCAATGCCTGCAAGGGCAAGACGGCGGTGGTCAAAAGCGTGGAGCGCAAGGAAAAGTCTGAGAAAGCGCCCGCGCTCTACGATTTGACCTCCCTCCAGCGCGACGCCAACCGCATTCTCGGCTACACCTCTCAGCAGACCCTCGACTATCTCCAAGCGCTCTATGAAAAGAAGCTCTGTACCTACCCGCGCACCGACAGCCGCTATCTGACTGACGATATGGAGGGCAGCGTCCCCGGTCTTGTCTCCGCCGCTGCCGCTGTCTGCGGCATGGAGAAGCCGCCGACCATCTGCGCCAAGCAGGTGTGCAGCAGCCAAAAAGTCACCGATCACCACGCTATCGTCCCAACCATCAGCGCGGAAAAGGTAGATATGGCCTCTCTGCCGCTGGGTGAACGCGAGGTGCTGAAGCTGGCGGCGAAAGGCTTGCTTCGTGCGGTGGATGAACCCCACCGCTATGCAGAAACGGTCATTACGGTGGACGGTGCCGGTCAGAGCTTCACCGCCAAGGGCAAAACCGTTCTTACTCCCGGCTGGAAGCGCTATGAGCAGGAGCAGGTAGAGGCAGCGCCTGCGCTGCCGGTGGTAACGGAGAATCAGACTCTTTCCGTATCTACCGCATCGGTCAAGACCGGAAAAACCACGCCGCCCAAGCACTTCACCGAGGATACGCTGCTGGCTGCAATGGAGAACGCGGGCAAGGAGGATATGCCTGATGATGCCGAGCGCAAGGGCATTGGCACCCCGGCGACCCGTTCCGGTATCATTGAAAAGCTGGTGTCCTCCGGTTTTGTGGAGCGCAGAAAGTCCAAGAAGATCACAAATCTGCTGCCCACCTCCACCGGCACGGCGCTCATCACCGTCCTGCCCGAACAGCTCCAGTCGCCGCAGCTCACCGCCGAGTGGGAACACCGCCTGAAAGAGATCGAGCGCGGCGAAATCGCCCCGGACAGCTTCATGGACGGGATCACTGCCATGCTGAATGAGCTGGTGCAGACCTACAAGCCCATCCCCGGTGCGGAAGTTCTGTTCCCCTCCGGGCGCGAGGCAGTCGGCAAGTGTCCCCGCTGCGGAGCCGAGGTAACGGAATCGCAGAAGGGCTTTTTCTGTGAGAATCGCGCCTGTTCCTTTGTCCTCTGGAAAAACAGCCGTTTTTTCACCGCCAAAAAAAAGGTGCTGACGAAATCTCTTGCCGCTGCGCTTTTGAAAAATGGCTGCGCCCCGCTGAAAGGCTGCTACTCGGAAAAGACTGGGAAAACCTATGATGCCGTTGTTCTTCTGGAGGACGATGGGCAGCGCACGGGCTATAAGCTGGTGTTCGACAATGGCTGATGCGCCGCGTATGGATCACAAGCAACTCCGCCGCTCCAAGAAGCTCATTCGGAAGCTCTGCTGTAACTACGATCACGGCAACTGCCTCGCGCTGGATGATGGAGAGCCTTGCGTCTGCGTACAGGGTATTTCCTACTCGCTGCTGTGCAACTGGTTCCGAAACGCGGTGCTTCCCGCCGACCATGAGCTGCTGGCCGACGTGATGCGGGAAAGGCCGGGAAAGCGCTGCGCCGTTTGCGGCAAGCCGGTCTATTCTTCCTCCAACCGCGCCAAGTATTGTCCTGCCTGCGCCAAGCAGGAGCGCCGAAAGCAGGACGCCAAACGGAAGCGTGAACAATACTGGAACCTCCGCAGATAGAGGGCGTAAAAGCCCCGTGCCGCAAGGCTTTTTCCGTGCCGGATCACAAGGGGCTGCGTCATTCTATCCGCAAGCCCGGAAACAACGTCTATCTGCGGAGAATTGCCCCTGTGCAGGATGTGTTTTCTTCTGCGCAGGGGCGCTATTTTTTCTGAAAGGAGATTATCATGGCTGAAAAGCAAACCAACAAAGACCGGATGCGGGAGATCGTTGACAGCATCGAAAACGGCATCAAGGAGCTGTTTGAGAGCGATAAGTACCGGCAGTATCTCTCCACGATGAGCCGTTTTCACCGCTACTCGGTCAATAATACCATGCTCATCTATATGCAGCGCCCCGACGCCACCCATGTGGCGGGCTTCAACAAGTGGCGCAATCAGTTCGGCAGGAACGTCCTGAAAGGCGAAAAAGGTATCCGCATTATCGCTCCCACTCCCTATAAGAAAAAGGTCGAGGAGATCAAAACCGACCCGGAAACCAATACGCCGGTGCTGGATGCGGACGGCAAGGCCATCATTGAGGAAAAGGAAATCCGTATCCCCATGTTCAAGGTGATATCCGTCTTTGATGTGTCGCAGACTGCGGGAAAGCCCTTGCCCCAGCTTGCCGCTGATCTGAGCGGCAATGTGCAGCAGTATGAGGTTTTCATGGAGGCGCTGCGCCGCGCTTCTCCCGTTCCGATGGAGATAAAGCCCGTTGCGCGGGATACGGACGGATTTTTCAGCATTAAGGCGCAGAGCATCACCATCCGCGCCGGTATGAGTGAGGTGCAGACGGTATGCGCCGCCGTCCATGAGATCGCCCATGCCAAGCTCCACGACTATGAACACATGACGGAGCTTGCGGACGATGGTGAGACGATCCTTGTCCCCGGAGAAAAGAGTCGCAACACCGAGGAGGTCGAGGCCGAAAGCATTTCCTATGCGGTCTGCCAGTATTACGGCATTGAAACAGGAGAAAACAGCTTCGGCTATATCGCCACATGGTCAAAGGGCAAGGAGCTGAAAGAACTTCGCGCCAGTCTGGAAACTATCAACAAGACGGCATCCGAGCTGATTACGGACATTGACCGGAACTTTGCGGAGATCTGCAAGGAGCGTGGCATTTCTGTGGAGAAATCCGAGCAATCGGAAAGCCAATTAAAAGAGAATAGCAATATGTCTGCGGCTGACTTGGCAAAAAGCATTTCAGAGCTGTATCTCGATGCGAATGGCCTTGCCTTTCTCAGCGAATTTGCAAGTCAGGAAGATTGCCTTCAGCATTTCTACGAAGATCTGTTGACGGGAGCAGATGAGATAAAAGGCTTTCTGTCCGAAACGCTTGAGCAGAGCGATGAATACGCGCACAGAGCGAATGAGTTGCTGTTGGAAGTTGAGGCATTTCAGGAAAGTCACACTTCCTTAAAGGAACTCGACGCTAATGAACGTTGGTATGCGGTTGATGGCGGGAGCAAGCATCTTCGCATAACAGAAGATGGTACAAAATATGCCTATGAACTTTATGATAAGGACACTCTACACCTTCTGGAAAGCGGAACAGTACACGACGATGATGTAAACTTTCTTTTGGCGGCTGCGATTCGTATCTGTGAAACACATGGTTATGATAAGACCGTACCGTTTGAAGTTTTGTCAAACGAGTTTGCAGGGATTTTGTACTCACTCGAATTGTCATCGGACGACGATCAGATCGTTCACGCGGAGGCCGGTTCTCATGCCGCAGGCGCACTTCCAACTTCGCCAGAGCTGGAACAGGCCGTCCCGATGCCTGACCCGACGCTGACGGTGGACGATATGCGCAGCTATGGGTATCTGGACAGCGATATGCTCCCGCTTTCCAAGGATCGGGCGGTGGAGCTGCTGGAGCATGACATCACGGTTTATATGCTCTATCCTGACAACGCCGAGGAAATGGTTTTCGAGGCCGAGGACATCATCAAGCATGACGGAATGTTCGGCATCACAAGACCGGATTGGGATGCAGTCAAAGGCCATATCCCTCCCCGCGATGTGGAGCAGCGTTTTTTGAACAGTCCCACCGATTCTATGGCAATCTACCAACTGCGCCGGGATGCGCCGATCGAGCTGCGTTTTGCCAGCCTCGGCAGTCTGGCCGCGCCGCCTGACCCGGCCAACTATGAAGCCATCTATACCCGTGAGGTGTACCCGGACGATGATACCGGCAGAATCCTTGAAAACTTCTACTACATTTTCAACGATGAGCGCCCCGGCGATTTTGTGGGACACAGCCTCTCCGTCAGCGACATCGTTGCGCTGAAACAGGACGGCAAGGTATCCTATCACTACTGTGACAGCATGGGATTTCAGGAGCTGCCCGCCTTTCAGAAACCGGAGAATTACCTGAAAGCCGCCGAAATGTCGATGGAGGATGATTACGGCATGATCGACGGCATTATCAACAATGGCCCCAAGCAGCCCACCGTTGCCGATCTTGAAGCACAGGTCAAGGCCGGTATGTCCATCTCCCTGATGGATTTGGCAGACGCGGCACACCGGGAAAAGAAAAAGTCTGTGCTGGAGCAGCTCAAAAGCCAACCGACCCAAGAACGTCCACACAAAACAGCGCCCAAAAAGAGCGCGGAAAAGGAGCTTTGATATGAACATTACCTTTGAAGAACAGCAGCTCATGAGCCTCTACAACACCGGCACCCGCACGGGCTTGATCGCCGCGCTGGAGGAAATGCGCGACTACCTCGCTGCGGATGAAACGGAGCTGCGGGAGCTGACAGACAGCGCCGCCGCAAAGCTGCGCAGGATGAGCGACGAGGAATATGACGCGCTCGACCTGTTCCCCGATTTTGAAAAGGAGGATATGGATGCCGAGTAAAGTACAGCTCTATGCGCAGATGGCAGACCGCACGGCGGAGCAGATCACGGGAAGCTACCAGAAGTGGACGGCATTTCTGACCACCGCCGCAAGGCTGTATAAGTACCCCTACAATGAACAGCTCATGATTTTCGCCCAGCGCCCGGAAGCCACGGCCTGCGCGGAATACGACCTTTGGAATAAGCAGATGCGCCGCTATGTGCGGCAAGGCAGCAAGGGCATCGCCCTTGTGGATACCAGCAGCGACCAACCCAAACTCCGATATGTATTCGATGTTTCCGATACCAGCGGCGGCGAGAACTCTCGCCGCCCTTATCTTTGGGAATACCGGCAGGAGCATCGTGAGGTGGTATCTGCGGCGCTGGAGCAGCGCTTCGACGTTTCCGGTGAAAACGGACTTGCCGATCAGATGGAGCGTGTGGCGGCGCAGCTTGTAGATGAATACTGGCACGATAACTGGCGCGATATTGTCGGCATCGTTGACGGTTCCTTTTTGGAGGACTATGATGAGTTCAACATCGGAGCCGCTTTTCGGAACGCCGCCGTTGTCAGCACCACCTATGCGTTGTTGTCCCGCTGCGGGATGCAGCCGGGAGATTACTTCGAGCATGAGGATTTTCTGAATGTCTTTGATTTCAACACCCCGCAGACCGTCGCCGCTCTTGGAACGGCCATCAGCCAGTCCAGCGAGCTGGTGCTGCGGCAGATCGAAGTCACCATCAAGAATTATGAGCGCGAGAAACTCGCGGAAAGGAGCGAAAGCCATGAGCGAACTGACCTACACCCGCAGCGGGGATTATCTGATTCCCGACCTGAGCCTGACAGAGCAGCCGCAAGCCCCGCTGGGCAAGTACGGCAGGATGCGGAAGGATTACTTGAAGGAGCATCGTCCGGTGCTGTGGAACAGCCTGCTGCTGTCCGAGAGGCTGTATCCCCATCTGCGGGAGATCGACGAGGCAGCGAACAACCGACTGGAACAGATGATGCCGGAGCTGATGAAGTCAGCGGGCGTGACGGAAGCGCTGAAAGCCAGCGACCCGATGAAGTGGGTGGTGCTGATGAACACGCTGAAAGCGCAGGCCGAGGAAACGATCCTCACGGAACTGGTGTTCAGCTAACCATGTTCGATGCCCCTGCTGGGGCGCAGATGTCCTTCTTCCCCTCAGAGGCAGAACAAATTCAATCCATCGCAGAAGCGGAGAGTGTAACACCCTCCGCTTTTTCTATGTTCATTTCTCAGGATGATATTGACCACATCCTGCGCGCGGGCGGTAATGCGGATGCAGCGCGGATGAAAATTGCTGCGGAATTCTCCAAGCAAAAGACTTTAGAGGATCGCGCGGCATTTCTGAAAGCTCTTTACCACGGCGGCAACGGCCTGATTACGGATAACGGCAGGCTTTCCGCATGGTACGGGGACGACGGTATCCATATTGCGACCGGAGATACCTCTCGCTATCTTCGTTCCGCCCAAGTGATAGGCTGGGCAGATGCGGCGGAGCGTATTGAGGAGCTCCTGGACGGCGGCGCATTTGCCACCAATCTTGAGGTCACGGAAGCCCCGCGCTATGAGCGGCTGGGTATTGCTGTGGATGTCTGGAACCTTTATCACGATTTCTCGGATGAAGCAAAGTCGCTGGGG
>OHYB01001161.1_pt1 | contig 10196 bp, 7 predicted proteins | sample 1580181 | NCBI WGS metagenome assembly OHYB01 (sample SAMEA3882510, study PRJEB24775) | human gut metagenome | biome: human-associated habitat; feature: intestine environment; material: feces | place: Netherlands | collected 2009/2010
GGTAGTTCTCGGTGGGAATCTCGCCAGCGATATCGTACTCGCCGGTCTCAAACCCGCTCACGCGCGTGGAGGCCTCGGTCACGAACTGATAGTAGATGTCCTTGGTGGGCGCGGAGACCTTGCCGGTGTAGCCCGAAGCCTTGCCGTGAGCGGCGACATAGTCATCGTAGCGGGTGAGATGGACGTACTGGTCCTGCTTCCACTCCACAAACTTGTAGGCACCGGTACCCACGTACTCGGTCACGCCGGTATCGCCCGCGGCCTCGATGACCTCGGAGGGGAAGATACCCGGATACTGGGAGTGGTTGCCCAGGATGATCAGAAAGTCGATGGCGGGCTCGGTCAGCGTGCAGGTGACCTCGTGGTCGCCCGAGGCGGCGAAGGCGGCGCCGGGCAGCAGGCTCGCGGCGCGATCGTTGACGGCGAGCCAGCGGTTCATCGAGGCCACGACGTCCTCGGAGCCAAACTCCTTGCCGTTGTGGAAGGTGACGCCCTCGCGCAGCTTGATGGTGTAGGTCAGGCCGTCGTCGGAGACCTCATAGCCCTTGGCCAGCACGGGCTGGGGCTCGTAGTCGCTATCGAGGCCAAAGAGCGGCTCGACGACGTTGCAGATGACGTCCATGGTCACAAGCGACGACGTGGTGTGCGGATCGAGACCGTCCGGGCTCGCCGGGAGCGCGATCTGCAGCTCGTCGCGATACTCCACATCCTGGCCGGAGGCAGCGGCGCTACCGCTCTCGGCGCCCGAACCGCCGCAGCCGGCGAGGCCGAGGCCCGCCATGGCGCACAGGGCAGCGGAGCCGGTCAGAAAACCGCGACGGGAAACGCCCGCCTTGAAAAGGTCGTTGTTCATTGAGTTCCTTTCGTGTCTGAACAAACGGATAGAATCTGCCAGGACGGCAGAAATCCCCGCCCCGGCAGCTATGCGAAGCCGGTCGGCGCCCTGCGGTGCATCCGGACACCGGCCGGCATGGCAGCAGAGAAATCCCTATCGCGCGGATAGGAACACCCGGCGGCACAGCTTAGCGCAGGTGCGGCTAAATCGTCTCGAGGAAGGCCTCGATGCGGGTCTGGAGCTGACCGGCGTCCTCGCCGGCGTAGTCGGTCGTGATGTGCATAAACGGGATGCCCGCCTCCTCGGCGGCCTTCTCCACGGCAAACGACTCCATCTCGTAGAGCGTGCAGAACTGCAGGGCCACGTCGACGATACCGTCAGCATGCAGGTCCTTGGCCATCTGGACAATGTCCTTCATACGCTGGTCGTTGGGCGTAAAGACAGCACAGTTGATCTTAAAGTAGCGCTCGGCAATGGCGTCGAGCATCTCGTCGACCATCTCGCCGGACTCGTCGACCAGGTCCTTGTAGTAGCGCGAGCCCGTGCAGGACTCCTCGCCTACCACAACGCCGCCGGCCTTCTCGATGAGGTTGAACAGCTTCCAGTTGGGCACGGCCATGGGCGTGCCGGTGTACAGGATGCGCTTGGTCCCCTTGGGCGCCACGCCCTCGCCGGTCTCAACACGCTGCTCGCACTCAGCCGCCATCTCGTTGATGGCGCCGGTCAGGCGCGGCGTGTCATCCATAAAGGCGGCCTGAACGGTCAGCAGACTGTCGAGACCGCTGATGGGCGCCGGATCGGCAGCGCGGGTCGCAGCCAGACGCTGCAGGGCGCGACGCTTCTCGTTGACGGCGTGGATGGCGGCCTTCAGACGCTCGGGCGTAATCTTGACGCCACACTCTTCCTCGATCTTGGCGGCGAGCTTCTTGACCTCGGCCTTCCAGGTCACGAGCGTCGACTCGTCGTGTACGTTGGGAATATCCATGACGTACATGTTCTTTTGCGTGGCAAAGAACTCGTAGGCCTTCTTCTTGCCATCGCAGGTGTTCTCGCCGACTACCAAGTCGCTCGACTCGATGTAGGGGCAGACCTCGCCCAGCTTAAAGCCGGCAAAGCTCTTAATGAGCGGGCAGGTGTTGCGCGGCAAGTGCTCCTCGACCTTGTCCGTTGCCCAATCGGCACCCGAGCACAGGCCCACGGGAATGCCGTCACAGGCAAGTACGATCTCCTCGGGCACGTAGACGCAGAACGAACCGACGATCTTGGTGGCCTCGCCGGCCTCCTTCTTGTCGAGCATCTCCTTAATACGGCCGCTGTGGATGTTGGTGGCGACAAAATCCAGGTAGGACGTGGACTTGGGGCGATTGTTCTGCGTCAGGAACATATCGCCGTACATCTGGCCCACGGCGCCCAGCAGCATGTCGTGGTCGGCAAGATTCATGCCGAGGCTCTCCCACATCGGATGGAAATCGAATTCTTCAGCCATGACGGTTCCCCTCTCGAACCAAAAATGAATAGCTACGGTATTGCTGCACGGTGGGTGGCGAAAACCCAGCCGCGCCTAAACCCGGAATTTTGGGGAACCTGCTTTGCGGTTGATTATTTAGTTGTGCGTCGTCTCTCCCGGAGCCGTGAACATACCTGCTCATATGCGGCTCCGAGCCATATATAGGGCACGCGCGGCAACGCGGCGAATGTATGTCGTCTGCGGCATATGCGCACCCTCCTTTACAAGTTAAGGTCAACTATATCAACGGTTGTCGTCCAGACGAACACCGCCGACATGCGTACGACAGCGTCGTGTGCCGTCGTTTAATAAATAATTATCTGTGTTGATAAGAGTTTGTCATTCCCCATTCGGCGAACGGCAAGACAAAGCCGCCGAGGCTTATATCCCCGACGGCATTACCCGGCGCTATCGACAAACCAAATGGATCCTGCTGGCATCAAAATGCATGCGCAGCGTCTCGCCTGTTTGCGGTAGCTCGTCGACAGGCATGCCCACTTTGTTGACCTTCCACTGCAGACGCGTGGGCGCGTCGGCGCGCGGCACGTCCAGCAGCACCAGGCGCTCAAAACGTGAATCGCTCACGCGGGCCACGTGCAGGTCATAGCTGTTGCGACCCCGCTCGGCACGGTTGTCCACATGGAAGTAGCTTGCGCGAATGCCCAGATATGCCACGTCATCGGGAACCTCGCGACCCACGTTAAAGGTCATGCCCCAGTCGAGGGCCTCAACTTCTTCGTCGCCAATCTTGCGCGCCCGGCTTGTGTTCTTGCAGCCCGTCAGGCGCAGTGCCGCCAGCGTCTGCGGACGGCGGACCACGTCCTCGACGGAGCCGATCTCCTCAACATGCCCGTCGTGCATCACGCAGATGCGCGGGCACAGGCGGCACGCTTCGTCGATGTCGTGGCTCACGTAGAGCACGGTGCGGTTGCATACATCGAACAGGTCGAGCATATTCTGTTCGAGGGCGCTCTTAAGATAGGAATCGAGTGCGCTCATGGGCTCGTCGAACATAAAAATGCTCGGATGCGCCGCCACCATGCGGGCAAGCGCCACGCGTTGTTGCTGACCGCCCGAGAGTCGCGTGGGATAGCGATCGGCAAAATCGGCCAGACCAAAAATGCCCAGGTAGCGCTCGGCGAGCTTTTTGCGCGCCGCGGCGTCTCCCGCGTCCTTTACACCGGCGCATACGTTGTCGGCCACCGTCATGTTGGGGAACAGCTGATAGTTTTGGAACAGCAGAGCGCATTTACGCTCCTGGGGCGACAGATTGATGCCCGCGGCCGAATCAAAAAAGGTCACGCCGTTGACGACGATCTTGCCCTCGTCGGGCGTCTCCACGCCGGCGATGCAGCGCAGCGTACAGCTCTTGCCGCAACCCGAGGCGCCCAGCAGCGCCACGCGCTCCTCGCCGGCCTCAAGCTGCATGTCAAGCACAAACCCGGGATAACGTTTCTTAATATCCATAACGAGCGACATAGCTTATCGACCTCCCTGCGGCGCCGCATCATCGCGCATGAGCTCGGCCAGCGCCTCGCGATCGATACGCAGGGCATCGCCGCCCGCCGGGTCGAGCGAATCGCCCTGCCCGACGAGCTCCTTGGCCTGCTTGCGCTCCGCACGGGAGAGACCGCGCTCGCGATACTTTTGCGAATGAGCGGTGTACATGTTGATGAACAGGATGACCAGGAAACTAAACACGATCACGACGGCGACCCAAAAGAGGGCCACCGACGTGTTGCCGCCCATCCACTCAAAGTAAATCGCAATGGGAATGGTCTGCGTAATACCGGCGTAGTTGCCCGCAAAAAACAGGGTGCAGCCAAACTCGCCCATGGCGCGGGCAAAGGCGAGGACCGTGCCGGCGGCGATGGAGGGCCAACCGAGGGGCATCATGAGTTTGGTGAAGATGCGTCGCTCGGACCAGCCCAGGGTTCGCGCGGCATCGAGCATCTGCGTGTCGAGGCTCTCGAAGGCTCCGAGTGCCGTACGATAGACGAGCGGGAACGACACCACCACGGCAGAGATCACCGCTGCAGGCCACGTAAAGACGATCGAGATGCCGTGCGCGATCAGCCACTGGCCCACCCCGGTCGAGCGGCCAAACAGCATAAGGAGCAGAAAGCCGCACACCGTGGGCGGCAGCACCATAGGGATGGTAAAGACCGAGTCGAGCAGGCCCTTGATGCGACTCGAGGTACCCATGGTCTTCCACGCGGCAAACAGGCCCAGCGCAAACGCAATCACCAGGGCAAGTCCGCTCGTTTTGATGGACACCCAAAACGGACGATAGTCGATGTCGCCCAATAAGGAGGCTAGAGAGGTCAAGGGCCCCTGCTCATCCCGCAACACGACAGACGATGCCTCTACCATGTGAGCGCTATCAAGCCAACGCGCGCCGCCCTTGGCATCACCCGAGGCTGATGCGATCACCACATAGCGGTCCCCATCCGCACCGCGCTCGTCAAAGCCATAGGTATACCCGCCGGCATCAAACGTTGTTTCCGCCGTGACATACCAAGGAAGATCCACGTCCCCTAGCTGCGCACCTCCCATGCAGTTTGCGCTGTCGAGCTCACAGACGAGGGCCTTGAGACCCGATACGCACTCGTTGTCCTGGGAATCCAATCCATATTTCTCGACCGCCTTGGGCGATATCCACACCACAACGCGATCAGCAGCAGGCGCCACTACAAGGTCCACGTCCTCGTCAACGGGAAACCGGTAGCCCTCAGGCTGGCCCTCCATGGCACGAGCGGTCCCCTTGGCCAACCGCTCAAAACCCTCGATCCCATAGGAAAGCCCATGGGCGGTCGCAGCAACCTGGGCCCCGTCCTCAGCGTCCCCAGCAAACGCAAATCCCGGCACCCAGCAAAGCACGAAGGTCAAAGCACAGGCGACAAGCATGCGGAATCTATTAAGCACGAAAAGCTCCAAGCGAATACAAGGACGGAGTGAAACACAAAACGATGGAATTATCGCGCCAAGCCGCACTACGCGGAAAGCTCAAAGCCGTACTTAGCCCAAATCTTCTGAGCCTTCTTGTTGGACAGGCAAAAGTCGATAAACGCCTTGGCCTCGTCGGCGTGCTCGGAGCCATCGGCGACAGCACCCGGGTACACGATGGGCTTGTGCGAATCCTCAGGACACACGAAGGCCTCCTCGATGCCGTCGTAGCGGAAGATATCGGAGCTGTAGACAAATCCAGCCACGCAGTCGCCTGTGGACACATAGGCGGCGGCGGTGCCCACTTTATCGGCCAGTACGACCTTGTCGGCAATCACGGGAGTATAGTCGCCGTCGTCGCCCTCGGTGCCGGTGTAGAGGCCCACGGAGGCCAGGGCCTGGTTGGCGTACTTGCCGGCGGGGACGGTCTTGGCGTCGCCAATGGCGATCTTGCCGTCCAGATTCGCGACGTCGGCGATGGCCTCGACCTTGGTGTCGGAGCCCTCGGCGCGAATGATCACGAGGTCGTTGACGAACATGTCCTCACGCGTGTCGGTGTCGACGAGCTCGGCGGCTTCGGCGTCGTCCATGGTGCCCTTGGAGGCCGTGATGAGCACGTCGACGGCGGCACCGGCGCGCATCTGCTCGACAAGGTCGCCAGACGCCTTAAACTGCGTGTCGGCAAACATGGTGCCGGTCTGCTCGGTGTAAAGCTCCTGGACCTCGGGCAGTGCCTTCTCGAGCGAGTTGGCGGCAAAGACCTGCAGGTCGACAGCTTTCTTGGAAGATGTCTTAGCAGAACCGGCATCGGATCCGGCCGGCTCGGACGTCTTGCTGCCCGAGCAGCCGGCAAGACCAAGGCCGGCGGCAGCAGAAAGCGAGACAAAACCGCGGCGTGAAACCATATCGAACATATTCAACCCTTTCGGATCTTGTGCCCGGGTACCCCACCGCGGGCTTTAATCTGCAATCAGATTATACTTCTGCGCGAATAATGATTATGAGAAATTATTCTCTCCAGAGAATATAGTTTCAAGTTACCGTGCATCTCGGTGTCGCTTCGGCGGAAACAAAAGCGGAGCGACCGATAAGGTCGCCCCGCCGCAGGTAAACCGCTTAGTTGGTATGTCCGCCGCCCGCTGTCATCTGAGCCGTATGCTCCAGCTGGTCCGCTATGGCCTCCCAGCTTTCGCGGGCGGCCTTCGTAGAACCGGGAAAGTTTACGACAAGTGTATGACCTCGTTGCATGCAAATAGCACGCGAGAGCATGGCACGGCGCGTCTTGGTCATCGAATACGCGCGGATTGCCTCTGCAATACCCGGCACATCGCGGTCGCAGACGGCACGCGTCGCCTCGGGCGTCACGTCGCGCATCGAAAGCCCCGTGCCGCCGCAGGTGAGCACGACATTGGCGTGGCACTCATCGGCGGCTTCCACAATGGCATCACCGATCTCGCTGGCGTCGTCGCGCACGACCACATGTGAGGCGACCGTCCAGCCCTGCGCCTCGATAAGTTCCTCGAGTGCGGCTCCAGCCTCGTCCTGGGCAAGATCACGCGTATCCGAGCACGTCACAATCGAAATCTTCAACTCCATAGCATTTCTCCTATAGCGCCGTGCCCTCAGGCAGGTCGACACGCACGACATCCACGACGTCGCCCGCCTTGAGCTCGCACGGTCCTTCGTCAATACGCAGCAGGCAGTTGGCCCGCTGCATCGTGCCGAGCAGCGCCGAATTCTGTGTCTTAGCCTCGGTCACCAACAACTCACCGGTCTCGGGGTCGCGCAAAACCGTGGCGCGATCGAAGAAGCGTCGGTCCTGGCGCTTCTTCACGCCGTGCGTGAGCGTCGCCTGCTGCACGGGACGCACACCCTCGGCAAAGCCGCGCATCTTGCGGATCGCCGGACGGGCAAGCATCTCAAAGCCTACATACGCCGCGGCCGGATTGCCTGAAAGCCCCAGGTAGGGCTTACCTCCGAGCAAGCCAAACGTGATGGCCTTGCCGGGGCGCATCGAGATGCGATCGAAAAGCACCTCGCCCTCGCGCTGGACAAGCGCCGTCACGAAATCGTAATCGCCCGCCGAGGCGCCACCACTCGTAATGACAAAATCGCACTCCTGCACGGCGCGATGCACCAGTTCGGCAATCGCCTGCTCATCGTCGGGCGCAATACCGTAGAACACGGGCTCGGCGCCGGCATCGAGCGCTTCGGCCATCAACGCCGACGAATTGGAGTCGCGAATCTGCCCGCGCGCCGGCACGTTACTCGGTGCGACCAGCTCCGTGCCCAGCGAGATGATGCCCACGCGTGGGGCGGCGTGCACCTTCACGCTCGCGTATCCAGCGCTTGCCAGCAGACCCGCGCCCGCCGGGGCCACAACCTCTCCAGCACGCATCACGACGTCACCGGCATGGGCCTCCTCGGCGGCAGAGCGAACGTTCTCCCCTACCTTGGCAGGCACCGAAAAGCGAACGTGCGAGCCCTCGTTGCCGTCGCCATCGAGTACGTCGACGATCTCGTACTTCACCACGGCATCGGCACCTTCGGGTACCGGCGCGCCCGTCATGATGCGGACTGTCTCGCCCACGCCGACCACGCCCTCAAAGACATGGCCCGCGGCCTCGTGTCCGATAACGTCGAGCATCACCGGCGCCTCGCCAGATGCCTGCGCCAAGTCCGCCGAGCGCACGGCATATCCGTCCATGGCGCTGTTGGCGAACGGCGAGATGTCGATATCGGCCACCGCGTCCTCGGCCAAGGGAAGACCGGCGGCCTGCCACACGGGAATCTCGACGAGATCGGTCGGAGCAACGTGCGACAAAACAATCGACTGCGCATCCTCCAGCGGTATGAGTTTCTCTGCCATATGCACCTCTTAATGCCACGGCGCACAACAGGGGCGCCAATTCTTTATGCTTGTCTCAGTATAATCCCCCGACGAACGACCGCGACTCGGCCTGTACCCGCAAATACACCTGTCGGCTGTAGGCCGCGAAACAGAATGGAAACCAACCCACCGGCTCGTCGCGTTTACCGCGTTTTATAATGCTTGCGTTGCAACCTAAAAGAGGAACGTATGGCTCATAACGACAAACCCGAAAGCGCAAACGAAGCGCAGGATCATTCCCAGCCGCTCGACGACGGCGGATTTTTCTCCCTGAACGACGTCATCACGGCAGGCAGGCATCAGATCACCCGCTCCGAGCAGCTCTTGGCTGCCGACACGCGCCGCAACGCCCGCAACCTACTCGCGAGCGCTAAGTTGCTCGTACTCGTCGTCATCGTCTCGCTCGCCATGGGCGTTGCCGCTTGGGCGTTTTTGACCTCGCTGAATATCGCGACCGATTATCGCGAGCACCATGCGTGGATTTACGCGCTGCTTCCCGTTGTGGGCGTTGCCACCGCATGGGTGTACAAAAACCACGGTCTTGCCGCCAAACGCGGTGCGCAGGGTATCCAGCGCGGCGGTGTCGTCAATGGCGCGGTTCTGGTATTCGCGGTACAGGCGGTCGGCATAGTCTTTATCGTATGCGGTGGCCTTGCTGCGGTCAAAACCGGCCAGAATATGGTTGATGTCCCGGTTGGTCAAATCGCCTTTGTCCAGATAATGCTCGGCGTAATCGCGGTGCAGGTTGTACCGTGCGCTCAGGAAGTAAGCCGGGGTGTAACCCCAGGCTGTCTCGCCTTTCAGCGGGGCGATATGGTCCTGGATGGCGTCCATCATCTCGTCAATGTCATAATGGCAGCCAAGGGTCTCGTTCATATAGTCGGCAATCAGCTCAATGGGCAGGTTGCCGGGAATGCGCCCCATGCCCATCAGGCTGCCGTCCACAGTGGTATCGCGGCCCAGGTGCTTGTCCAGAAATTCCTGCGCCAGGCAGAAAGAGAGCGCCATGTTCTCATGCAGGTGCAGCCCCACGCGGATATCCGGGGCCAGGTTGTGGTCCACCAGGCTGACGATGCGCTCTAAGTCACGCCGCCGCATGCTGCCGAAGGTATCCACAATGGAGAACTGGTACGGGTGAATCTCGTTTACCTGGTCTAAAATCCACAGCAAGTCTTTGTCGGCATAGCCCATAATGTTGATGGGGTTGATGGACAGCTTGTACCCGCGGGCCTTGACTTCGCGGGCAAAATCCATGCCTTCGCGGATATCGTAATCGTGGGCGGTAATGCGCAGCATCTCAATGCCGTGCCCCTCATAAGGGGACAGCTTGGCAATATCATAATTGGAGCGCATGGCCATGCCGCTGTACATGGTGCTGCCGGTGTGGGCAGGCAGCAGTCTGTTCAGCTCTTCAATGGTGTTGCAGACGGTCACATCGGGGTTGTAGCCATCCACATTGCGCAGAAAGCCCACTTCCACAATGTCAGTCCCGGCACGGGTCAGCGAGGCGATAATATCTTTGGCTGCAGCAAAGCCCCAGTTCCAGCTGTTCACATAGCCGCCGTCACGCAGGGTGCAGTCCAACAGTTTAATATCGGGCATTTATTCTTTTCCTTTCAGGATTTCGCTCACAAGGGCAAGGTCCTTGGGGGTGTCAACGCTCACAGTCTTGTACGGGCTGACGATGGCATGTACCTTGTGGCCGTTTTCCACAAAGCGCATCATATCGTTCTCTTCGGCTTTTTCCAGAATGGACTTCGGTGTTTCGTGGTAGAACGCCAGCGCCCGGCGGGAGTACAGCTGGATGCCGGTCACCTTCTCGCATTCAAAATCCAGCGTGCCTTTGGGGTAGGGAATGGGGCTGCGGGAGATCATCAAAATTTCCCGTGCGGCGTTGGTCACGACCTTCTGGTTGGAAAAATCGATCACATCCGCGGGGTGCTCCATCCGGTTGGTCAGCACGGCGACATAATACGGGTCCTCCGGCAGGGTATCCGGCAGAATCAAATCAAACGCCT
>OHYB01001166.1_pt1 | contig 10173 bp, 8 predicted proteins | sample 1580181 | NCBI WGS metagenome assembly OHYB01 (sample SAMEA3882510, study PRJEB24775) | human gut metagenome | biome: human-associated habitat; feature: intestine environment; material: feces | place: Netherlands | collected 2009/2010
AAAGAAAAAGGAGGTGGCGCACCATGGCGAAGAACCGGAAAACGCCTGATATGAACTTGCCCATGTGGTTTGACGGGCAGAACATCAACGAAGCTCTGTTTTGTGAAGAATTTCTGCAAGAGCGCAGGATCATCTTCGCAAACGGAGCTTTTTTCACGCCCGATGGTCGAGTGACGGACGATCTTCCTCTGCGTGGGGAGATTTACGACAAGCTGAAATTCTGTGCCGTAAACAATATCCCCCGGAAGATCACCAACATTCTGGAAGTGCTGAAACTGGAAGCGCAAGTGCCGGACTTTCCACCGGAGCAGGATCGGATTCATTTGTCCAACGGTACGCTGCTATTGAACGGCACATTTACCGAGGGCAGACCGGCTATCGTGCGAAGCCGTCTGCCTGTTGTCTACAATCCCGATGCTCCTGCGCCCGTGATCTGGCTGAACTTTTTGAATGGACTGCTCCATGCGGAAGACATTCCCACCTTGCAGGAGTTTATCGGTTATTGCCTGATCCCCTCCAACAAAGGACAGCGCATGATGGTGATTAAGGGCAACGGTGGCGAGGGTAAATCCCAAATCGGTGCGGTGCTTTCGGCTATCTTTGGCACAAACATGAAGGACGGCAGCATCGGCAAGATTTCTGAAAACCGCTTTGCCCGTGCCGATCTGGAGCACATCCTGCTGTGCGTAGATGATGATATGCGGATGGAAGCTCTGCGCCAGACCAACTATGTAAAATCCATCGTGACAGCACAAGGCAAGATGGATTTGGAACGTAAAGGCAAGCAGAGTTATCAGGGCTGGATGTTCGCCCGATTGCTGGCATTCAGCAACGGTGATCTGCAAGCCTTGTATGACCGCAGCGACGGATTTTATCGCAGACAGCTTGTGCTGACCACCAAGGAAAAGCCGGTGGACAGAGCTGACGATCCTGATCTTGCAGAGAAGATGAAAGCTGAAGCCGAGGGTATCTTCCTGTGGGCATTTGAAGGCTTGCAGCGGCTTGTTGCCAACAACTTTAAGTTTACGGAGAGTGACCGTATCCGGGAAAACCGGGAAGCGGTCAAGCGTGACAACAACAATATCTTTGATTTCATGGATTCCGAGGGATACATCCGGCGTAAAGCGGATGCGTCCATCAGCTCCAAGGATTTCTATGAAATCTATCGGATGTGGTGCGAGGAAAATTCTCTTGCTCCGCTGAAAGCCCGCAGCTTCAGCGACGCCATGATTGCCAATGCCAAGAAATTCAATCTGGAGCATTGCAACAACATCACCAACTCAGCCGGACGGCGGGTGTGGGGATTCATGGGAGTGGAAGCCATTGCACGACCTCATATAAATGGGTTTTACGGAGATTCGCCGTGTACGTACGTACCGGAGGACATTCCGGAGGAATGGCGGCAGGTCGAGTAAATCCCATTGCTGGTACGTATGTACGCAGCAAAAGAGCGTAAAACGCTTGTTATAGAAACAGCACACATCCTCTCGTTCGGGCTGTTTCTATGTCCACAGGCTTTTGAAAAAGTGTCTGTGGACACCGGCTGCAAGAGGAAGTTGACACAGAACAGCTTCATGCAGACGGGCTGACCATGGGAAAAGGCGCAGACATTTTCGCCTTGGTCAGCAGAGGTCACCGCAGTGACCGCATTCCCCCTCGGGAGAGCCCTCGGAGAGCCCACGGCACTTTGCAGCCAGTATGGATGAAAGTGTCATAGTGGGTTATTACACTTTGAAAAAGTGCCGTTCTCCAGCCTTCCGCTGTTGCAAATCTCAAAGAAAGGAAAAATCCAATGGCAAGAAATGATGGAATAGACCGTACCGTAGCCAGAAATCAGGACTTGGAAACACCGGCTGATGTGGCGAAGGTACAGGAACACAATGAGCGTGAAAAGGACAGCTACAGCAATCAGGACATCGTGCCGGAACGTACTGCGCTGAATGTTCACTTCAAGTCTCCCACTGACGATTATGTAAAAATGTTCGAGCAGATGGAACAGGATGGCGTGATCTCCACCAGAGGTCTGAAACCGGATGCCGTCAAATACGGTGAGTTGATCTTTGATGTGAACTCTGCTTACTTCTACAATCACGGCGGCTATGAATTTGCAAAACAGTTTTATGCCGATGCCTATAAAGCCGCCGTGGAGATCGTAGGCGGTGAGCAGTATATCCTATCCGCTGTGATGCACGCCGACGAGCGCAACCAGGCAATGTCCGAAGCTCTGGGCGAAGATGTGTACCACTACCACCTTCATGTGGTTTATATCCCGGTGGTAGAGAAGCAAATTCTGTGGTCGAAGCGATGTAAGGATGAATCCCTCCGGGGAACGGTAAAGGAAACGATCACGCAGGTCAGCCGCAGTAAAAAATGGGAGTCCAAGCCGGTGCTTGACAAGGATGGTAATCCAATGTTGAACGCAAAAGGAAAAAAGATTTTGAAGTCGTCCTACAGTGTGTTGCAGGATGACTTTTTTCATTTCATGCGAAATGCCGGATATACCGATGTGGAGCGTGGAGAGCGTGGCAGTACAGAGGAACATCTGACTGTGACCCAGTTCAAGGTGCAGGCAGAACAGCAGCGCTTGGAAGCTGTGACCGGGCAGGTGGCACAGGCGAAGCGGGGGTTGGAGAATGCCAAAGCTGCCACGGAGAAACAGAAAAAGAAACTGGAAGCTCTGCAAAAGGAAACCAAAACAGCAAAGACCGTTGCTCTGACGGTGCAGGAGATTGAAACGATGGGAAAGAAAGCCACATTCGGAAATAATATCACGCTGACACCGGATGAATGCGACACGCTCAAACGCTATGCGGTCAACGGCATTATCGCCAATGCTGACAACAAGCGCTTGAAGGAGAAACTGGCTTCCGCTGAAAAGACGGTTTCCATCTGGAAACAGCGGTATGAAGCAGTAAGCGAAAAATATATGGAACTGAAACAGAAAGCCCAGCCTTTTCTGGATGCACTGGAAATTGCATCCGAAAGGGTTCGGGCTTTTATCAATTCTATCCTCATCAGAGGAAAGGAAACGCAGGAACACAAACACCCTGCCCAGAAGCGTGGACAGGATATGGAACTTTGATGGAGGAATTGCCTATTGAAGAAATATTATGAGGAAGCGAAATATAATGCGGCATTTGACCGCTGTGTGGATGTTATGAGCCAGATGCTCCAGAAGTACGGGCATCAGGTTTTGGATAAATTAGAGCAGGATACTCCACAAACGGTGGAGTGTTCCAAGGATGATAAGCAAGCGCAGCCTTTGACGGATAAGGCTGCGTAAAAATTTACAATTTACACGTTGCGTACTTGTTGCGGCTATGCTATAATATGTACGCAACGTGTATTTTTGCTTTTTTGGAGAAAAGACGAATGGATTGTAAAAACAGAATTATTAAGTTGCGTGAAAGCACAGGACTGAACCGGAAAGATTTTTGCAAGCTCGTCCATATTCCTTACCGGACTATGACCGAGTGGGAATTGGACAACCGCCATGCACCGGATTATGTGCTGTGGCTTTTGGAGTATTATATCCGCAACGAGGGACTTATGGTAAAAGGAAGGAATGAGGGAGGTGGAGATTCTGAAAAAGAAACAACTTAAATGCTATCTTTATACAAGAGTGTCCACCTCGATGCAGGTTGACGGATACAGCTTGGATGCCCAGCGTGACAAGCTGCGGAAGTATGCGGCATACGAGGATATGGTCATTGCCGGGGAGTATTCTGACGAGGGATTTTCCGGCAAGAACATCCAAGGGCGGCAGGAATTTCAACGGATGCTGAATGACATCCAGGACGGCAAAGACGGCGTTTCCTATGTGCTTGTTTTTAAGCTCTCCCAATTTGGCAGAAATGCAGCGGATGTATTGAACTCCTTGCAGCTCATGCAGGATTTTGGTGTCAATCTGATCTGCGTGGAGGACGGGATTGACAGCTCCAAGGATGCCGGAAAGCTGATGATCTCTGTGCTGTCTGCGGTGGCAGAGATTGAGCGAGAAAATATCCGCACACAGACAATGGCAGGACGGGAGCAAAAGGCTCGTGAAGGCAAATGGAACGGCGGTTTCGCTCCCTATGGATACAAACTGGAAAACGGAAACCTTGTCATTGCAGAGGATGAAGTGGAAGTTATCCGAGTAATCTATGATCGTTATATTCATACAAACGAGGGTGTTGCAGGAGTTGCAAAATATCTGAACCGCAATGGTTATGTAAAGAAACTAAGACAGAATAATACCATTCCGGGATTTTCAAGAGATTTTGTGAAAAATGTATTGTACAATCCTGTTTATATGGGAAAGATTGCTTACGGCAGACGAAGAACTGAAAAGAAACAGGGTACAAGAAACGAGATTCACGTGGTTGAGCAGTCGGAGTTTCCGGTTTATGAAGGACAGCACGAAGCTATCATTTCTGAAGAGGATTGGTATCTGGCACAGGAAAAGCGCAAGATCAATTCCTTTAAGCGGGAAAAGGTCAACAATCCAGACCACGCACACATCCTGTCCGGTATCTTGAAATGCCCATGCTGCGGAAAGAGTATGTACGGCAATATTGCCAAGGCTCATAGCAAGGACAAGAAAACACGGTATTATTACTACTGCAAAAATACGGTTACGCCGACGGGACATGAGTGCAGCTTCCGGCTGAATATCGAGCAGACGGAAATCAACAAATTTGTGGCGAAGGTCATCTCCGCTATGGTCAGCAATCCCCGATTTATAGAAGCAATTCAAGCGAAAATTGGAACGGCGGTTGATACAGAGGATATGGAAAAGCAGATCGCCGTTCTGCAAGGACAGCTAAAGCAAGCCTTTGGAACGAAAAGCCGCTTGGAGCGTCAGATGGATACTTTGGACATCAACGATGCCCACTATGACAGAAAAATTTTGGATTTGCAGCGCCGATATGATGAACAGTATGATACGATAGAAGAAATCGAAGTTCAGATTGGCGAATTGCAAAGTCAGATACGCAGCATCCAGCAGGAGAAAATCTCCGGCGATAACATTTATCGGCTCTTACTGGCATTTGATGAAGTCTACCATTCCGCAACGGAAGCGGAGCAGAAGGAGTTTATGAAGGCCTTTATCGAGCGAATTGAGATGTTCCCGGAGAAAAGGAAAGACGGAAGCTGGATAAAGAAGATTGTATTCAATTTCCCCGTACCTGTTGATGGTGAGGAAGTGAAAGAACTTCCCTTGGAAACTGAAACAACTGTCGAGGCCGTTCTCCTTTTGTCCAAACTCAACGTCGACCGCCACATTGAAGTGGAAGTGAGCATGGATGAGCTGGATGTGACTGCTGCGGAAAGCAAGGCAACTTACAATGAGATTCGGGAGCATGTATGGGAACATCATCAGTTGAAGGTATCCAATCTCTATATCGCACAGGTGAAGCAGAAGTACGGCATCATCGAGCGTGAGAATTACCATAAAGCAAAAAACGAAAATGCAAAGCAGCCCAAGTGTCCGAAGGAAAAAGAGGATGCAATCGTAGAGGCGCTGCGGCATTTTCAGATGATTTGATACGCAATCACCCCAGAGAGAATAGCCTCTTGTGCGTTCTCTCTGGGGTGATTTTTGCGTTATGCTACTTCCGGGTAGCGCATATATACATACTCGTAGATTTTCTTCTGGTAGGTCTGGATATCGCTTACATCATAGCTATTGGGAAGTTCTTGCCAAAGGGTATTGCGAATCAGGTTATCCACAATCGCCTTAGTTTCCTGCTTATCCGTCCAATGGTCGAGTTTGGCAATCTGCTGTTTGATTTTTGTCAACAAGTCCACAGACACCTTCTTGATCGTTTCAATTTCCTGCTTCGTGAGGTTCTCCGAAAACAGCAAATCGTACACCGAAAGCTCCTCATCGCTGGAAAAGCCCTCACGCACATAGCGCTGCTGCTCCGTGTCCAGTGAACTTGCAAGCTCCATCAGATCCATGAAGGTTTTCTCAATGGTTGCCCGGTTCTGCTCTGCATTATAGGCATCTATGATCTCCTGATAGCGGTCATAATAATCAATGCGCTGCGGGTTTGCAAACAGCATTTTCGCCAGTTGCTGGTTTACCAGTTCATCCAGATCGCGCAGCAAAAGGTTCTTCCGCCGGGTGTGGGCGAACTCCCGGCTCAACAGGTCAAAGTCAATTTTGCTGATGTCAAACTGCCGGGAAGGTACAGCCTCCTGATCCGGCTTTTCCACATGGATGTACTCGTTGACGATGCCGTTGATCTGCACCATCAGGTCGGTATTGTCCGCGTGTTTCCGCTTCTGCTGCAAGCCCTCGTAGATGGCGAGAATTGCGTTTTTCCGGGCGCGCACGGCATCGTCCACATCGTCACGGTCTGCGTAGCGGAACAGCCGCGCCAGTTCAGACGCATAGGTCTGGAAGGTTTTCTTGGTTTCCAACGTCTCGCACATCGCGTTGACTGCATCCTGTACAAGGCTCATCTTTTCAAAGTCCTGTGCATCCACCAATTCCTGCAGCCGGAACCCGTGTTCTGCCAGAAAGCCGTCCGTTTTTCCGATGACCGTGCGGATGCGCTGAATCAGCTCCGTTTTGTCCACCGTTGGGTCAATGCCCGCCGGGCTGTTCTTGCTGACCGTATAATCTGCCAGAGCCTTGCGCAGCGCCTTTACGATACCAATATAGTCCACGATCAGGCCGTTGCTCTTGCCCTCCGAAACACGGTTTGCACGAGCAATAGTCTGCATCAGGGTATGGGCTTTCAACGGCTTGTCCAGATACAGACAGGACAGACACTTTACATCAAAGCCCGTCAGCCACATGGCACAGACGAACACCACCCGGAACGGATTCTTGCTGTCCTTGAATTCTTTATCCAGCTCCCGCTTTTCCATTTTGGCACGGTGCGGCAGAATATCCAGCCCCCACTTTTTGAAGGTCTGCACCTCGTTCTGCTCCTGACTGATCACCACTGCCATTTCGGTTTCTTTCATCCATGCCAGTTTACGGGCAAGCTCCTGTGCTTCCTGCTGGGTCGCTGTGCCCTGCCGGGCTTCCAGTTCCCTGATCTTTGCCTGCCAGCATTCCTGCACATAGTTGTACATCCGCACACAGGTGACCTTATTCAGGCAGACAAACATCGCCTTGCCGCTGGTCCAAAGGTCAGAGTAATGCTCCACAAAATCCTTTGCAATGGAGCGCAGCCGTTCATCTGCGGTGAGAATATGGATCTCCTTGGCAAACTCGCGTTCCAGCTTTTCCTCCTGCGAAGGATCAAGGTCGGCAGCTTCAATGGCATCCAAAATCCGCCCGGTGATCTCCGGCTTGTCCAACTGGGCGATCTTATCCGCACGGTTCTCATAGTACAGCGGCACCGTTGCGCCGTCCTCCACCGCCCGCTTGAAGTCATACACCGACAGATACCCGCCAAAGGTGCGTTCCGTGATATGATCATCTGCCAGAAGCGGCGTACCGGTAAAGCCGATGCGGGACGCCGTGGGCAGCAGGTGCATCATGTTGTCTGCAAAAATGCCGTACTGGCTGCGGTGGGCTTCATCCGACAAAATCAGAATGTCGTGATCCGGGTAGATGGGCGGCTCCTTGGGCAGATTGAACTTCTGGATCAGGGTAAACACAAAGCTGGGGTTGCCCTGCAGCTTTTTTACAAGGTCTGTACCGCTGGATGCAATGAACTGTGAAGCCTTTGTCTTGCCCAGCAGACCGCAGTTTTCAAAGGTTTCGCTGATCTGCCGGTTCAGCTCGTCACGGTCGGTCAGTACCACAATGGTGGGCGAGCCTGCAAACTTGCGCCGGATCTTCTGCGCCAGAAAGACCATCGAATAACTCTTGCCAGACCCCTGCGTGTGCCAGAACACACCCAGCCTGCCGTCTTTTAACTTGCGGTTCTCGTAAGCACTGACGGCCTCGTTGACACCGAGATACTGGTGGTTGCGGGCCAGAATCTTGGTGGTGTGCCCACCGGAATGGTCGTAAAGGATGAAGTTTTCCAGCAGATCGAGGAAGGTCTTTTTCTCGCAGATGCCCCGCAGCATGGTTTCCAGTTCCACGCTGCCTGCATCGCTTTCCTTCAGACGCTTCCACTCGTGGAAAAACTCGTACTTGCTGCCAAGCGTACCCACCTTGGCTTCCAATCCATTGGACAGCATGAGAAAGGCATTATAGTAGAACAACTGTGGAATGGTATCGAGGTAATCCCGGTAATTGTCTATGTAGGCATTCTGCACATCCACGGTGGGCTTTTTCAGCTCGATGAACAGCAGCGGAATGCCATTGACAAAGCCCACAATGTCCGTTCTGCGGCGGTATAGCTGCGAGTGGATCTTCATCTCTTTTACGGCAAGGAAATGATTGTTTTCCGGGTTTTTGAAGTCGATCACCGCCGCGCTGCGGATTTCGGTGCGGCCATCCGGCCGCTTGACCGTCACCGGGATGCCATCCCGCAGCAGAAAATACTTTTCCTCATTGATCTGCATCAGGGATGCGGTGGAAACGTGTGCCGTGAATTTCTTCTGCACCTCGTCCAGCTGGTTCGGGGTGAGCCACGGGTTCAGCCGCAAAAGCGCCTGCCGAAAATACCGGGTCAGCAGCACTTCCCCATAGCTGGTGCGGCCCAACGTCCCGTCCGGCCCCAGCTTTTCGGAGTTGTAAGCCAGCACGACCTCCCAGCCCAGAACATTTTGCAGCAAGTTGCCTGCGCTGTTCTGAACAAGGACATTTTCGGAGTATTCGCGGCTCATAGGATCACCTCATTTTAATGCTTTCGCTTTCTGGACACTCGAATTTTCTCAACTTCCGTTAACGGTGCAGACAACGTGCTATTGTCCCATAGTTTTTCAAAATAATTTGAATATTGCTGAAACCCTTTTCCACCATCTGCAAATGCATACGTTATCGTTTGATTGCTCAGTTGTCCATACCAATATGGTCCGACAAAAACTTCTCCATCTACCCGCCAGTAAAAGTCAAGCGTCATACAATTATAACCTTTGACAATTATCTTTCCTTTATAGTTTTTCGCATTTAATTTATCTGCCCACGCAACCAAGTCCTCTATCGATTTTTTTATTTGATTGGGTGCAGTATTTTCTTCTCTTTCTCTCGCGGCAACAAATTCGCTTTCAGGATTCATTGTCAGGATTCGAAAGTTAACTCCCTTCTTTAAGCAACTCTCAACTTTGTTTTCATACTTATTTCTAAAATTACTCAAGCCAAAAGCTACTGCATCAACCTGATATCTTGCTCTCTCTAATTCCGGGTCGGAATCCGCATTTTTTTCTGCACGAGTGCTGTAAATCTTCGAGATTTTCCACTCGTCCAGTGGGTTCTCCTTTCTACGATCGACAAGAAGTGCTGTAATAAGTGCTACAACAGCAGATGCGAGAAGCGAGCACCCAATATTTGACACAATGGCTGTTGGTGAACCCCATACGAAAGCGTCCATCAATGCTAAAAACAATCCTATTGCAAAGAAAATCAATCCCGCAATAATTGCCATCAAATTAAACTTATATTTCATGCAAACACTTCCTTTCTCAGATAACTTTATACTTTAAAGTTTTAACAGTAGTGGCAACAATGCAATTCCTACATCGCAGCTCTTATCAGCCATCCATGCCAAAACAGGCTTTACCTTTTCCCATTTTGACTTCTTGCTGTCTTTGGACTTTACCACTTCTTCAATCTCAGAAATTTTATCCAGCACTTCCTGTGTCTGTTCATTCGTGAGTGAAGTCATTTCTTCTACTTCTTTGCGTACCTGCTCAAACGTAACATTCACATTCACGCTGTTGGTCACGTTGACGACCTGAGAATTGGAAACTTCCGGCTTGGGCAACTGTACCGCATTCATCTGGTACTTATATGTTTCCAATTTTGCCTTCATCATCTTCAAATTAGATAATACATACTTTTGAGGATTCTGGGCCAAATGTCCATAAGCGATATGTGTTCCATCATTTGTAGAGCACCACAAACCATCACACCACTTGTTGATGCAAGCTTGATACCTTGCATCAATCTGACGATGTAGTTCAAATAGCTCTCCTGCACTTAAATTTCGAACATTGTCTAGTCTTTTAATGTCAGCACACACCATATCATAAAATTCTTTTGGCATGTCCATAATGTCACACCTACACTTCCCCGCTCATCAACTTTGGCAGCAGTAAATCTCTTGTCTTTTG
>OHYB01001167.1_pt1 | contig 10172 bp, 10 predicted proteins | sample 1580181 | NCBI WGS metagenome assembly OHYB01 (sample SAMEA3882510, study PRJEB24775) | human gut metagenome | biome: human-associated habitat; feature: intestine environment; material: feces | place: Netherlands | collected 2009/2010
TGCCGCGCTGGCGGCGGGCGGGCTTTGCCTTGCGCTGGCGCTGCCCTGTTGGTGGCTGCTGCGCCCGGCGCTGGGGGTTCCCCTTGGCTGGTTGCAGCCCGCGGCCCAGCGGGTGGAATCCGCCGCGCTGAGCACCGCCATTACCTGGCTGCCGCGGGTCAGCGGCGGCAGGCTGAACATTCAGGTAGAAGCCGCCGCCGGTGGTGTGGCGGATGGCGCCTTGAACCAGGGCGGGGGTATCCAGGTCAGCGGAGTGACGGATCTGGCCCTGACCGCCAGCGACAAACCCGAAGAAACCGTATACTTGCGGGGATTTATCGGCGGCAGTTATGACGGCACCACCTGGCAGGCCCCTGATGCCGATGCCTTTGACAGCGCCGCTATGAACTGGAAAACCGAGGATAATGCCCGGCTGACCATTGCAAGCCTGCCGTTTTTGCGCACCGCCTATGACGGCACCGCCCAGCCCCAGACGCTGACGGTGGAGCGCATCCACGCCGATACCCAGTACACCTATGCACCGTACAACGCCTACTGGGGCGATTATTACACCATCCAGGGCGATGGCGCCGCCGCGGGCCAGACCGCGCAGGACGATGTGTTCCTGTATTACCCGCGGGATACCGCCCAAACCCAGTTGGAAGCCCGCGCCGATGCCGACCCCAGCGTGCTGGACCGGATGGAAGCATCCTATGCCGCTTACGCCGCCAGCCGCTACACCGCCGTGCCGGACGGCTATGACGAGCTGCAAGCCCTGTGCGATGAAGCCAAAAAGGACCAGAAGCTGACCGAAGCTGCGGACATTGGCGATTACATCCGCGCCTACCTAAACACCAACTACCAGTATAACGCCAGCGCTCCCCAGCCGCCGGAGGGGGCCGACCCCATCCGTTACTTTTTAACGGAATCCAAACAGGGGTACAGTGTGCAGTTTGCCTCGGCGGCGGTGGTTATGTTCCGCATGTTTGGGCTGCCTGCGCGCTATGTGGTGGGCTATGCCGCGCCGCAAAGCCTGTTTACCCAACAGGAGGACGGCAGCTGGCACGCCATTTTGCAGGACGATAACGCCCACGCCTGGGCGGAGGTGTACATTTCCGGCCAGGGCTGGACCCCCATGGAGATGACCCCCGGCGTGCTGGTCAGCGCCCAACAGGCCGACCTGCGCACCGACCCGCTGCCCGAAACTCAAGGTCAAGACACTGCCCCCGCAGCAGGGGAGAGCAGCGCAAACGAACCCGCAGCCACCATCGTGCCCCGCAGCAGGCTGATTTTGGCGGCGTTGCTGGGGGGTTGCCTGTTGGTTGCTGCGGTGCTGCTGGTGCTGGCCCGCCGCCATGCCATGGGGTATGGCCGGGGTAGCTGCAACGCGCGGGTGCTGGCCGTGTTTGGCAGCATCTACCGCCTTTTGGTGCGTCGCGGCCTGCCGCCGGATACACCATCCGATGCGCCGGAGTTTGCCGCATTTTTGCAAAGTTGTGTCCCCGCCCTTGAACCCCAGGATGCCGAAGCTCTGCTGGCATTGGCCCAAGCCGCCCAATTTGGCGCAGGTACGATGACTGAGCAGGATACGGACAAAATGAGAAAACTTTACCAGGTTATAAAACACACTGGAAAACGGAAACAGAGCCAGAAATCGGTTGAAAAGCAGAGCCAGGAATGATATAATGACCCCGTACTGGGGTAGCGTGTTCTTTGCTTTCTTTGCACAGGGGGCTACCATGATCCAGGAAAATGTGGTATAATATGTTAAGTCCATTAACCAAGTAGGGAATGGCCGGGGTGGGGGACTGGTTTCTGGAACAGTACCCTGGGAACTGCCCGTGGGGCGGAAAACCGGCAAGGACAGAAAGAAGATCTTATAGAAGCAAACATTAACAGGAGTAAACCCATGCCGCGCTGTAAACAGACAGAAGGAGAAAAAAAAATTGACATCAGCCAGATGGCTGAAGATCTTGGCGTGTCCAAGACCACGGTATCCCGTGCCCTTTCGGGCAATGGCCGTGTCAGCGAAGCGACCCGCGCCCGCGTGGTCCAGTACGCCAAAGAGAAAAACTATGTGCCCAATATGCTGGCACGCGGGTTGGTAACCCAGCAGTCTTATAATATCTCACTGGTGTTCTCGCGCCAGTTCGGCAACCTTGCCGCACCATTTTTGCGCAAAACCGTCAGCGCCGTGTACGATATTGCCACCCGCAATGATTATGATGTGCTGATGACGATGGTGGGCGAGCAGGAAACAAGCCCGATGCAGCGTCTACTGGTCAACCGCAAGATTGATGGCGTGATTCTGGCCCGCACGCTGGAGCGTGATCCCCTGATCCCCATGCTGCAAAAAAGCGGCATCCCCTTTGTTGCCATTGGCCGCCCGGCTGACCAGGATGTCATCTCGGTGGACCATGATCAGGTGGGCGGCTGCCGCGAGCTGGTCAGCCTGCTGCTGATGAAGGGCCTGCACCGCATTGCTTTGCTGGGCGGATCCATGCTGTACACCGTCAACCAGTCCCGCCTGGAAGGCTATAAGCAGGCGCATGACCGCGCCTGCTGCAAGATTGATGAGAGCCTGCTGTTTTTGGAGCTGGAAAGCGACGATCTACGCACCAGCGCTGTGGAGCTCGCGGTACAGCGTGGGGCGGACTGCATCCTGTGCATGGATGACCAGGTTGCCCAGCTGGCTTTGAACACCCTGAGACAGCTGAACCTGCGCGTGCCGCAGGATATCTGTCTTGCCTCCCTGTATGACGACGAAGCGCTGCAGGGGTGTACGCCACAGATCACGGCGGTCTCTTTTGATGCCGAACAGCTGGGCCGCCGTACCGCACAGCAGCAGCTTTCCCTCATCCGCCATCAGCCGGTGGAAACCCGCACCCTGCTGGGGTACCAGGTGGGGTTGCGTTTATCGACCCAGACCTGAGAGAAAAGTAGATAATTATAAATCAACTGCCCGTACACGGTATGATAAGCCGTTGTGCGGGCAGTTTTTTCGATAAGGAATTTTGAAAAAATATAGCGGTCACATAGTATCCCAGCGCCGCAGCGTCAAGCACAACAGGGCAGGGACACAGAAAAACAGGAGGCAACAAGTATGAAGTGCATGGATAAACATGAATTTGAGCAGCAGAATGTTTTTGGAACCGGTGCCGCAAACACCGCTTATGCCAAGTTTTTCATTGGCCAGTCGTTCCTGAACCCGCTGACCGACCCTAAAACCGGTCTGTTTTTGGCCAACGTTACCTTTGAGCCCGGCTGCCGCAACAACTGGCACATCCACCACGCCGCCAAGGGCGGCGGCCAGCTGCTGGTTTGTACCGCAGGCGAAGGCTGGTACCAGGAAGAAGGCAAACCTGCCGTCAGCCTGACCCCCGGCACCGTGATCACCATCCCGGCCAACGTCAAGCACTGGCACGGTGCCAAGGCCGACAGCTGGTTCAGCCACATTGCTGTGGAAGTTCCCGGCGAAGATTGCAGCAACGAATGGTGCGAGCCCGTTACCGACGAAGAGTACGCCAAACTGAACGGATGAGCAGCCGCTAATAAAATCCAACCGGCACGACCCGACAAAAGAGCAGTGGGTAGTGCCGGGTTTACTTTTGGATGCTTTTTTGTCTACAGGTTCTTGCGCCGGGGCGGGCAATCTGCTACACTGAAAAAAATGTTATGTACAGGAGGCTGCAATCATGTATTATCTGGGTGTGGACCTTGGGGGAACCAATATCAAAGCTGCGCTTGTGGATGCAGACGGTGCTATTATAAAGGAAGCGAGCACCCCCACCAAACTGCCGCGCCCGGCCGAGGCCGTGTGCGATGATATTGCAGCCCTCTGCAATCAGCTGGCACAGGGCCAGCAGGTAGCGGGCATTGGCGTTGGCTGCCCTGGCACGGTGGATGGCGGCCTCGTGCGCTACTCCAACAATCTGGGCTGGCATGATTTTGCCATGGGGGATTATCTGCGCGCCAGAACCGGCCTGCCGGTTGCTCTTGCCAACGATGCCAACGCCGCCGCTTTGGGCGAAGCACTGGCGGGCTGCGCCAAAGGGGCCGAAAGCGCAGTGATCATCACACTGGGCACCGGCGTGGGCGGCGGTGTGGTGCTGGGCGGCAGGCTGCTGACCGGTTATACCGGCGCGGCAGCGGAGCCGGGGCACATGGTGATTCTGGACACCCCGGATGCCCCGCGCTGTACCTGTGGCCGCCCCGGCTGCCTGGAAAGCCTGGCCAGTGCCACCGCCCTGATCCGCATGACCAAAGAAGCCATGGCAGCCCACCCCGAAAGCGCCCTGCATGGCATAGCCGCCCAAAGCGGCGGGGTAAATGGCCGCACCGCCTTTGATGCCGCCGCCCAGGGCGATGCCGCAGGCAAAGCCGTGGTGGAACAGTACATTCATTACCTTGCGGTGGGCGTTGCCAACATGATCAACATCTTCTTCCCGGAAGTGATCGGTCTGTCCGGCGGGGTGGCCAACCAGGGGGAGAACCTGCTGGCTCCCCTGCGCGCCGCGGTGGGGCCAATGGTTTTTGGCAATGCTTACGCCCAAAAGCACACCCGCATTACCACCTGCACCCTCGGCTACCGCGCCGGGGTGATTGGAGCAGCGCTGCTGGCCAAAAACCAGGGATGATGCCTTTAGCGGGATAAAAAAGAGAAGATAAAACAAAAAACAGGAAGGAAACACCTTGAGTTTGAACCATACAAAACAAAAAAGCTGGCCCCAGCGCCTGCTGGCTTTGCTGGCGGCGGTGGTGCTGTGTGCCGCGCTGCCTGCCGCCGCGCTGGCAGAGGAAAATACGGCCAGCATCCAGACGCAGGTGAGCGAAACGGATGAGGATATCCCCTGGGCGGATCCGCCGCAGAGCACCCCCGAAACCGGCCGGCCTGACCCTGCCGTGCCAACTCCGCCGCCGCAGGATCCCGCCACCCCGGAAACCGCCCAGACCGGCGAGCATCTGGAAGGCTACAGCCTGAGCCTGGGGGAGACAATCACAATTTATTTTTACGTTACCCTGCCGGAAGATACCCCGCAGGATGCCGCCATGCAGTTTACCCTGCCGGATTCCACCGTAACACAGGTGGCAGTGGCAGATGCAAAGCAGGTGGAAGTAAACGGCAAAAGCTGCACCGCTTTCCCTTGCCAGGTGGCCGCCAAACAGCTGACGGATGATATTGAAGCCCGGATGGTGGTAAACGGTAAATATGGCCCGGTTTATACTTACACCGTAAAGGATTACCTGAACTACCTGCTGGAACACGATTATCCCCAACAGGCAAAGGAGCTGGCCGGCACCCTGCTGGTGTATGGCGGCAAAGCGCAGCTGTACTTTGGCTACCGGACCGATGCGTTAGCCGACACCGCGGAGCCAAACTCCACGGCCAACTGGGGTAGCTACCAGTTTGAAAGCAGCGGCACCCAGACCGATGATTATTACGGCAGCAGCCTGCTGCTGGAGCCCGTTATCCGGATCCGCCACTATTTTATGGTGCCGGACGGCGCGGAATGCACGTTTACTTTTGCCTGGAACGCGGGTGAGCCCGAAATCGAATTGCAGCCCGTGGATACCAACACCCGCTTTGACGGCAAAAAGGTATATTATGTCGTTACACCGGCCATTGCGTTCCGCCGCGCGGATGCCATGCCGGTGGTTGCCATGCGGCAAAACGGGGCAAACCTGTGCACCCTGCGCTATGGGGTGTTCAGCTATGGCGATATGGTCCGCGCGCTGGCAGCGGTGGATGAAAGCCAGCTGCCGCTGCTGAACCTGCTCCGCGCGCTGGATGACCTGACCACCGCCGCACAGCGTTACAGCATGGCAGGCTGATGCCGCAACGCCCCCAAATATAAAAAGGAAAACAGCAATGAAGAAAAAAATAGTCCTGGCCGTTGTGGTGGCTGCCGTGGTGCTTGCCGCTGCCTTTGCACTGCACCGGCCGCAGGCAGGTACCCAGCCAACCCCGGAGCCGACCCGGCAGGCGGAAACGAATGATGCCGTCCCGGCAGCCCGCCGCGACGGCTGAACCGCAGCCCACGGCAGCTACTGTCCCGCAGCAGACAACTGCCCCCAAGCCACCCCATAAGCCCGCAACGAAAAAAACACCGGTGCTGAACGCCGCCGGTCAGCCCACCGCCAGTGCCGCGCCCGCAGAAAATGGTGACGGCGAACCGGCGGACAACACGGAAGAACCAACGGAAACCGCCGCCCCCAGCACGACCCAAACCCCGCCTGTGGACGAGGAAAACATTGAATTGCCGTTTGTTCCGGCAGAATCATAGGCCATTTGGCTGCGGGCTGCAACCATACCGATGTAAAGTTACGGTGAATCTTTTGCAAAGTGCGGGCTTACCCTAGGGTGTCAGATACACCTTAGTTTTTTCAGCGTGCCGTCCGGCAGCAGGGCAACGGTATCGCCCTCCTGGATGTTCTGGGCAGTCAGGGCTTCATCGGGGTAGGGAAGCACCCGCTGGGTACCGGCGGCATCGGCCAGCAGAACATCACACAGCACCGGCTGCCCGGCAGGCAGCTCCTCACAGCCATACAGCTGTTCATCAATGCGCAGAACACGGCAGGTCATAATACAATACACTCCTTTGCCTACAGAGGCGGTCATCCGTTACACTTTAAGGCAATACCGCATAATTCTAAGTGCCGCAGCTGCCGGAGCGGTGCTTAAGCCGCAAGGCGGGAATTGTGCGGTGTTGCCTTAAGGATACCGCTCCCGCACACGCCTGTCAAACCCCGCTTGCAATTTGGACGGGGGTATGGGATAATGGCTTACAGCAAAGGGCCATGCCGTTTGCGCCCGACCGGATTGACCGGCGGAACGGGGCACAGGAACGCCCCCCGATTTTTCCCCGAAAGGTGGATGTTTTTTATGTTGATACGCACCGCAGTCCCCGCCGATGCCGCCGCGCTGGCGGAGGTGGAGGCCCTCTGCTTCCCCGCAGCGGAAGCCGCGCCGGAACAGCAGTTCAGGGACCGTCTGCAGGCTTATGCCGGACACTTTTGGCTGATGTTTGACGGTGAAACGCTGATTTCTTTTGTGGACGGCATGGTCACAGACCAGCCCGATCTGACCGATGATCTATACGAAAATGCCGCTCTGCACAGCGAAACCGGCGCATGGCAGATGATTTTTGGCGTGGTGACCCGGCCAGAGTACCGCAAACACGGTCTGGCAGCCCAGCTGCTGAACCGCGCCATTGCCGATACCCGCCAGCAGGGCCGCAAGGGTCTGGTACTGACCTGTAAGGACAAACTAGTACACTATTACGCCAAATTTGGCTTTGTGAACGAGGGTGTTTCCCAATCCACCCACGGCAATGTGGCGTGGAACCAGATGCGGCTGACATTTTAACAGGGATATAGAATGAAGCAAGCCCCCGGCAGGCAGCGGAGCACTGTTCATACGCTGTAAACTTGCCGGGGCTTGTTTATTCTTTGGGCAACACCGCACAATTCCCGCCTTGCGGCTTAAGCACCGCTCCGGCGGCTGTGACCGGCCTGCTGAAACGGCGCTCAATCCACAACTGGAACATCCAGCCCGAACTCCTGCGGGCGGAACCGCGGGCAGACATTTTCGGCGGTGCAGATGACCGAAGCCGCCAGCCGGCTGCCAATGCCGCAGGCTTCCGCCATCGTTTTGCCATAAGCGCGGCCAATGACCGTACCGGCAAAGAACGCATCGCCTGCGCCGGTGGTATCGATCACGTTTACCTTTTTGGCGGGTACAATGCCACTTTCGCCATCCGCGCAGGCGTACACCGCGCCTTTGTCCCCCATGGTAACAACCATGCAGGGGATGCGGGCGCTGCCTACATTAGCGGCCAGCGTGCGGCACATTTCCTCCGGCCCCATATGGTCGTATTCGTCAGAAAAGAGGATCCCCGCTTCCTGCTGGTTGCAGACAAAACAGTCGATTTGCTGCAAAAAGTCACGCCGCTCCATGGCAATGCTCATGTTGGAAACCGCGGCATATACCTTTTTGTGGTATTTCTGTGCAAAATACAAGACCTGCTTTACAGTGTCTTTTTCCAGATCAAGTTCAATGGCAATGCCATCGCAGTCCTTAAAAATTTCATCGCCTTTTTCGGCCAGCAGGTCGGTCAGGGGATTGGTGTCCGGCCGCTTGGAGATGGCGGCCACCACATCGCCCTCATTATTGAACACAGCCAGCCAGGTGCCCATGCCGTCCGGCACGCGCTGGATATAGCGGGTGTTCACCTTGTGGCGCGCCAGTTTATCAATCACATCCTGCCCTGTGCCAGTGTCATCCACCAGGCTTACAAAGGTGGGGCGCAGCTCCACGTTGGCGATATCCTCCGCCACATTGCGGCACACACCGCCGTGTACCTGTTCTACCCGCCCGGCGTTGCGCCCGCCCGGAATATAGGCGGAAAGGGGATAGCCTTTGATATCCACAAAAACAGCACCGAGCACAACGATTCCCATAGCAAAAAACCTTTCTGAACAAGAAATATTTACGTCTATTATACCGTATTCTGACACAATGCGCCATCCCTTTTGCGCAAAAACTCCGCAAAGGTCAGGCAAGGGCTGTCTGCGCTGTGCGCACCAGATATTCCATGGCCTGCATCGGGTACTGCCCGGCGGCAGTCTCACCGGTCAGCATCACGCTGGACGCGCCGTCCAGCACGGCGTTGTAAATGTCACTCACCTCGGCACGGGTGGGCACGGCGCGGGTGCACATGCTGTCCAGCATCTGGGTCACTACCATAAAGGGCACGCCTGCAGCCCGGCAGGCGGCGGAAAGCTGCTTCTGGCAGCGGGGCAGCTCCCACAGCGGCATGGCATTGCCAAGGTCTCCGCGGGCGATCACCACCTCATCCACAAGGTGGATGAATTCCGGCAGGGCACGCACACCGGTCATGTTTTCAATTTTGGCAAAGATACGGATATCCGCAGCCCCGGCTTCTTCCAGCGCATGGCGCAGGGCCAGAATATCTGCTTTGCCGCGCACAAAAGGCAGCATCACACCGGTAACACCGCACTGCTTTGCAATTTTCAGGTTCTGCAGGTCTTCCTCCGTCAGGGTAGGCGAGGGCACCGCAAGGCCCGGTGCAGCAATGCTTTTGCGGCTCTGCAGGGTGCCGCCGCGCACCACGGTGCACACAAGGGCTTCCGGCAATACCTGTGTGACCTGCACCAGAAGCTTGCCGTCGTCCAGCAGAAGCTGCTGCCCGGGCGCAGCCGCCTGTACCAGAGCTGCCGGGCAAGGTACGCCGTCTGCGCCAAGGCGTACAGAGCTGCCCTCAACCAGAGCAACAGGCTCTGCCAGCGTGCCGATGCGCAGTTCCGGCCCCTGCAGGTCGATCAGCAGCTGGCGGATGCCGGCTGCGCGGATCATGGCCAGCCAGTCGGTGTGCGCCGCCAGCGGCCCGTGGGAAAGGTTCATGCGAATGCCGGTCATGCCGGCTTCCACCATGTGCTGCAAGATCGCCGGCTGTGCGCAGGCCGGGCCGATGGTACCATAAAAATCCAAGGTTCATTCCCTCGATTCATTTTTTATTTCTAATGTATATTGTAACATGAACTGTCCGGGTTGAAAAGAGCCGGACGCGGGCAGAATAAGGGGATTGAAAAAATGCGGTAGCAGCCTGCGCAGGGAAATTGCGAAAAATCAAAGACCCGGAACCTTTTTAGAACCGTTTGGCCCTGAAAAAGTTCCGGGTATCGTACAGTATTTTTTGGATGCTTTTTATCGGCAAAGGCCGAGACGCTTTTTGAAGCCCTCCCACAGGCGCACCACCCGCTCCCGCGGCAGGAAATACCCGCAAGGACGGCGATTGCTGGGTGCATTGTGTGACGCGGGTACCGGTACACCTGCCCGAATAACAAAAGAGGCTGTTGCACATCGTTTTAGCCGAAAGTGCAACAGCCTCTTTTTGTTGTGGGCAATCAGCCCTCCGATGCAAAAAATTCTTTGGTCAGCCTGACCACCGTGCCGGAAAGCAGCAGCAACGCGAGCAGGTTCGGAATGCTCATCAGGCCGTTGAAGGTATCGGCGATGCTCCACAGCAGGCCCAGATCCATCGTTGCGCCCAGAATGGACACAAAGGAGTAGACCAGAAAGAAGGGCTTTGCCACCTTATCGCTGCGGCACAGGAACACCAGGAACCGGGAACCATACAGGCCCCAGCCGATGATGGTGGAAAAAGCAAAGC
>OHYB01001168.1_pt1 | contig 10156 bp, 9 predicted proteins | sample 1580181 | NCBI WGS metagenome assembly OHYB01 (sample SAMEA3882510, study PRJEB24775) | human gut metagenome | biome: human-associated habitat; feature: intestine environment; material: feces | place: Netherlands | collected 2009/2010
GTAAGGCGGTGAAAGGTGCTGTGTCGAAAACGCAGGCGGCTGCTCTTACCGACAGGAGTTTGTTCCACGGTGACCCATGGAATGAACGGAATGCCGAGGGGCAGGCTTATTTTGAAGTCATCCCCTTACTTGTAGCATTACGAGGAAGGGGGGAGTTGCATGACCTTGTCGGAAGTGATGCTGTTGCTGACTTTGTTAGCGACAGTGGCAGCGTTGATCGTTAATGTAGTAAACACTACATTTGACATCGCGTGGAAAATCTCTCATGACAAATCGAACGATGACAACAAGAAAAGCAAGTAACCGCCTTCTGCTTCCCCAAGCTAACGGTCACTTGCTTTCTCATCCGTAGGAACAAGCGATCGCCGGTAACGGGTAGCCGTTTGCCGACCAGCGCCTTTTCTGCTTCTATTATAGCGCATCTGCGCCAATTGTCAATGCTGAATGCTTCAGGCCTTCATCTCAGGAAAGCCCTCCAGCTTGGAGGTGCAGTGGGGGCAGCGCACAGCCTTGATGGAGATCTCGCTCTGGCAGTAGGGGCACACCTTGGTGGTGGGCTCTGCGGGAGCTTCCGGCTCAGCAGGCTTCTTGTGCAGGGCATTGATGGTCTTGATGACCACAAACAGCACAAAGGCCACGATCAGGAAGTTGATGATGGCATTGATAAAGGAACCAATGCCGATCATCACGTCACCCACATGGATGCCGACGTCCGAGAAATCGGCGTTGAAAAACAGGCCGATGGCGGGGTTGATGATGTCGTTCACCAGTGAGTTGACGATGGCGGTAAAGGCACCGCCGATCACAACACCGACTGCCATATCCAGCACGTTGCCGCGCATGGCAAAGGCCTTGAACTCTTCAAAAAACTTTTTGATGCCCTTGATCTCTTTTTCTGCCATAAGAAAATCCACTCCTTTACTCCCTTTATGCCGCAAGGGAACGTATTTGCGTCTATGATAGCGGATTTTTGGCGTGATTGCAAGGGAAAATGACAGCCTCAGCCCTCTTTTGGCAAAAAATAAAACGGGAAAGCCCGCAGACTTTCCCGTTTTGCAAGGATGAAACAGTTTTTACTTTTCCGGTGCAGTAAAAGCGATGGGGGTAGCACCTGCAGCGGCATCCACACTCAGCAGGGAGATGGGAGCGACCTCGTAGTGCAGGGTCTCAAAGCTCTGGGTCTGGCCGTCCTCGGTGGTGAACTCCAGAATGTAGGTCACGTCGGACTGCTTGTCAGCCTCCACGTCGCGGGTGATAACGATGTTCTCACCGTCAGCCAGACCGTTCTCACCAGCCAGATTGTCGCCCTTCTCGTCGCTGCCTGCATCGTACAGGTACAGCTCGGTGACGGTAGAACCGGTGGTGTTGTACACAGTGTACTCAGCGGTGGTGGGCTCAGCTGATTCGCTGGCTGCAGCCTCAGAGCTTGCAGCCTCGGAAGAAGCGGCAGCAGAAGAAGCCACAGAAGAGGAAGCGGCGGTGGAGGATGCAGAAGAACCGCAGGCGGTCATGCCAACAGCCAGTGCTGCAGCGGCAGCAACGATCGCAATGTTCTTGAGTTTCATGTGAAATATACTCCTTTGAAATTTCTTCGTATTCAGATCAACCAACAGGGTGTGATGGATGATGAGGACGATTATACGGGAATTTCGACAAAAAATCAAGACGTCTATGTGCAGTTTGAACGATGAAACAGGAACTGTTACCAATTTGACATGAAATTGGAACATTTTAACATGAGCTCACATGAAGCAAAGTTTTGTAGGAAAGGCTGCTTGCCGCTTCGTAAAAAACAGCTCCATGCAGACTTTGGCCTGCACAGAGCTGTCTGGTCGGAAGATTAAGGAAGGCGCAGCACCCAAATGGCTTTACTTGGGCTGGCGGCCGATGTAAGCCAGAATGCCGCCGTCGGCGTACAGGATCTGACCGTTCACAAAGTCGGAAGCGTGGCTTGCAAGAAACACGCAGGGGCCAACCATGTCGTCCGGCTCACCCCAGCGGCCTGCGGGGGTCTTGGCGGTGATGAACTGGTCGAAGGGGTGGCGGCTGCCGTCCGGCTGCACCTCCCGCAGAGGTGCGGTCTGGGCGGTGGCAATGTAGCCGGGGCCCATGCCGTTGCACTGGATGTTGTACTCGCCGTACTCGGAAGCGATGTTCTTGGTCAGCATCTTCAGGCCGCCCTTAGCAGCAGCGTAGGCGGAGACAGTCTCACGGCCCAGCTCGCTCATCATAGAGCAGATGTTGATAATCTTACCGCCGCCCTGCTCGATCATGTCAGGGATAACGGACTTGGCCACGATGAACGGGGCGTTCAGGTCAACGTCGATGACCTGACGGAACTGAGCAGCGCTCATCTCGGTCATCGGGATACGCTTGATGATACCGGCGTTGTTGACCAGAATGTTGATGTGACCAACTTCCTCGGTAACCTGCTTGACGAATGCCTTGACAGCGTCCTCGTTGGTGACGTCGCAGACATAGCCGTGGGCATCAATGCCGGCCTCTTTGTAGGCGGCCAGGCCCTTGTCGACCAGCTCCTGTTTGATGTCGTTGAAAACGATGGTGGCGCCGTTGTTGGCCATAGCGGTAGCAATGGCAAAACCGATGCCGTAGGAAGCGCCGGTGATCAGAGCGACCTTGCCGGTCAGATCAAAAGATTTCGGGGTGCAAACAGACATGTTTAAAACCTCCTAAAATTCAATAAAAATATCCGAAACGCCTGCGGGGCAGACGCGGGAAACAAAAGCGGTTGCGCAAACTGCGCACATTTTTGCAGCAAAACTACCGCAAAATCGTTGCGTTTAGCGCAGGTCGGTGGTGGCGATGTTGTCCATATCATCGAACTCCTGGTTCTCGCCGCCCATGGCCCAGATAAAGGTGTAGTTCGAGGTGCCGACACCGCTGTGGATGCTCCAGGACGGGCTGATAACAGCGTCGTAGTTGTGCATCACGATGTGACGGGTCTGCTGCGGCTCGCCGCACATATGGAAGACCACCTGGTCATCCGGCAGGTCGAAGTAGGTGTAGATCTCCATGCGGCGCTCATGGGTGTGGCTGGGCATGGTGTTCCAGTTGCTGCCCGGCTCCAGGCAGGTCATGCCCATGGACAGCTGGCAGGTCTTCAGCACGCTGGGATGGATGAACTGGTTGATGGTGCGCTTGTTGCAGGTCTCCAGGCTGCCCAGGGGACGCTTGGCGGCCTGCTCCAGGGTGATCAGCTTGGTCTCGTAGCGGCAGTGTGCCGGGGCGGAGACCATGTAGAACTTGGCGGGATGCTCGGAGTCATCGCTCTTGAAGGTGACCTTCTGGGTGCCCTGGGTAATGTACAGGCAGTCTTTGACGTTCAGGTGATATTCCACACCGTCGGCCGTGATGGTGCCGGCGCCGTCACCAATGTTGAAGATGCCGATCTCGCGGCGCTCCAGGAAGTAATGGGTGCCGAAGTTAGCCCAGATGTCGATGCCCTTGTCGATGGAAACTTCCTCATGTACAGGCATGCAGCCCAGGGTGACCATGCGGTCCACGTGGCTGTAAACGGCCACGACCTCATCAGCCTTGTACAGGCCGGTGATCAGCATCTCATCGCGGACTTCCTCGGTGGTGTAGCGCTTAAAATCGCGCTGATTGCAGGAATAGCGGATGTCCATAAAAGTGAATCCTCCTTACCGCCAAAGCGGATGTTTTTTGCCTTATTTCCTTTTTATTATAGCGCGTTTGTCAAGGCTGGAAAATTAGCAATATTCCACAAAAATACGAAAAAATTCTTGTGGACGGTGCCAATAACATTTAAACATGAAAATTATTCACTTTACAAATTAGTAAAACTCAACTATAATCAAGTATATCACAGCTGCAACGGTGCAGCCGATGCCCGATCCTGTACGCAGGGTCGGGCTGAACTATTGCAATTTCAAGGGGGAGCAGCCCAATGCTGACACTGGACAAGATCTACCACGCCAAATTCGTACTGAAAAAAGTCGCCCGCAAGACCGACCTGATCGCCGCGCCCCGGCTTTGCCCCGGCACAGATCTCTACTTGAAGACCGAAAACCTGCAGGTGACCGGCAGCTTCAAGGTCCGCGGTGCCTACTATAAAATCAGCCAGCTGAGCGAGGAAGAACGCGCCAAGGGCGTGATCGCCTGCTCGGCCGGCAACCATGCCCAGGGCGTGGCGCTGGCCGCCACCAGCATGGGCATTAAAAGTGTGGTCTGCATGCCCGACGGTGCCCCTATTATGAAAGTGGAAAGCACCAAGCGCCTGGGCGCGGAGGTAGAGCTGGTCAAGGGTACCTACGACGACGCCCACGACCGCGCCGTCGAGCTCCAGCAGGAGACCGGCATGACCTTCATCCACCCCTACGATGACGAGCTGGTCATCGCGGGCCAGGGCACCATCGGCCTGGAGATCCTGGACCAGCTGCCCGATGTGGATGCGGTCATCGTGCCCATTGGCGGCGGCGGCCTGATCTCCGGCGTGGCTTTCGCCATCAAGAGCCTGCGCCCCGAGGTCAAGGTCTACGGTGTGCAGGCTGCCGGTGCCCCCAGCATGGAGCACGCCTTCCACGACCACAAGTACGAGACGCTGGACCACGTAGACACCTTCGCCGACGGTATTGCGGTCAAGACGCCCGGCGAGACCACCTATGAGATGGTCAGCCAGTACGTGGATGACGTGGTCACGGTCAGCGAGGACGAGATCGCCGCGGCCATTCTGGCGCTGATGGAGAACCAGAAGCTGGTGGCCGAGGGGGCCGGTGCCACGCCGGTGGCGGCCGCACTGTTCAACAAGCTGCCGCTGGCAGGCAAAAAGACCGTCTGCCTGATCTCCGGCGGCAACATCGATGTGAACATCCTGTCCCGCGTTATCACCCGTGGTATGGTCATGAGTGGCCGCAAGACCAACCTGATGATCGCCCTGGAGGACAAGCCCGGCCAGCTGAGCCTGGTCAGCGACATTGTCTCGGCCTGCGGTGCCAACGTGGTCAGCGTCCACCACGACCGCAGTGATGCCAACATGGCCATCACCAGCTGCTTCCTCAAGCTGGGGCTGGAGACCCGCGATGCCGCCCAGATCGAGCAGATCAAGCAAAAGCTCACCGAAGCGGGATTTAAGCTGGTGACGGAGAGAGCGTGATGTGCAGGTAAATATGTAGGGGTCGATGCTTGCATCGACCCACGGGCGGATGCAAGCATCCGCTCCTACAGAAATCGCGTTATAAAATAAAAAGGCCCCCTCTGCAAGGGGGCACATCATTACACGTTCACACCCGCTGCCAGCAGTTCCACAAACTGCTTGGCTACGCGGGGGCTGCGGCCGCCGGCGCGCAGGGCAAAAGCCTGGCCTTTGATGAACAGCTGGTCGCTGGGCATCTGCACGCCGTACTGCTTGGCCAGCTCCAGCAAAATGGTGTCGTAGCGGTCTTTATCCGGCTGCTGGAAGGTCACCGTCAGGCCGAACCGCGCCGCCAGGCTCATCAGCTCCTGGCGGGTATCGGCGGCATGCAGGTCGTCGCCACTGCGGTCGCTCATGCTTTCCTTGACCAGATGGCGGCGGTTGCTAGTGGCGTACACGGCCACGTTGTGGCTGCGGCCGCCCACGCTGCCCTCCAGAATGGCTTTCAGCGCGGCAAAGTTGTCGTCGTTGGCCGAAAAGCTCAGGTCGTCGATGAACAAAATGAATTTCAGCGGATTCTTCGCCAGCTCGTCCATCAGGGCGGGGATCTGGTACAGCTGGTTCTTCTTCACCTCGATCAGCCGCAGGCCGTCAGGCGCAAACTCGTTGGCAATGGCCTTGACCGTGCTGGATTTGCCCGTACCGGCGTCGCCGTACAGCAGCACATTGTTGGTGGGCTTGCTCTCCAGCAGGGCGCGGGTGTTGGCAATGACCTTTTCACGCTCCCGCTCGTAGCCGGGCAGTTCGCTCAGGCGCTGGGGATCGGGGTAGCGCACCGGCACAAGGCGGCCATCCTCGATGGTAAACACATGGTGGCGGGCAAACATGCCGTAGCCCTTCTGGCCCACGGCCGCGCGGCGCGCCTGGTAGGCGGCTGCATAGTTGGCGTCAGGGCTTACCTCCCACCGCGGCAGAAAGGCCGGGGCTTCGGGGCAAAGGTCATCCAGCCCAGCAGTGCCAAGCTGCTGCAAAAATTCCAGTTCGTTTTCCAGTGCCTTTTCCAGCACCGGCCCGGCATCCCCGCCGGCAGCCGTGCGCAGGCAGAGATTCTCGTCCTCCAGCACAGCGTCCAGCAGGACTTCGGTCCAGTTGGTGCCCTGGGTAAACAGGGCGCTTTCAAAGGCGGCCACCGCGCCGGTCAGCCCGGCAGCATCTGCCGCCAGAGCCGCGCGCAGAGAGGCTAGCGGTTCGCTTTGCAGCAGGCCGCGAAACACGACCAGCCCGTCCACACGGGCGGCCCAATCTTTACGTTGCATAAACGCTTTATCATCCTTTCCCAAAGAGACTTACACACTCAGTATAAACGCCGCCGCAAAAAGTTGCAAGATTTCCACAAAAAAACTTGACAATCTTGAAAAAGTGCGGTATAGTTTAACACAAGTCCAAATGCTTGGATGGGAAGTTAGTAACAGTCACGTTCCCTGCAGAGAACTGCCGGTCGGTGCAAGGCAGAAGGAGAAACGAGCTGCGAACTGATCCCGGAGCAGATCACCCGAACGAAACCTATTAGGGGGATACGGGCGCACCCGTTACAGTGCCGGGCTTTGTTGGAAGCCCATGAGGTGGGAGCAGGCGCTCCAAAAAGAGTGGTACCGCAGAGAGCTGATTCACAGCCTTTGTCTCTTTGAACGAAAGAGGCAAAGGCTGTTTTTATACCCGCAAGACTTTTTTGCCTTAGAGGCGGGCAAGTTCAGGAAGGAGCAAACACGATGAAATTGACCGGTTCACAGATCTTCGTCGAGGTCCTGGTCGAGCAGGGCGTGGATACCCTGTTCGGCTACCCCGGCGGCGCGGTTCTGAATCTTTACGATGAGCTGTACAAAAATTCTGACCGAATCCGCCACGTGCTGACCGCCCACGAGCAGGGCGCTTCCCATGCGGCCGACGGTTACGCCCGCGCAACGGGCCGCACCGGCGTGGTGCTGGCCACCAGCGGCCCCGGTGCCACCAACCTGGTCACCGGCATTGCCACCGCCTACATGGACAGCGTGCCCATGGTCGCCTTCACCGGCAACGTGGCCACCACCCTGCTGGGCAAAGACTCCTTCCAGGAAGCCTACATCGAGGGCATCACGATGCCCATCACCAAACATAACTACACCGTGCGCCGGGTCGAGGATCTGGCCGACACGATGCGTGCGGCTTTCCGCATTGCCCAATCCGGCCGCAAAGGCCCGGTACTGGTGGACATCCCCAAGGACGTCACCGCCGCGGTCTGCGAGTTCACCCCCAAAGAGCCGGAGCTGATCCGCACCGTTACCTCTTATAATGAGGAGGACGTGCAGAAAGCCGCCGCCATGATCAACGAGGCCAAGCGCCCCATCGTCTACTTCGGCGGCGGTGTGCGCAGTGCGGTGGGCTGCCAGCCCCTGCGCGACCTGCTGACCAAGGCCGACATCCCCGCTACCTACACCCTGATGGCCGCCGGTGTGCTGAGCTACGGCGAGGAGCATAACCTCGGCCTGCTGGGCATGCACGGCTGCTACACTGCCAACAAGGCCATCGATGAGGCCGACCTGGTCATCGCCGTGGGCACCCGCTTCAGCGACCGCGTGGCCCTGAACCCTGACGCCTTCGCCAAACGTGCCAAAATCATCCAGATCGACATCGATCCCAGCGAGTTGGGCAAGAACGTGGACATCGACCTGAGCCTGACCGGCGACGCCAGCTACGTTTTGCAGGCCATCCTGCCCCACGTTAAAGAGGCCAAGCACGCCGATTGGATGGATCAGATCCACGCCTGGCAGGCCATGGACTACAAACCTGTGGATAGTGACACCGAACTGAAACCCCATCAGATCATCAACGAGATCTGCGAACAGGCCGGGCCTGAAGCTGTTTATGTTACCGACGTCGGCCAGCATCAGATGTGGGCTGCGCAATATCTGCACCACACCAAATCCCGCGGATTCCTCACCAGCGGCGGTCTGGGCACGATGGGCTTCGGCTACGGCGCGGCCATCGGCGCGCAAATGGCCCTGGGCCGCGATGCCCGTGTGGTCATGCTCACCGGCGACGGCTCCTTCCACATGAACCTCAACGAAGGCTGCACCGCTGTCAGCTACGACCTGCCCATCATCACGGTCATCTTCAACAACCAGGTGTTGGGCATGGTCCGCCAGTGGCAGACGACCTTCTACGAGAAGCGCTACTCCGACACCGACCCCCACCGCAAGACCGATTTCGTCAAGCTGGCCGAGGCCTTTGGTGCCAAGGGCTACCGCGCCACTACTCCGGCGGAGTTCAAGGCCGCTTTCACCGATGCGATGAAGCAGCAAGGCCCCAGCTGGATCGACTGCCGCATCGGCAAGGACGAAAAAGTGCTGCCCATGATCCCCGGCGGCGGCACGATCGAAGACATCATCATGGAATGAGGTGAGCTGCATGGAACAGACACAAAACCCCAATAACCAGCGCCGGGTCATCAGCCTGCTGGTGGATAACAGTAACGGTGTTCTGGCCCGCGTGGCCAGCCTGTTCTGCCGCCGCGGCTTCAACATCGACAGCCTGACGGTCTCGGCCACCAACGACCCCTCCATCAGCCGTATCACGGTCACGCTGCGCGGCAGCGAGCAGGCCCTCAGCCAGCTGATCTTGCAGACCGAGCGGCTGGAAGTCACCCGCCAGGTCTTTGAGCTGGACCCCGAAAAGAGCCTACAGCGCGAGCTGTTGCTTTTAAAGGTGGCTTGCGACAACCACAGCCGCGCCGAGCTGCGGGAAATTTCCAGCATCTACAAGGCCAAGATCATCGATCTGTCGCCGGACAGCATGGTCTTTGAGCTGACCGGCAAGCCCGATAAGATCGACGCGTTCCTGACCATGTTCAATGGCTACGAGATCTTGGAGCTCTGCCGTACCGGCGTAACCGCGCTGGAGCGCGGCGGCAAACACCAGCACATGCAAAAGCCCGCACAGGAAGTGCGGGATGCGCAGTTGCCCCTGCCGGGCACCCATTGCCCGCAGAAATAGCAAAAAGGTTGAAGGCAACACCGCACAATTCCCGCCTAACGGCTTAAGCACCGCTCCGGCGGATCTCCGCGCCAAGAGCCGCCGCAAGCGGCGGTTGCGCTCCGAAGCGCCTCGCTGCGGCTCGGTGTGCGGCACGGCATCTGCGTTGCCAAAATGCTCGATAATACACAAAGTATTATCTGCGCTTTTGGCTTAGCATCTGCCGCACCTCGCTCGCCGTATCGGCACTTAGAATTATGCGGTATTGCCTGAAATCTTCCACCGATCCGTAGGGGTCGATGCTTGTATCCGCCCCTACAAAACGGTATCCACACAATTTGTTTTTCGTTAAAAATTAAAAATAAAAAAATTCAACATTAAAAAGGAGACACCCACCATGGCTATCAACAAGTATTATGATTCCGACTGCAACCTCGGCGTTCTCGACGGCAAGACGGTTGCTGTCATCGGTTTTGGTTCCCAGGGCCACGCCCACTCCGAAAACCTGGCCGAGAGCGGCGTCAACGTCGTCGTTGGTCTGCGCAAAGGCTCTGCCCACTGGGAGAAAGCCTCTGAGTTCGCCGCCACCCACGAGAACTTCAAGGTCATGGAAGTCGAAGAGGCTGCCAAGGCCGGCGACGTTGTTATGATGCTGGTTCCCGACGAGCTGTGCGCTGACATCTACAACAGCCAGGTCGCCCCCTACATGACCGAGGGCAAGGCCCTGGCCTTCGCTCACGGCTTCAACATCCACTTCAAGACCATCACCCCGCCGAAGAACGTCGACGTCATCATGATCGCCCCCAAGGGCCCCGGCCACATCGTCCGCCGCCTGTACACCGAGGGCGAGGGCTGCCCCTCTCTGATCTGCGTCGAGCAGGACTACACCGGCAAGGCTAAGGAGATCGCCCTGGCCTACGCTTCCGGCATCGGCGCCGGCCGTGCAGGCATCCTGGAGACCACCTTCAAGGAGGAGACCGAGACCGACCTGTTCGGCGAGCAGGCAGTGCTCTGCGGCGGCGTCTGCGAGCTGAT